>JACCDR011683901.1_pt1 | contig 14457 bp, 18 predicted proteins | sample 7446431 | NCBI WGS metagenome assembly JACCDR01 (sample SAMN15323443, study PRJNA562643) | freshwater metagenome | isolation source: river surface water | place: USA:Blue River Watershed | collected 2017-08-17 | reverse complement strand
TTTGGAGCTGTTTGACAGCCCACAACGACAAAAAGTGCGACCAAAGAAAAAATAGATTTCACGAAATCCCCCAAAAAAATAAAGTTACTACTCAGCAGTTGATAACGGGGTTCTTGGACAGTCAAATATTTTTTGCAGAACAGCTATTTAGAACGTGCTGTGATTTGCAAATCACCCAAGCCATTGTCCACATCCAAAAAGGAACTGATTCCAAACAGTAACGTCTTTTGCACAATCAAATCTGTGGTCTGAGTATTAAATTGAGTGGTTTTCAAACCACTGGAGCTCACGCTCTCTTTGAGATGAAACATAAACCGCAAGCTCTGCAAATCTCCCTGCAAGGAAGTGATATCAAACCAGGCATCCACCGTGAACTTTCTTGAACCACAATCCACAAACCACCAAGGCAGATCCGGCGCATGGGGCCCACTCTCTTTCAACGGAATGTGTGTGCAGGCCACGGTGGGCAGACCCTCTGGATGGTAGGAAAACTCCAGCTCTTCCTTGGCAAACCGCTGAAGAGCGAACGTCGGAATACAAAAAAACAAAATAAGACTGATTAAGATCTGAGCCATTGGGATATCCCCTCTAAAAAAGATGTATAATCAGTTTATGAAAGGCTCAAGACGGCCACAATTTTATAAAATAAAACAGTACCTTTCCAAGACCTTAGATATCAGATTATTTTCACACTTAAAAAATGATATTTTCTATAAATGTTACAACCCATCCGTTCATCATTGTTTTCTTACAGCTTAAGGCACAGATTTAACCATGGCACACACTGTATTTTTGATGACTTTACTTATAACTCTTTCGACCCATGCGGCTGAGCAGTGCCAGTCTCTTTTTAACGTCAGCACGACAACAGTTTCCATCGAAGCCAATCAAGTACGTCCACTAGTTTTTACCAACACAGAGGTTCTTCGTCGCAACAATGATATTGGCCAACAGCAGGTGGGCGAACTTCGTATCGAAAAATGGTTTGAACTCCCACCCTACAATCAAGGCTTTTACAATTTTATCGGTATGACTGGTGACGGAAAAGTTTATCATATTGTGGATTGGGAAGGTCGCCGTCGAATTGCAAGGTTGCTCAGCGGCAACCGCCAACTCAGCCAGATGGCTCTTATCAATAACGAAATTCTTTTGGCACTGAACGCTAAAGGCCAAGTTTTTATGTACTCTCCGGATCTTTGGAGAAAGTCACCGAGAAACACAATCATGAAACAAGCTCTCCAAATTCAGGGAGGGCTTTGGGCATCGCTCACCTCGATTTTGTATTTGATAGCACCGCAAAGTTTTGATGCTCAGTTTTTACCTCTCGTGGCTGGAACCACAGGTGTGCTCTCCTCCATGCAAGCCGGCTTCTGGGCCCTTTTCAAATACGAAAAACTCAACACATACCCTGATGGCTTTCGAAAAACGCCTTGGACTGTCGAAAAGCTAGAGGATCTTTCTAGTTTGGCAGAGGAAATTCTGCGAACATACAACCAAACGACACCACTCATGCAAGACATGAATCCCGTGCCACCAGAATCCATGCCAGCTCCACATCCAGAGGCCACCGAAGACATCCGCTAATCTATTTTTCAATTCACTTGCGATGAAATTTTTTGCAGCTTTTGATTTCTCTCTTCTAAAAATGCAATCATCAAATCCGAAGCCTTCTGTGCCAAAAGTAACCCTTGAGTCACATAGGACGCCGGCACGCTGCCAAGAGTTTCCAAAACTTCCAGAGACTCGTTATCATGGCCACCATGAACATTAATATTGGAATGAGCCTGAATAGGCTTCGCCGCCTTTGTTTCACCCAATTTTAAAAGAGCCTGCACCATAGGATTTTTTCCGGCTTCCGTGCTGCGCTCAAACATATCGACAATAAAACAAAAGGCGATGAGGTTCTGTTTCGCGGTGAGCTCAAAAAAATTAATCAACTCCATAAGCGTTGGCAAAACCTCCAAGGTCTCTTCCTGCACTCCTAATTCTTTAAACGAAACTGCCAAAAGCTTGTCATGCCCTTGCTCGTCTCGAATAAACTCCTTCACCTTGTGAGCGCTGGCGGGATGCAAATCGATAGCAGGAGCGAGAACTCCCTCGCATCTTTGGGTCACGTAGTGGTTTTGCCGAAGGAACAAGATTGTTGCGTTACGAAGCTGAACTCCTTCGAGGTTTTGCAGTTTTAAATCCTTGGGAACTTTGGCTAAATAACGATTGAGATCTTGAAGATGCAACAACCTCAAACAGGTCAGCACAGAAACGGCGTCGTGAGAGCCTTTTGGAGTTAGACTCATTTGGAGTGATGAATGCAGGTCCCAGCGACAATCCTCTTGGGGGTTGTATACAAAGTCTTTGAGATAGGCATCCTCTGGTTTCTGTGGATTGGGAAGGCAATAGTAGATGGGATATTTTTTGAGAGGTCTTACCAAGGAGTCCATGAGTAAAATTTCTTCTTTGTTATTTGGTCCCTTTTTACGAATTTCCATAAGACGCTGAAAAACGGGTTCAGCAATTTTTTGCGGCAAAACAGCTGTCACCCACGGAGATTTATAATGAACTCCCTTTTCATCTTGTTGTATTTGCACGTCATCGTAGGGCCAAAGAAAATTTTCATTTTGTGCCATGTGAACCTCAAAAAAAAAGTCCAAGTATTTCTACTTAGACTTTTAGGATACTGACTTTTAACTAAATATTAAAGCTCAACCATGTAGACAGCAGCTTCAAACTCAGAACACTCAGGAAGAAGCTTTTTATTCAATTCTTCTTGATTTTCGCCCCATACGATAGCGCGAGCTTGCTCGTACACATCACCATTGCCTTCTTCCAGTTGCTGGCCATTCACAGCACAACCACTGTCATCAAGCTTAAGGTTGTATTTTTTGTTGATCGAAGAGGCGTCGCACATGGAAGCGACTTCGATTTTTCCATCATAAGCCCATACTGGAATACACATGACTTTTTCAAATGTAGTACCAAATACGAGATCTTGTTCGGCTTGTGCTGTATTTACTGCTACAGCCGCTAAAACAGCCGCTGCCAATTGAGATGATTTCATTGAAATCTCCTTAAGTAAGTTATTGAACGTTGATCGCAAGGCGGAAATACCACAGCCGGCGTCAAAACTTCTAAGGAAATGACTTGATGTGTAAAAATGACCAGATTTATCTATTTTGAAGTGGTACCCGAGACAGGACTTGAACCTGCACACCTTGCGGCACTAGATCCTAAGTCTAGCGTGTCTGCCATTCCACCACTCGGGCATAAAAAGAAACTACTACTTTTTGCTATCAGAAATCAATTTTTTATAATCAGGAGCACGCATTAAATTGGCGAGCTCTTTTTCGGAATCCATTTCGATTCTCATCAACCAGCCCTCATTCATGGGGTCGTCGTTGATCAGGCTTGGATCGTCGGTATGGCCTGTGTTCACTTCGATCACAGTTCCAGAAACTGGAGCCAACAAATCGCTCACAGCTTTTACGCTTTCAACCACACCAAACTCTTCACCTTGAGTGACTTTTGCTCCTTCTTCTGGAAGGTCCACATAAACCACTTCGCCAAGGGCGTTCTGTGCATACTCAGTAATTCCCACGGTCACGATGTTCTCATCTACCTGAGCCCACTCATGATCTTTTGTGTAGTAATAATCTTCGGGAATATGAAACGTTGCCACAGTTAACCTCCAACTTGCACAAAAGGAGTTTTCACTACTTTTGCTTCAATCATTTTATCGCGAATCTCAACAAAAACATTGGTTCCAATGGCTGAATCCGCAGGATCCACATAGGCAATCGCAATGGCCTTATTTAAAGACGGCGATAAAGTACCACTAGTTACCTCTCCGCTTTCTTTCTTGTCAAAGGAAAACACCTTATAACCATGGCGAGCAATGCCCCGTCCAACCACTTCCAAGCCCACCAGTTTTTTGGCTTTTTCTTTGCCGGCCAAAATGATGTCTTTGCTTAAAAAATCCTTCTCTTTTGGTTTCACCACCCAGCCCAAACCTGCTCCGTAGGGGTTGGTTTCGTCGGTGATTTCTTGACCAAAAAGAGAGTATTTCATCTCTGTACGCAAGGTGTCTCTAGCACCCAATCCAATGGGCATCAGTTCCCCACCGCTTTGCTTAAAAAACTCTTTCCACAAAGCCTCTGTCTGATTCCAAGGCACAAACACTTCGGCACCATCCTCACCCGTATAACCCGTGCGCGCGATGTAACACTGAGCTCCAGAAAACGGCTTCATGGCAAAATGAAAAGGCTTCAAGGTTTTGATCTCTTCGCCAAAAACTTTAGCAATCAACCCCATGGCCAAGGGTCCTTGAATGGCGATCTGCCCCCAGTTTTTAGAAATATTTTCCAGCTGCGCACCGCGATTGTGTTTTTGCATATGCGCAAAATCTTTGTCTGTGTTCGAAGCGTTCACGCAGAGCAGATAATTTGTTCCCGGCTCGATGCAATAGATAATTAAATCATCCACCAGGCCGCCCTGCTCATTGGGAAACAACGAGTATTGTGCTTGGCCAGGCCCCAATTTTGCCACATGGTTTGTGGTGAGCCACTCCAAAGTTTCTAAAGCTTTGGGACCTTTCACGCTGATCTCACCCATGTGAGACACATCAAAGGCGCCCATTTTTGAGCGTACATGGAGATGCTCTTCTTTGAGTCCCGCATACTGGATGGGCATCTCCCAACCTGCAAATTCAACCATGCGAGCCCCTTGATCCAAATGGGCTTGATAAAGCGGTGTTCGTTGAGCCATCAGTTCACTCCTTGAGACAGTTTGTAAAGTTTAAAAGTATTTTGCATCAGCATGGCGATGGTCATCGGCCCCACGCCACCAGGCACCGGTGTGCACGCTTCCAGATTTTGAGCCTCATCCCATTTCACATCGCCGCAGAGTTTTTTATCTGCCAAACGATGAATCCCCACATCTACAACCACGGCTCCAGCTTTGAAATAATCGCCCGTAAAAAACTGTGGTTTGCCGATGGCAGCGATCACCAAATCAGCCTGTTGCGTGAGAGCTTTGAGATTTTTGGTGCGCGAATGGGCCACCGTCACCGTGGCGTTGGCTTGAATCAGCAACTGTGCCATGGGCAAACCCACAATTTGGCTTCGACCGACGACAACAGCATTCATGCCTTCGAGGTTGTAATTATAGTGCTTGAGAATTTCCATCACTCCCGCAGGAGTGCAGGATGCGATCAAGTGTTTATTTTGAAAGAGTCGCCCCACATTTTGTGTGGTCAAACAGTCGGCATCCTTACGAGGGTCTATCAGCGCAATCACATCGGACTCATTGAGATGTTTTGGCAATGGCAACTGCACCAGAATTCCGTGCACCTTTGCATCGCCATTCAAAGACAAAATCACTTTTTGAAGTTCGGAGAAACTCACATTGGCCGGAAGACGATGTTCAAAGCTCGCAAATCCCAACGCCTGACAGGTTTTGACTTTGCTGCCCACATACACCTGGCTTGCAGGATCCTCACCCACAAGGACCACGGCCAAACCTGGCTGAGGTCGACCTGCCTGAACTTCCTTTTGCACCTCGTCGGCGATGGCTTTTTGAACTTTTGCGGCGACAATTTTTCCGTCTAAAGATTTCATACAGCGTCTCGCTTTCCTTGAAATTGAGGGTATAATTGATATTCCGCTGAATGCCAATAGATCAGATGAGCCTTGACCAGAATGGCCCTGGACTGCTAGCTTTGCCCAATAAAGCGGACAACCCATCCAAACCAGGCAACTGGAACTAGGAGCGACTTTGAGCACAAAAAAAGTGAAAGTGAATTCTGACGGCAATATCGACTTCACCATGGGCGAAGTTCCCACATCCCTCAAAAAATTCCGCCAAAGTCCTGAGATCGAAGGTTTTTACCGCTTTATCTACGAAAACGAGCTCCGCGTAGAAGCTCTGGATATCATCGAAAAGCTGCTCACGGTTCGTAAAGACAAAACAAAAAAGAAGTCAGCGGCTGCAAAAGCTTAAGAATCTGTTCAAAAAGCCTTTTAAACCCTAAAACTGGCATATTTATTTTGTTTATGATATCGTAAACAAAATGACTAAACCCCTTTCGCGCAAAGATCGACTCGCCTGCATTCTCGAAGAAGACGTGCCTCGCATTGTTAAAATGGCTCTCGAAGACAGAACGGCTTTTGAACTCATCGAAGAGCAATTTGGACTCAAGCCTGACGACGTGGTTGTTTTTATGCGCAAGCATTTAAAGCGCAGCTCCTTTGATCGCTGGCGTGAGCGGGCTCACACTCAAGGGCATCTTAAAAATCCTAAAAAATATCATCTCGAATCTGAGAGATTCAAATCTCCCAACCAGCGACAAGACGGCTCCATCAAACAGCGCTATAGATTTTAACCGGACAATTTATCCGCCCGTCGAACCCCAACTTTTTTAAAACGTGAGATTTCTTATCTTCTGACTTTGAAAGTTGCATCCCTTTCATACGATCGGAGGCACCCATGAAAAGAAAAATTCTAAAAAATCAAAAAGGACAAGGTCTCATTGAGTACCTCATCATCGTGGCACTGATGGCCGTGGCTGCGATGGGAATCATTCGCGTTTTGAGTCAAACAGTGGATGTTCAGTTTGCAAAAATCACCGCAGCACTTCAGGGACGCAAGGCCAACGTTCAATTGCAAAATCCCGACATTCAAGCCGTGGACATTAAAAAGAAAGACATGAGTGATTTTTTCCATGGAACAAAGTCGTCTGGTAATGGTCAAGAGTCAGACTGACCAACGAGGCCAGGCCCTCATCGAAAATCTGATCTGCCTCGTGGCCCTTAAACTGTTTGTCGCTGGTTTTTTATTTTTGGCGTATCAGTTGGTGCTCACAAAGTGGGTGGATTTTTGGTCCTATCGCACATTGGTGTGTTTGATTGAGCGCGAGCAAATTTACTTTTGTGAAAATCAACTAAAAGAGAAGCTTCATCTGCTTCTCTCCCCTCAAGACTACAAAGTACAGGAACTATGGATCACTTCAAAAAAAACAAAAATAAAATTACAGTTGTCTGTGGCGCGCTATGGAAAGAAAACTTACGAACACAGCATCGATCTGCCCCTTCATTCGTCCTCAATGAGAACGGCTCCACTTTGATTCTGGGGCTCACACTGGTTCCTCTAATCCTTGGAAGTCTTTTGGCGTCGTTGGCCATTGTGTGGTTTCTATCCGCAAAAAATGATCTTCTGTTTGAATGCGAAAAAGGTGTTTTGGAAAGTCAGAAAATTTTGGTGGAGGCCGAAAATACTTTGTTGAAAATGAACAGTCCCATTCGGACACTCGTCACTCAAAAAAGAATATTACAAAAAGCGCAACTGCTCGCTAGAACTCCCGTGGAGCTGGCTCTCATCAAAGCCAAACTCGCAACGCTAGAACTTCAATTGTCTTTGTTCAAACAAAAACAACTACTGCTGATCACCACAGCTAATTTGCGGGCCTCGCGCCAACTGGTAGCGACAGCTCAAGGTTTAAAACAAATTTTTTATAAATTACAAAATCAATGGGGTGCAGATCTTCTCGCTTCCAGCCACTCTCCCGCGGCACAGATACAACTGCAAAAAGTGACGATAGATCCTTCCGCATCTCTTTACGAAGCCCCCGAGCAAATGAGCACTCAACAGACACTCACTGTGACGGCAAAACTGTCGGGGCGCTCTCTGTTTCCTCGGTGGCTGGCGTTTTTACACGAAGGTCATTTTCAGTGGCAAGAATCTTGCTCATCACGACCTCAAAAAAAGGAGACTCATTTATGGATTGCACAAATCGGAAGGGGCAGACTCTGATGGAGACCCTCGTGATCGTCGTTTTATTTTTAGTCATGATCCTCATCTTCGAAAAAAAGATAAAACCCCAAATTACACAATCGTCCACAAAACGGTGGGAAAGGCCTTAGCAATGAAATGGCGTGAGATTTATGAAAAACACAAAGAATGGATTCTGTTTTCGATATTTTTTGTGGTGGTGCTCGTTCTGTACTCCTGCGTAAACTCCACACCCCAAAAGCCATCTGCGGTTCGCGCTGAATCTCCTGATGGAATCGATATTCTTATTCCTCAAGGGCAATCCCTGGTTCCCATTGAGGTGGCCAATTACGAGACTCTGGACTCTCTCCTCGGAACCTACGGCGTGGTTGATTTGTTTTTTGTCGACCCCACAAAACCCGAAACTGGAAAAAAAATTGCGTCCATGGTTAAAATTCTGCGGGCTCCTAAAAACCCAAGTCATTTTGCTGTATTAGTCCCCGCAACACTGGCCCAGCACATCTTGCAGTTTCAAGGCCCCTTCACCGTATCGGTGCAAAACCCTCAACACAAAGTCGGCACGCAATTTGAAAAACGGTCCAGCAGAAGATCACGAATCGTTTACGAATAATCATCAAAAGCACTTCGATGCGCCTGAGGAGAAAGTATGTTGTTAAATCTTATCATTTTTTTGAATATGGTCTCTGCCTCATGGTTGGTGAAGTCCCCCACCGCCAACCCACAGGAGTTTGCCGTCTACATCCAAAATTCGGATTTTCAAAAAATCTCCTCTTATTTTTTACGCTGCGAAGAAAAAAACCAACTTCTCGAAGATTTTAAAAAAGCACAAATTCTTTTTTTGGATGGAAATTTAGAAAAAGCAAAGCAGCAATTCCTTATTGTGGTCGAAAAAAAATGGGCCTGTGACTGGGCCGAAGGCGAACGACAAATTATTTTGTTTTCTTTTTTGCGAATGGCTCAGCTTGAGCAAGAAGAAACTCGACAAAACGAATGGCTGCAAAAAGCTCTGCACTTTGATGTGGAATGGACACCAGATTCTTCCATCTTCCCCCCTCCCCTTTTACAAAAATTTACGACCCTCCGCCGCCAGACACAGTCGCAAAAAGTCACACTGCCTGAGTTTTCACAAAAATTTTCAGCTCTTTTACGAAATGGTCGCTTTGTGAGCCTGGCTCAACTCACTTTAGAAGCTCCCTCGGGTCAAGCGCGCTACACCTTTGTGTCGGACACCTATCAAATTGAAACTGTTTTTTTAACGTTGTCAGAACTTGAGCAGCTCTCTTTGCAACCAAAACCTTTTGTGACTGGAGACTGCAATGGCTTTGAAGTGAGTGAAAATTTAAAATGGATCGAAAACATTTCTGTGTTTCACTCTTTAAATTGCGTCAAAGGAACTCATCAACAAACTGTCGCTGCGACTGTTTCTGCTGAAACTTCTGTTCGCATTCCCGACGTCCCGTCCTCACCCACGCCCCCTCAAAAAACATGGATTCAGCGCAATGGACTTTGGCTAGGAACTGCCATTGTTGGATCTTCGCTGGTGTCTTATCATTTAAAAAATCAAGAACGGCCACAGAGTGTGGCGGTGCCCACCACGACCCTTTATCAAAACCCTGGTGGAACCGATTGAAGATTGAACGTGGCTCGTGCAGAGCCTCCCATGAGTAACGACTGAATCAGTCCAAAGGAATCCATGCCGGGAGCGTAGGTTTGCCCCTGCTGACCTGGTATAAATGGAGTTCCCGTATTGAGAGACGCTCCTCCATTGAAAGTTGGTAGCCCCAAATTTCCCATCATTGCGACATTTTGTTGGGTTTCCAATTGATTGCTCCAAATTCTCTGACGAGCACCGCCCATCATGTCGTAAAACACGGCGTTTCGCTCTTGTCCCAAATAACTTCCGGGAGCACTTCCAGAAGGACGAGCGGGCCCAATCCAACCGTTGCCTTGATCTTGCGAGCCGCCTTGAAAACCACCAGAGAGTCCTCCATTGAGTCCTCCGGGCTGATAGGGATTCATTTTAAATCCACCACCCAAAGTTCCCCCCATCAAAAGAGGAAGAACAGAACCCAGCGCAGACCCTCCGCTGTCGGAACAGCCAAAAGCCCCAGTCATCATCGCCGGTAGGAGTTGCCCCATCATCCCATTGGACTGAAAGGGATGTCCATAATCAGAGCCATAAAAGTTTGGAGTTTGCGGTGCAAGACTTCCACCGTAGCGGCCCGAAAGTGAATTGGGCTGTCCAATGGAGCCCACAGTGCCATTGTAACTTGGACGAGGTGTTTGGTACTGCTGTCGAACAGACGATTGTGAGTGCTGTGTAAGAGCATACATCAGTAAGAATGGTCCCGCCGCTCTTAAAAAATTTCCCACCGACGCACCAAAGTTTCCTCTGCGTCCTTGGTTGAGATTTCTGATTTGATCATTGTAGGCCTGAATCTGTCCGCTCATTCTGCGTTTTGCACGCGACAAGCGATAATACTCATTTAAAATCTGAACACACTGTTCGTAGTCGTTGGGGTAATTACTGATACGTGCATCACCACAGATTCCTGGATTGACACGTCCACCACTTCGGCAAGAGGCATTGTACCAAGCATTTGTTGCGGCAAAGCCCGTCTGCAAACACAATCCCCCGTTGGAGGGGGAATCGTTACGGCCCCAGTTGGGCTGACAAAAATCTTGCGAATACCCGTTGCACGAGTAGTCACCACCAGGGCTTGGACTGGGTTCTTGGTATGTGGGCGCCTCAGGAGCTGGTTCGTCGTAATAAGGGATGGGATCCACCACTTCGGAACCCCTTCCGCTCACCGGTGTGTCCACATAATCTGATCCTGCAGGTCGTCGATTGCTTTCTGCTGTCACCTTTGCGTTTGTACGAGCCCCATTGCAACAGTCAAAGCCATTGTCCATGTGTGCAATCACCGCGTCTCCCCAAGGAGCTCTTAGATAATAATGAATGCTCCCTCGCGTGCGAGAGATGTCGGCATTGAGTTGTGGGAATTGTCTTTCTAGCTGAGTGCGGGATGTTTGAAGTTCGCGAATTTGAACACCAATGGCATGCTGCTCATCCTGCGGTTGAGTTGGAAAATTCTGCTGCGGATAGGGACAGAACCCTAAAGCGAGAGTGGGAAAAAATATTATGAGCACAATCAATTTCGCAAACATACATCTCCAGTAGACCTGTTCTACCAACCGTATTTTCGGACTTTTACCCCAGAAACTTGACTCCTGGCCCAAGGGCGAGGCTGGTTTGTCGCACAGACGTTCTCTGCGGTAAAAAATAGACTTATAATTCTTCTATGTTACCAAATTTGATCTGCATCGATGACGAAGCTCACAACAACGAAGCCATAGAACGCCTGTTACGAAAAAAATATCAGGTCCACACAACCACGCAACCGCAAGAGGGCCTCAAGCTTATCGAAAAAATGCAGCCCGCTCTTATTATCAGCGACCAGCGAATGCCGCTGATGACAGGTGTGGAGCTTTTAAAAAAATCCATTCACCTTTCCCCAAACTCCATGCGCCTTTTGCTTACAGGATATACAGATTTAGAATCTGTCATCGCGGCCATCAATGAGGGGCAGATCTACCGTTATCTCACCAAGCCCTGGGAGCCCAATGATCTTCTGATGACCGTCGACAAAGCCTACGAGACTTATTTGCTCCGCATCGAGCTGCAAAAACAAAACGAAATTTTAAAAAGTTTTGATAAAATGAAAACAGATTTTATGGTTTTGGTAACTCATGAACTACGCACTCCCCTCACTGGAATTACGAGCTTTTTAGACCTCCTTAAAGAAGAGATCAAAAATGCGGATCAAAAAAAGTACCTAGAGCATATTGATAAAAATACAAAACGTTTACAAAAGTTGATCGAAGACATTCTATTTATCACACGACTCAAAACGGACAGCCCAAAAAAAGAATACACCGAAATCCAAGTTGAGGATTTTGCTAACAAAATTTGGAAACTGGCTTCTGATAAAAGTAAAAAGTTAAAACTTGTGACTAAATCCGAGGAAACAACAATTTTGAGTTCTGAAACTCTCTGGACCGAAATTCTTAAAAGAGTTTTCACAAACTGCTTTCAGTATGCACCTGCCGAAAGTGATGTGATGTTTGCCCTGCACAGCGATGCCAAAACTTACAACGTCACGATCACCAACAATCTCTCCCAGCCTCTTTTGGTAGAGCCTCAGAGCTTGATTTCTGCATTTACAAAAAATGAAAAGATAATGAATCACACACAAGGAACTGGTTTGGGCCTTGCCATTGTCAGCTCTTTGATTCAGTCCATGGATGGAGCTTTAGAGATCTCAGCACGAGATAAAAAGTTTTCTTTAAAATTCTCAATTCCCAAGTAATTCTTTGACATGTCCGGGTATAAAACGACTGACGGACATTTTACAAAGATTCGTTTTTAAGACCTCTCAGACAGAATTTCCGATTTGCACCCCCTCCGGACATGAACATTCTTTTATCCGTTTTCCTCCAATTCTGTTTTGCAAAAACAATCATTCTCAGTCCCGATACAAGTGCTGAAATTCAACTCAGTAAAAATCAATCTGTGTCTGTGGCCAAAAACAATGTGGTTCGTCTTGTGGATAAAGGAAGGTCTCTCAAAATTATCGGCAAGCAGATTGGTCAGGTGGAGATCAAAGTTGCGACCTCTGTTTATCAGGTTTGGGTTGTGCGCTCTAAAACCTATCGCACCTACCAAAAGCTACAGTCCTGGCTGGCCGATAAAAGAGGACCGGAGATTCAAATTGAAAACCACCAGCTGCAGATTCAAGGGCAGTTTTTGATTTTTGAAGACTGGGAGTCTCTTCACAAATACACCAACGAGGATGATGACTTTTTAATCAAAGCTCACATTGAATCCGATGTGCAGAAACAGATCGAAGCTAAAATTAAAAGCTTGCTCGAAAAAAACAATCTGTCGTTTTCGTACTTTGCCACAGAACCTTCATGGACCCTCACCCTTGGCAAAACTTCCGTCGAAGAGCTCAAAAACTACAAGCGCATACTTCATGCTTATGGCGTGCACATTCAGGAATCACCTCTCGCCATCAAATCGATTCCCATGATTGAGGTGTCCATCGTTGCAGCAGAAGTGCAAAGAAGCGAAATCAATCGTTTTGGAATTCAGTGGCCCGCCTCGTCCGCTGTTCAAGTGCTCCCTCAGTGGAACAGTCCACAAACATCCCTACTCGCCACGATTCATCATCTCGAAGAGATTGGTAAAGGCCGCGTGCTCGCCAAGCCAACACTGATTTCTCAGTCTGGCGAGGAAGCCACTTTCCATTCCGGAGGAGAGTTTCCTATTAAAGCCATCAACCAATTTCAATCCAATGTTGTTTGGAAAAAATACGGATTGATCTTAAAAATAAAACCTCTGGCAGACCGCCGTGGAAAAATGGATCTCAAAATCGACTGCGAGTTTTCCACTCTGGACACCCGCGAGGACAACGAGGGCGTGCCAGGCCTGATTGTTCATCGTGTGACAAGCCATCTCAATCTTGAGGAGTCAAAAACCATGGTGCTGTCGGGCCTCATCAAAGATGAGTGGCGCAACACCAAAACCGGTTTGCCGGGGCTTTTAAAGATTCCTATTTTAAGTCCTTTGTTTAGCAGTGAAAGCTATCAAAACAATCAGTCGGAGTTGATTTTCTTTGTCACACCTCGGGTGGTTCCATGAGTCCGATCAACGACTACACATTGTTTTTGAAAGAATTCTGGGAGGACCTCGAAATTACAGAAATTCTTATCCTCAACACTCAAGAGATTTGGTTTGAAAAAGCAGGAATTTTTAGTAAGGCCAGTGTCACTTTTGAATCGGCTTTGCACTATCAAAATTTTTTTCACCAGATCTGTGACGAAGCCGGTGTGCAGTTTAACTATGAACACCCTTACACCGATGGCCAATGGAAGCACTTTCGAATCCATATCTGCGCTCCACCCATTTCCCAGGATGTTTGCCTTACGCTTCGACGCCTCAAACAGAGTCCAATTTGCCTTGAGAGTTTGCAAAAAAAAGGCTGGTGCGATTTGGCTTCCATGGAGTTTTTGAAAACAAGTGTCCATAATAAAAAAAATATTGTGGTTGTGGGTGGCACAGGCAGCGGAAAAACCACTCTGCTCAATTCTCTTGTGAACGAAGCTCGGAACGACCGCTGTGTTTTTATTGAAGACACGCCCGAATTGCTCTGCGCCAATCCCTTTAGCAGTAAACTTCTCACCAGAAAAGACTACCAAGGCCAATTAAAGGAGCTCAATCAATCGGATCTGTTGCGGCAGTCTTTGAGAATGCGCCCAGATCGTTTGATTGTTGGCGAAGTGCGCTCCGGCGAGGCCAAAGATCTTTTGATGGCTCTTTCCACGGGACACGCAGGCTCCATGACCAGCTTGCATGCGGGTTCGGCCTCTGAAGCCCTCTTGAGGTTGGAAATGCTTGTTCAGATGGGAGCACCTCAATGGGGCTTGAGTGCCATTCGTCGACTTATCCAATTGACGGTGGATTGTATTGTTGTGACTCAAAAACAAAAAAACTCCTGGCGTCTGCAAGGAGTTTATAAAATTTCTTCGTTGGAAGAATTTGGTTTTACCGTAGAGCCTGTTTTTTTTGAAAACTCAGCTCACGATTCGATGTCGAGATAACTTCCCTTTGGAACC
>JACCDR011433378.1_pt1 | contig 14459 bp, 13 predicted proteins | sample 7446431 | NCBI WGS metagenome assembly JACCDR01 (sample SAMN15323443, study PRJNA562643) | freshwater metagenome | isolation source: river surface water | place: USA:Blue River Watershed | collected 2017-08-17 | reverse complement strand
TATAAGCAGTCTGGAGAGATTTTAATCCGCTTTCTGTGGAAGGATCATAATACTGCAACATTCTTTCCCAATCAGTTTGAGCCTTAGTGTCTTGGTACTGTTGCTCTTGTAATCCCATTGATCTCTCTGAAACACCCTGAGACTTTGCACCAATAGCCATATTCCCAAGCGTTCCTGCTGCTGTGGATGCCATACTTGCCTTTTGCTGAGCTATCTGCCCTTGCAATGTAGAACGCTGTCCCTCAAGGTCTCTTGCTGTTCTTTGTGCTGCTGCTGTCGCGTCTGCAAGGCTATAACCTGCTTGCGCTGCCTGTTGTTTTGCTGCTCCAGTTGCTGCAAGGCTGGCACCACCAATACTCTGGTTGGCAATATTCTCCATCCCCTTGAACAGACTCGTTTGACCTGTAGCCTGTTTACCAAGTTCAGTAAGGCTTGTATTTAGAGATTCATCTGCCTTCTGCCCTATACCACCAATAGGTTTATTTTGTTCAAGTGGATTTTCTGCTCCAATTCCAAGAGGCTTAAATGTCCCACCATCCTGCATCCCCGGCATACCGGTTTTCTTTTCCATACTTGCCAATTTATTTTGTGGAATCACTGTTACAGACCCGTCCATATTTTGCATGGTTCCCTCTCCTTCATGGAGCATTAAAGGCCCGTTATTTGTTTGAACCATAGAAGTAGGTTTTGATGGCTGGATCCTTCCGTCACCACCATCACCAGTGTAACCTATCCCACCGCCGATACTTCCGGGTATTTGTGGTTGCCGCATCATTGGTTTACTGCCAATACCTGCACCAGAAGGGATAGTATTATTACTTTTCTCTCCAAACACCCAATCAGGAACTATATCATACCATGCCATATTTTATTTATCCGTGAAGATGAATTTCAGTTGCAGTTGTAAATGTGTCAAGATATACTCTCGTTACATGCAATGGGATAAGAATATTAGTTGCGAAAGTCTCAATAATACCTTTTGAATATTTATCCCTTGTAGCATCAGTATCCTCTTTATACGATACTCCATCTCCTGCCGAGTCATAATGGATCTTACGGATACCTTCATTGTCATCACACATATTTATCGATCTTACCGAGAATGGAGGATCATAATAATTTTTTGTTGGATATCCAGGAATTACCCTTGTTCCAAGTCCATCATGTAAATCATACTGCCATGTAGTTCCAACAAGTATAAGCTTAACCTGTTTCTTGCTGCGAGTTATAGAACGAATTGCATCCGTACTGCTCATATCAATTGCAGCTGATTGATCACTTTGATTACTGTTATAAAGTGGCATTTATATACCCTCCAGTTTATTCTGATATGGTGTTAATAGTATTGTTCTCATATTATTCTGCTATGTATGTTACTGGAAATGGATAAAAACCTTTATTACCAGAGGATGTCCAAGTTGCGTTTCCTCCAAGTTGGGCATAAGTCTGACCGTTTGCAATTGTTACATACTTAATAGTTCCTGTTACACCATTATCAATACAATACGAAGCAATACCTGTTGCGTATGTATTTTTTATATTGTAAGGCAATGCGAAGTATACTCTTAAATTTGAGCTATTACTTGTACCCTGTAGTAATGGGAATTGCAAAGTTACTATGTTTCCTGTTTTAGTATAGTACCCTGTTCCAATTTGCTGTACCGTCACATCACTTGTTTTCAGTGTGCATGGCATTGTGCCTTCAACGTATGTTTTAAGATAGCTTCCGGTGCCAATTTTTATAGAGTCAGAGAAGCCTACCGCTCCAGTTTCCCCATTTATAACAATAACACTATCTTTATCGCCACTATGCGGAGATCCTATTTTCATCCGCAAAGTTCCGAAATCGCTATTCCCCTCAGCATAAGCATACATCGAATAAGGGGAGCCGGTTGTTTTAGATTGTACCATTATATAAGGATCTGTAACTGATGTTGACTTTAACGCTACAAGAGTTCCAGTATTAACATTGTCAGAAACTGATATTCTTGTTTTACTACTATCAAACTCGACATCGCTTGTGGTCGTTACAGCTTGGTTCATAGGGTATAACTCATTAGCACCATTTCCAGTATTAAGTGTTGTGCTTGAAAGTGCACCTGTTAATGTCAATGAACCTGTCGGACCATCTATTGTTGCTCTTTTTGTTGATCTTGTCCAAAACGTAATAGCGTCTGGATCAGTGCCAGTGTATGACCTTGCACCAAGTAAAATCCCGGAAACAAATCCTGATGTAGAACCTACACTTAACTCTAATGCTTTCGAATCTAAATATGTGCTTATAGAATTTAAACTATTTGTAGAGCCACTTGAAAGTCTACCCGTACTTAAAGCACCAGTTAACGAGAGATAATTCCCAGTAGACAAAGAACCGATACCAGAAAACTTTAAATCACCTATTATCCTTGAACCATTGGTTACAGTACTGTCTCCTGATACTGTACCTGAAAATGTTCCAGAAACACCTTTTACAGTATCAGTTGCTTGTAAATCAGTCCCTACAAAGCGGCCTGTTGTTGTAATCCCCTTATTAGAATTCAAAGAGTCAACATTCACCGTACCACTAAATGTTCCAGTTACAGCCTTTAGTGAATCTGTAGTCACTTTGCTGTAACAGCTGATTGCAAAAAATAATAAAATTATAAAAAACCGAATCATATCATCCTCCATTTATAATTTACATCATTGTTAATTAAAGTGCATAACTATCTTAGCTAATCCTGCTCCAGTCCTACTTTCAAGCACATGCCCAATTTCATAAAAATGCTTATCCGTAGCAAATGGAGCTGTTGGGAAAGCCTCAGCAATAGCCTGTCCAGCTATAAATCCAGCATCAGCAGCAACAAAACCCCTTGCCAGATAACCTCTAACAGTACTTCCAACAAAATAAACATCGGCAATTCCAGAAATAACAATCCAAGAATCAACACCATTTGGTATCCCGCTTTCATAAAATACACCAACAGGATCAGGTATGTCTTGCTGTATTAATCTCACTGCAGAGTTTACAGCTGTTGCAGAATATACACTTACGACATACCCTTTTACGCTTGGTGCTCCGGTCATGTTTTTTAAACGAATTGCAACACCACCCTCAGATGTTATTTTAATATTTTTAGATTCAACAAGTCTATTTACAATATCAATTTTCGCCTGATTAACCTTTGCAGTAAGTTCATTTATTTTATCTTGTTGCATTCCAATAAGGCTATACAAGCTTCTAAAGGCTTCATCTACTTTTGGCAATCCTGTCGTTACTTGTTTTATGTTCATATTATTGGGATCGTTTTTATTCCGTTAAACTTAGTAATGTCGTTGAATAATATCTCAAGAGCATCGTCTGAAATGTACTTTTTGTAAAATCTCACATCATAGTAATTCCCTGGCTGCAATTCCCAAGTATTTGCAGGAACATTAACAGATAATGACCTTGCATAAAACATGTACCAGCCGTATTTGTCCACCATAGAATACTGAGATAGTGTAATGTATGAAAAAGTTGGGACTGACTTTGACCAAATAATTACAGTAAATTCTCCGTTGTGTGCACGATTATTCAAAGTCACGGCTGAGACGTTAGTTACCCCGCTGGGTTCCCCATCAGGTCCGGTTATTTTTGTAAAACCAGCGATAACGCTTCCTGATATCCTATTCAATCCCGGTTGCCAGTACCGAACAATATGCAAGATTAAGTCGGTCATAAGCTCTATGTATAAATCATACTCAGTTTGCTTTCTTTTTGGAATAACAGGAGTACCAACAACACCTAAAAACTCGTGAGAGTGTCCAATTATACGAACTTCACTTGCGGTACCCTTTGTAACAATTTGGATTCGGTTGTTTTTTACTGCCAGCCCTTGGAAATATACCTCACCATCTTCTTGTATTTTCTCTGCTATTCCTGAATAACTTAATTTTTCACCATTTACATACGCTTCAACAGATATTTCCTGAGATACTCTTTGACCTGAAGATGTATATCCAGAAACACCCCTATTTTCGTCATCCTGAGGACGTATATATATGTGTGTTGCCTCGTGCTTTATTTCTTTGTGCTCTTCAGTTTGATCAAATACAGTTTCTTTCTCCCACTTTTCCCACAATATTTCACTGGTATTTTTATCAAGATGCGAGGGCACAGTATTTAAAATTTTATCACATGTATCATTTTCATATACCTTAAAATCGTTTTTATCGAACACCAAATCCCTTGAATTACCATTATCATCGATAACTTGAATTGCGCCATAATTATCGAAAGGTTCTACATTGTTTGTTCCAGCGTATTCACTCCATCCATATCCTTCTGACTGTTCTGTTGCAAACCTTAGACATTTTGTATCTGCTTCAAGTTTTGCCAAATCAGCAATAATATAGTCGCTATAAAGAAATGTTTCTGTAGATGTATCAGCATAAGTTACAATAAGAGTTGCATCGTACCGACCTGATTCTGTATATGTGTAAACTGGATTTTGTTCGGTAGATACTTCACCATCACCAAATGCCCAACTCCAGCCAACAACAGCGCCATGAGTAGCGTGTATTGGAGTAGTATCTTGAAACGACACTCTCAATGGAACAGCACCTATTGTTATATCAGAAGTAAAAGACATTATGCGAACCTTGCTGAATCAACCCACACTCCACCGATTCTACGCTGAATAGCGATGTCGGTTGTAGTTACAACAAATCTAACACTTCCATCAGTAGTTTGGCTACCAAATTCAATGTTAAAAGGAATTGGTAGCTTTAAAGCGCTTGTATCAATTTTTACACCTGTAATACTCGTGGCTTTCCCTGTCGAATTGGCTACGAGTATACTTTCATTTGGAATAGTTCCGGCACCTGATGCGTCCTGTAGAGTCTTATGAATGACATTGTCTTTATCAGTAAACACTAATGCCTGTAAATTATTTGCGATCGTAATTAGCGCAGGGCCAATCTCTGCCGCAATTGCAGCATAGGTATTATTCGCAAGAACAAGATACTGCTTATCCGCTCCCGGCTTATCATATTCGTTAATCATATTACCATAGTCTCCTGGTCGTTTATTCCTGACCCGCGTTCAGACCTTGTATCTATACTACCCTGGATATTTGTATCACTATCATTTATTGTTAACTGAATTGCCCTATAAGTTGCTGTTGATGTGTTCTCTAACTCATCCCACTTTCTAAACCACAGTTTTAAACCTGCATTATTTGAATAGAAAGAATTTATACTTACAGATTGATCTGCTTTTTTTAAAAACTTTTTAGATACTGCATCATAACCGTTAGATAATGCAAGGTCCTCTACGCTCCAGCTTGTGCCATCAAAATACCTCATAGCTGAATCATTTGTAAGTGCAAACATTAAGTTTTGATTCTTAAATTTAACTGTTTGCCACGCTCTTACACCTCTTTTAGCATCAATACACTCTGCCGTGGGAAGCTCCATTACAACTTCACCTACAGATGTTCTTCCTGAGTTTGTTGCACTATTTAAGAAAAGTATGAACGTTTTATCATAAGAAAGAATTATCACTTTTGACGGGAAAACTACCATGTAGCTTATTGCACCGTTAATTTTTCTGGTTTGAATTGGGGGATTATAGTATCCAATCGTATATGGTTTGTCGCCAATTTGAGAGTAATAGTACTTACCTTCTCCTCTTTTTGAGCAAATCATATACCCATTCTCTATAACTCCGACATTACCATTAGGAATTGGTATTGCAAATCTTCTTGGGACATACTGGTCGCTACCCTCATTAGCAAGAAGGTAGGTATCTGACAAGCTTACTCGGCCATCTCCCTGAGAATCATCTGGTGTAGTATCATTCCATTTTCTTGTAAAATTTCCAGAAACCGGTTTAATAGTGAATGCCGCAGCATTTGACGCAATATCTATTTCCTCGACAACAAGAACATTAGTTCCACTTACATACTTTTTAACTCTTCTTGTTGACCCATCAGATAGGAATATCAATTTACCTACATCTGAAACAACAAATAATGACTCATACGATGTGAAAGAATCTCCGGACTGAGTAGCAAATGATGTCCTACCACCGCCAATACTAACTTCAACGCTTGATCCAACAACCCATGATCCTGAAGTAAGTACAACAGAAACCTCATTCTCGCTTATGAATCCAGAAATAGTATAATTGTATCCCTCAAATGGCCTTAAAACAGAACCTATATCGTTTATGGTAAACTTATTTGTAGCGGCCCCTGCAATTTTAATTCTTCCATCTGCTGCAACAGTAGTGCTGTCTACCATAAACACTTTTGCAACCGGAATATCTGCTGTCCACACAAACAAATCTCTTCTGTTCCCTTCGCTACTAACATCAGTCCCCGCTCCACCACTTAGTTCACCTATATTTCTTGTACGATAAAGAGGGAAGTGAGTAATATTATTTACAGCATTAGGGAGAGTAAGAGTCCCAATAATATGCGTGTTCGCAAGGTTCTCACCAACAGGAGATGTAAAAAAGCATTCACCATAGTCTTTTACGCTCTCATTCTGACAGGTTCCTGATTCTGAAAGGATTTGTGCTGTTAATCTGTTGCTGTTTCCTGCTTCGCTTAAAAGAGCTATTGAATAAAGGTATAAATACCCATAGATAGTATCAGGAGCAACTTGGTTTATATCAGTTATTAGAACACTTGGAACCGGTTTATTAATCAGGTCTACATAGTAATATGGACCTTCAAGGAAAACCTTAAAAATACCACTATCAGAGAATATTACAGCATCAGTATCAAGTGAACTGATCATACATACACCAGAAGGTCTAACTTCAGATGTATTTGCTACTCTTGTAAGTGATCTAAGCTCTTTATCTGCAACATACACGCTACTACCCAAAACAAAAACGAGTTTCCCTGACTCTACATGATCATAGTACCCGTTTATTTCGCCATAGTATACCTTAAAACCACTTCCTATTGTTGAAATGGTTATTGCGGTTCCTGCAATGGCGTTAGAATAAGATGTAGCTACTCTGAACGTATTAACGTTTACTTTTATAATAAAATATTCAGTGTTTTCAGCAAGAGGTGATGGTAAATCTTCACCTTGGAAAAATACTGAATCACCTGTTTGCCAATTATGCACAGTAGAAGTTAAAAAAACAGTTGTAGAAAGGCTAAATGTAGCATCATACCCAAATCTTAATGACGAATATAGGCGGGACCCGTTCCTTACCTCATAGTATTCTCCACGATCAATAACGTTTTTGTTATATGCAGAATATCCAGATGGCAATTCCGATGCAGGTTCACCGGTAAGCATACCCAAGAATTGAGTCATAGCCTTTTTTAAAGGTTGATCACTCTGACGAGGATATCCTGGATTCCTATTTTTCACAGATAACCCCTATCACCCAATCCAACAGAGTATTCTTGATCTTCTTCTCTTACTGGAGTCTTACCACTATTCCCAAAATACCCCTTATTTAAAGAGTTCCTGATCTTTCGTGCTACTTTTGCCATGATTGCTTCATCGAATTGGCTTTTACCGTATTCATCTGAAGTGATCATAGAAATTGCAGCTTCTCTCAAAAGGAAGTGAGTCTCTTCTGGAAGTGTTAATTGAACATCAATGGTAAGTAGCGGAGTAGGTTTTATGTAATAAAGATGATAATACTGATCTACGGTCGTTCCGGGATCTTCCTGAAAAAACACTTTAGCCAAGTTTTCTATTGATGCAGGTCGAGATTCAGCGGAAAGCAGTGCATATCCTCTCTCTCTGAAATAGTATTCCCTGCGAGGGCCTACAGGTCTTACCCTGGATGCTCCCTTCGGTGTTCTCATTGTAAAAATTGCGGATGTATTTCTACAGTCAGCAGGACAATTATACTCATACACCCCCTGCTGAGTAGCCAAAAACGGCGGCATACCTGTTGACGTGATCTTTAACGTTTGCAGACAATCTTGAGAGTAAACAATAGTTTGCACCTCATTCAGTATCTGCAAAATCATTTCAGGAGTCTCTTTTTGACACCTACGATTGATCATTCCAACATTGTATGCCGTTGTTCCCATTATTTATTCATCCATAGTTTCATTGTTAGAAGAATCATTCTGATCTTCAGATTGCGTTTCGTCTTCATCCTGCTCATTATCGTCTTTTATCCCTGCCTGAGCATCAACAATCATCTGGATAATCGCAGGTTTAAGCATGTCAGGAGTCCAAGCGAGCTTCAAATCTTTGGCAGTTTTTCTAAGAGACGTTATTGTCCTTGTTTTGAGATACTCTTCACTGTAAGGATTTAGACTTACACCGGCTTTAATAAGTGTTGCTTCCCTCTCTGCAAGTCTTCTTTCGCGTTCTTCGAGCTCTGCAGCCTTCTTCTCGATGTCGGTATTCTTTACTGCGAGAGTTCTCTCTTTTTCCTTGATCAAAATCGGATCTGTTGGTACTTCGAACTTAACAGTTTTCCCGGCTTCGATATCAGATGTATGCATTGCATTTATTCTGTCATCGTTAAACTTTTTGGTCTTTTCAGTCATTTTGTTGTTAAGCTCTTCATATTTCAATCTTACCATGCGATCAATATCAGCATCGGCAATCGTCCAGAGCTTATCGCCATAATGAGTAACAAGTTTTTGAATGTTATACGGTGTGTATGGAAGCTCACCGTAGTATGGGCCTACACCACCTTCCGGTTTCTGCCACATAACAGAACCGTTTCTGCGGTACTTTATTGCGAAGTCTCCGTCCTCTTCACTTTTCGAAATCTCAGCATCCTCAAAACCCCGAGTCTTCGAATACTCAGCGTTTTTATGGAGTCGACTTTTGTTCCACTTCAATGTAATAATCCGGAATGGATTTCCATACTCATCAATTGTACCTGCAACCTGGTTCTTCCAGTATTTTGCAGTAAGCTGTCTTGTTACTTTTAGTCTAACGATGATCATTGTGAATTCCTTGTCTTATGTGACGTGTTATTTTTTATAGCATGTAGCCCCGAATCGAACGGGGTCACATTTAAGTGTTTGCTCGCCATCCACCTCTACATGCTATTTATTAATATACCTTAAAATTAAGCTGCTGCTGAATAATAAGATGTTTCCGGAGGTGCTGCGAATGGCAGAACAATAGAACCATTCTGCTGTACAGTACCATCGTCTTTACTATCGATACCTTCAGTTGAGTCAAAGACTACCTGCTTGATACCAACAGAACAGAAAATACCGGAACCGAAGTACTTATCGTACATCTCGTATTCCCATTCCCAATGGAATCCTTCAGGCATCCACTCACAAAGAGCAGCCTGACCAATAAGGAATCCGATCTGACGTGCAGATGCAGTTTTGTCGCGTGGATCACTTGAACCATCATCAGAATTACCCATACCACGATACTGTGCAGTAATGGTATAGTCAATACCTGAGTCAGAAGTGTAGTTGTATCCCGCAACACCCTGTGATGCAGATCCACCAAGTGTCAGTGTTGGGTATCTTGAATCCACAACAAAACGCAAATCACGATACTGTGCGAAAAAGCCCGGATATTTGCTTACAACATCACCACTAAACTGACCAGCATCACGCCACAATGCACCGGGGTTACCGTTCTGAATTGTGTGCATAAGCCATGCAGCCTGTGGAGAAGGAAGTGCAACAATGTATCCATCAGAACCATCTTCGAAGTCGATTGGTGTAATAAGAGCTTCGTCTCTGGCCCATCTTGAAAGCTGAGTAAAATAGTTAAGTGACGCACATGCGTTAACACCGGTTCCGGCAGCATGAAGTGTAGCCGTGATTCTATCAGTCCAGTCAGCCTTATTACGAGCATAAGCTGGCTGCTGAGCAAATGTACGGTTCGGGAAAAACCAGTTCGGTGAAAATCCAGCATCGTTAAAGTGTGGTGCATCTTCAAGGTTTTCACTCTGGAGTTCAAGAAGTGCCTGTCTCCGCATTTTACCGAAATACTGTTTGAAATACTTCGCAAGACCTTCTGCGCGATACTCAAATATTTTGTACGGAGCCTTATCACGTGCCTTTAAACCGTAAGCCTGGTTGGCTGTTGCATGAGAGAGGTCTGTGTACTCCATACGGAACCACTTTGTTTTAAACTCTTCCTCATTAAGTCTCTGGTCACCATTGGAACCGATAGTAGGAGAACCAGAAAGCTCCTTGATCATCGGGATTTTGCATGTTCTTGCCTGATCAGCTTCAGATGAAAGCTTCAGGTAGATTGAGTTAGGCAATGCGCGCGGCTCGTCACCGGTCGGATTGATATACTCAGACGAAAGGCTATCGAAAATATCATTAGGCAGATATTCACGACGGATGTCGGTAAGATACGTCTCAATGACCAGTTCGGTATCGAGATCGGTAGGGTGATTAATCATAGTTTACCTCTTCCAATATGGAGATTTCCCTACAATCTTCGTGCGTAATCTGACATATTCTTCAAACTCTGGTGTCCTTTCGAACGCGTCTTTACCTCCTTTTTGCTGTAACGCTTTGTTGTAGAGTAAAGTGAGATCTAAATATCTCTTCTTTTCCTCTTCTGCGGTTACTGCCGATGAAGGCAAAGGATCTGAAGAAGCTGTCTTACTCGCCGGGATTGCTGAGATTCCCGCTTCATTTTTTTTCTGTTGTAATTCAATTGCCGCTTTTTCTTCAGCCGGTGTAAAGGCGGTAGTTCTTAGCACCGGTTTATATTGAGAACCCTCTCCAAGCATACCGTTATCATACAAAGCGCCCTTTATTCCTGTACGATATCTTGATACCGGATTCCCACTGGAGAAATCATAGGCTATCTCTACAGCGTTCTTAATCTGTTCGTATTTTTGCAAGTCAGCAGGAGGACAAGTATTAATAAAAGCCTTTGCTCTTGCAGCAATAACGGGATCTTTGCTCGCTGAATTTGTGTAAGCATCAGATATACTCTTAACACTTACAGTTGTTTGTAGCCCAAATTCTTCTTGAAATTTTGGAATATCATCATTAAACAATTTTGCGAACCCATCATTAACCGGTTGTTCTGTAGCAACTGTTTTCTTAACGGTTTCAACAACGGTATTAATACGCTCCTCTGATTTATAAGCATTAAATGTACTTAAATCATCTAAATACTGCTCATAATTAGTCTCATATTCTTCCCGAGCTTTGATATACTTTTCATCGTATACCCCATCTTCAAATTCACTCGCAATAGGACGTTTCGGTTTTTCTGGTTTAACAGAAACAGGTTGTACCGTCTTCTTAAACTTTGAAAGTTCAGATTCAAGTGCATCTTTCTGTTCGCGCAATTGCTTTAGTTCCTGGCCTCGTTTGCCTTCTTTTGCGTTTAATCCATCTATCGTGGCCTGTAAGCTTGCAGAAGATCTCAAAAGGTTCTTATGAGCCTCCATCATCTCTTGCTTTGACTTATACCCCAACTCTTCCCATTCTTCTTTAACAGGAGGTTGAACAGTATCACCGCCTTGCACGACTACAGTACCAGTTTCTGGAACTGTCCCGGCAGGAACTTGGCTATCCGTACTTGTTGGATTGCGCTCTTCAAGGGGCTTATTAATGAATGCAAAGAACTCGGTTCTATCCTCACCTTTTGGGACAACTACCTGATTCTTCTTAACAGCATCCAAGATCTGTTCTTTTGACAGACCCCTTATTTGATTTTTGACTTCATCTGTCAGCATAAAATTTATTTCCTCTCATAATCCAGAACGAATCTTGAATTAATGAATTGTTGGCATACCTTTTGGAGAACTACCTTCTACTTTTTCTGCGCCTTTCATGCGCGAGTGCTTCGTTTTACCACTTGTTTGCATGGTGCTTTTTCCAAAGCCACCACCACCTTTGGGAATGTCACTTGAACATTTCCCACAACAGTCCTTCTTCATTGCTCAACTCCTTGTTGATTTGGAATCATTCTATCTTGTGGCGTACCCTGCATAGCTTGTTCCTCTGAGAACTCGCCTTGTTCTGCATTAACACCGTTATCTGCACCTTCCATAGGCATTTCAAGACCAAGTTGCTGCATCTGCATCTTACCTTGGACTAATCTCATAGAAATTGCCATCGCTTCTTCTGTGATCAACATCTGGATTGCCTTATGAATCTCTGTTTTTTTATCTTCAGGCATATCTTGTGTATCAAAGATTCCATCCAATAGGATCAATTTCGCAATGCGGTCCTTTGGATCATTAAGAACTTGTAGAGCTTCAGTATACTGCCCTCTGAGTTCTGTCCTTATATTTATCCCGGACGTAGAAGGAATCAAAACAACCTTCATTTCCGGGATTTTTGAGATATCATTAATTATTACCCTGCGCCCAATAGGATCAAATGCAGGTACATTTATCTGCAGTGCATTATCTTTCTCTCCAGATTTCGAGAATGATCTCGGATATCCTGAGTAAGTAATCTTTGCCTGTAGAAAATACGCCAGTGCCTTCTCTTTTTTGTGGCGTTCAAATATTTTCATGCCATATTTTTGACTAATTAGTCCAACCTGAACCTTTGACTGGAACAGTTTTCCACTCTCTGTAGAGCTTTCTGTTCTTGAATCCATAGCAGCCGGCATAGATGACAGCCAATCAGCAAGATCAAGAGCCTTATTCGTCTGGTTGAACATATCAGGGGTAGGTTGTACGCCTCTAAGTTCAATCATCCCACCATGCGCACCAAGTTCAGCGGTCGATCCTTCTTCAACCCATATCCTTGCGGCTGGATCATTCCACTGGCTTTCGATCTCTCTCTTTTTCTGCTCACTTCCACCGGTTAGGGCTTCATCAAGTATGAATGCACCTTTCGCAGATCTCGATTGAATATCAAGTATGTTCATTTGACCTTTGTTAAAATCAATCTGAACATCATGCAAATCATCTACTACACCACGAAATTGACCATAAAAACTATTTCCAACAGGATAAATATTACAATTGTTTGTCTGGATCCGATCTTTCCCAGATGCAAGAAACATCTCATTGTGAAGAGTAGGGCATATTGTTTCTATGCGCTTGATACTCTTTTTCTGTCTTACTGTTGTATATTGACCTTCTTCTAAGCCATTTTCCTGCATATAAATTTGAGTAGCTTGCTTATGGCCCTCACTACCTGGCTCGAATCCGTTTTCCGGAAAAGGACACCGATTAATTAGATCGTATTCCCAATCTCTTTCCTCTTCTATAACGTGATGGAATGTAATTACTCTGTGATAATCACCCCATTTTTCATCAGTATTACGATATCGCTGTACGCCTCCGTGATATTCACCGAAATCCATCCCGGTAAATTCTTCTCTCATTTTCCAATCGCGCAACTCGGATGCCACCTTGGGGTAGAGAGCCATTATCTCACTGACAGATAACATTGACCATTCAAAATAGTTCTTTATGTCCCATGCGTTCGGAGTCTTCCAGCTTGGATCGATATAAACATGAGTCGGCGGTAGAGCTTCAAAAGCTATATTCCCGAATGTTGAATCATATCGGTCGGATATAAACATCCTTTCATACCCTACACAAACATGCATATCTCTCAATGCAACAATCTCGCTTGTTTCCCAGTCACAGTTACTTTTGTCAGAATACGCCATATCCTGAAGGTTGAGAGACCACGGAGACTGTTTACCTGATACGGTCATATATTTTAAATCGAATCCATTGGCGATATAGCTGCCAATCTGAGACTCTATTTTCTTTGCAATGATGTTGTACTGGTGTGGCTTTCTTCCCTGCGCCCGGAGTTTTTCAACTACATAAGCTGGCCATTGACCAAAGTTTATACCCCAATACATACGCTGGTTCCGGATTATACGCTCAATCTCATTACGATAATAATCTTCGTATTTATGATAAAGACTCAATATCCATCTATTCCGAACCCACTTCGGTTCATCGAATGGTATTATCTTTTTTTCCGGTTTATAATCCATTAAAGTTTTGCCTTTATCCCGGATATTGTTTCTTTAATAAAACTTGCGAATGCTTCAACAGATGTAAATTCCTGTGTTTTAGCATCGCATTTATTCACACTTATTGTGCATATTTCTTTACCGTCAAGCACTTTTTTATTAATCGATATTGAAAGGTACGCAGAACCGGAGTCCTTTTCGTACTTGTTAACCTTTGACATCTTTTCAAAAAGTCTGCCCTTGGAAGACATTGGCTTCCCAAAACTTTCGTATGCCATATTATCCTACCTGTTCACAAATTGTAAGGCTTTCAAACTTTGCATCCTTCGGAACTTCATTGAGAGTGATAACTGTAAATGCAAGTTTTCCATCTTTATCTTTACTCACCTGACTCCACCTCTGCTCAGGAGGGCATCTTGGACACCTGAAAATAGGACCTTTCTCGTCCTCAGCACTAAGCATATCAACCTGCATATCAGTGAGAACACCAAGTATTCTGTCACACTTCCCGGTTGCTTTATCTTTAAAACGGTTTTGACATCTTATTGTAACCACGTCTTTACTCCAAAAAAAAAGACACCCCGCGTCATAAC
>JACCDR010776701.1_pt1 | contig 14461 bp, 17 predicted proteins | sample 7446431 | NCBI WGS metagenome assembly JACCDR01 (sample SAMN15323443, study PRJNA562643) | freshwater metagenome | isolation source: river surface water | place: USA:Blue River Watershed | collected 2017-08-17 | reverse complement strand
GTATGAGGGGGCGATCGCAGTGTACGAAATTAATTGTGTCGTGAAAAACTTATTTTGTTTCGACTAGTTTAATTGAACCGATGGTAATTATTTATTATCTACGTAATCTAAATCTGATTGATTAAAACTACTATTTTTGTTGGTAATTTTTATTTCTGACGGATCTCTTTCAACATCTTTGTTTTTGTCTTTGTCTTTTCCCCATAATCTTGCTGCTATCTGTAAGGCTTCATCTTCTGTATTAGCTTGAATTCTATAAGTTTTTCGAGCGACTTCACTTGCTTGTACAGTGTAAATATATATTGAGTTTTCCACTTTATTTTCTCCGTCTAGCTTCTTATGTCTACTTAATTGTTGCTCAGTAAATAACAGTTGAAAGTTCAATTTCATCAGTATGAAATTTACTAATCACTTTGTGTTGCGAGATGGGATCGTTGTCATCGTCATAAAGCAATTCAGGAAAAGTCATTAAGGCTTGTAATAAAGAGCCAAAAGAGTTGATCTTTAGTGCGTAGGTTTCTTTTTCATACATTCCTTTACCAGAATAATTAGAGATAATTTCACTTTCAAAGTCATTACCATTTACATCACACTCATCTATCATTTTTTCCATTGCTTGATGTAAAATATTTACTTCTTGTTCGGTCATTTTATCTTTTTTCCAAAAGAAGACCCTCGCTTTCAGCGACGGGATGAATTTTGGGCAGGGTTTAAGTAAATATAATTTTACAATATATGTTGCTATTTTGTAAAATATGTAGTATAGTGTAAATAGCAATATTAGCATAGGGTCGAAAATGCTTAATCTTACTTACAACTACAAGTTACAACCAACGCCAAAGCAAATAGAAATAATAGAACATAATTTAAATGTTTGTAAATCTGTTTGGAATCACGCTCTTTACGTGCGTAAGCTTTGGTATAACAGCCGTAGTTGCGACATTAACAAATGTTCCCTTCAAAGTGAATACATTGTTGAACCTTTTGAATATCCTAACTACCATACTCAATCTTCCGAGCTAACCAAAGCCAAGAAAACAAATGCTTTCTTGAAATCAGGGAATGCTCAGGCACTGCAACAAACATTGCGTAAATTAGATAGAGCTTTCAATGATATGAAATCTAAAAAAATGGGATTTCCTAGATATAAAAAGAAAGCTAAATCCTTTAATTTAATAGGAACTATTTCAGTTAAAGATAATTGTATACAAATGCCGTTACTCAAGAGTATTAAGTTTAGAAAATCTAGAGATATTCCTGAAGGATTTAAGATTAAGCAAATACAAATCATCAAAAAAGCAAGTGGATACTACGCTAATTTAATGATTGAACTAAACGTTGATATTGTTCAGCCTACTCCGCACGGTCATGCTGTAGGAATTGATGTAGGTATTCAAAGTATGATTGCTACATCAGATGGATTGATACTGACTCGACCTAAATTTTTAGATAAAGCATTGCGTAAGATTAAATTACTACAAAGGAAGCTTAAACAAAAAACAATAGGCTCTACTAAATGGAAGAAATTACAACATCGAATAGCTCTATTACATGAAGCAGTAGCAAATAGGAGAAAAGACTATCATTTCAAACTAGCACATCAGCTATGTGAAGATGTAGGAATGATATTTGTTGAAGATATTAACTTTGTATCTTGGAGCAAAGGATTGTTTTGTAAACAGTCTTTAGATATGGGATTAGGTCAATTTTTTAACATACTTGAATATGTTTGTTCAAGAACAGATACTTACTTTTCTAAAGTAGATAAAAACTACACTTCTCAAATCTGCCCTAATTGTGGCACTCATACAGGCAAAAAAGAATTAGATGTAAGAATACATTCTTGCACTGAATGTGAGTATGAACAAGATAGGGATATAGCAGCAGCAGAAGTAATTAGAAATAGAGGATTGGAAAATATTGCGTTTCAAGTTTCACAGAAAGTTGCGGTCGGAATGCCCGTGATTAAACAGCCCAGTAACGGCGTTCTGGCAGGGGTGAAAGCCTAGTCAAGAGTCTATATGGGAATCCCTCGCGTCCCGCGATGGGAGGTTCAAGTATATCTGTGCTTTCATCGTTTTTTTGGGATCTAATGTTGGCAGATCAGATAAATACTTCCATCTGAACGAGCATCAGGAAAATTAGCTTTAACAAAGTCTAAACAATCTTCTTTGTGTTTGAAGGATTCAATTTCTAGAAACTGATTGTTTTTGTTTCCTAGATTGGGACTGGGTGTATCGCATACCCACCAGTCGCCGTCGTAAGATATCATGCAATACCAGCCCTTGTCAGTGCCCAATTTTTCATCGGAAAAGGCGATCGCTTGTTCTTCAGTATCAAAGTAAGCCAGGATATGCCATTGCTTAGAAAGGTCTGTACTAGGAATTTCTATCGTATAAGTTATTGACATTTTTCTTTTGGTATATTATTGAAGTACTTAGGAAAAAATTATCCCAAGTACAATTGAGTAGATACTCCTGATTAGTTACCAGGAGTTTTCGTGCGAGCTCAACGAGCGGACGGCGGACAGCTCGAATGCCCTAAAGGACTAGCTCCGCGTCGCATTCGAGCTTCCGTGCCGCTAAACAGCGACAAAGTGCTTTCGTCTAGCGCCATGAACATTAAACACAATATCTGTATGGTGTTTGCCCATATTGCCATCACAAAGTTTACACTGCTCACAATGGGGCTTGAGTGAGATCGCTTCCTCGGCTTGATTGCGACAAAGTAACTCATTGCTCAGTAAATCATCCCCCCGATCGATCACACGGGTAGTGCGCCAGCCTTGTAGTCGAGCATCAACAACTTGATCGATAGTTTCACAAGAAGCCATTAGGTATTTCTGCCAAGAGCGATCGCAATCCCTCCACTGATGAGTATACCCAGTGTGACTGGAAAATTTGACAACCAATGGTTGCCAAGCTTCAAAAGGAATTGCAGTCGGATCGCCATAAGCTCCAAATCTCAACAAGCGATCGCCTACTTTGCCCAAGGGGTAATCTTTTAAACTTAGGTAGCGATCGCGCTTATAAGCTTTCCAGATATTAGATGGAGCTTTAGCTAGATTTACATAGCAGATATTTTGATTGCTAGGCTTAAGAGGGCAATCGCCACAAACAGAGTAGTCTCCATCCTCGTACGCAGCCGTTAAAGGAGATATATCGCTACGCATAATGTACGCTTGAGCTACATATGCTCCTGTCTTAGTATTTTTTGATGGCGTAGTTAGGTTGGATACGATCCCCACAATCGGCTTGCCATCTAAAACCGAGGGGCCTTCGTAAAACACGCAGCTATTTAAGTTGTAATCTGTTAATCTAAACATTTTTGATACCACCTTTGGACAATAAAAATTCACAAGCAGCAGTCGCTTTTCCCATAGCCTTCACAAAAACAGTTTTATCTTCTTGGAGCAGTCGCTTGACTGGGCAGAGCCCGAGTCCGCGCTGCTCCGCTTCTTGAAGTCGGCTAATCCAGCTCTTGAGATAGCTAGCATGGTTTTCTAGCTGATACTCCACTCCTAAGTCCTGACAGACCATACAGGAGGTAATTTCAGCAATAAGCTCCTCAAAAGCATATTCAGGACTGCCAAATTTGTTCCCCAAGGGTCTATTTAACCTACTACTGTGTCCTGTAGAGTGAGCCAGTTCATGTAGTGCTGTTGAATAATAACCAGTAGCAGATGAGAAGCAATCAAAAGGTGGTAAGTGAATTTGGTCTTGAATAGAAGAGTAATAGGCAGAGTCGCCGCCAATAATAATCTCAACTTCTTGAGCTTTGATAAATTTATCTAAATCTGCTACAGGGCGATCGCTATTTACTGGTTGCTTGATTGCCAAGAAATCAGTAATTTTCTTCTCGCCCTTGCTGTCGTCGATACAATCTAGATTAAAGACATTACTCCACTTGGAGATATAGAAAGATTCCTCCTCTTTGCGATCGCCCGACGGTTCTTTAATAATTTTGGTAGCGAACATAATTCCAGTTGCCTTACTACCTTTTTTAACCTGCCAGCCCTTCTCTTTGGCTTGATTGAAGCTAACAAAATAAGGAGATTTGTATTCATGTGTCATGCTATCGATTAAGCAGAGTATCGGATTGATCCCTTTATAAGGATTGCCAAATAGATTGGCGAAGCCTTGCGATCGCCAATCCTGTTTCCACGGGGGTAAATCTTGTTCTAACAGCTTGATTAGTTGTTCATTAAGTTGTTTATACTTGTCGGTCGCGTTTGTCTGAGGAAGCTTCCCACCCAAAAGCCGACCGTCGGTGGCACTTGCTTTGATTTTTGTTTTCATGATAATTTTGTTAATAGGTTGTCAAGAAATCGCGAGCCGCTTTTAAAAGAGCGATCGCATAAAAAAAGCCAGAGAGGAAAATTCTTCTCTGGCTTTTGATCAATGAACAATGAACAATGATCAATGATCAACATCTCCAAGGAATATAACAAGCATTTCATTATTGGCGATCGCTTCCTCAAGCTGTTTTTGCGAAGCTATAACTGATTCTGATTCCCCATCGAAAATGAGTAGCTCAACATTACTAATGGCGAATATTTGACGAGCCATTACTGCCGAAACTTCCAGCCATATTCCTCCTAATTCAGTAAATAAATACGAATTGGGTTGATTAGATAATTTATAATTGTTGTTGTTCATATTTTTTTTGATTGTTTGGTGAAAAAATGTTAACTATATCTAATCGCATCGACAACGATCAAAGGATCACTGTCGATTAGATAAAGAAGAGAGTCTTCATCTAGCGATCGCAGATAGTTTAAATCAAGATACTCGTCTACCTGATTATTGTCCTCGCGATCTAACAAAGCTAATGAGCTGCTGTTGTCCCAGATTGGAAAATCGTCGTAGTCGAAATAGCCGTTGTAAGACTTTCTGTCTGACAACGAATACTGATTGCGAGACAAAACATCGGTTTGCCTCCACAAAGACCAAGCATAGGTATTACTACACCACAAATCTTGATACTCAATACCTTGATTTCGGTTGAAGATTAGATGTCTACCGCTAGAATGAAGAAAGACGAATCTACTACCTTTAGAAATTGGTTCAAAAAGCTTGTGAAAACCCGGGGTAAATATCAGTAAGGGATTGGACTTAATCAAAGGTGTAATCAAAGCTACGACAGCTTTGGTATCACTCCAGGAAGAATAAGGTCGACGAACGTCAACAATGCCATTGTGCATTAAATACAGGTCATTGGTAACCCGATATGGGTGAAGATTACCTTGGCTAATGTCACCATGAGTTCGCATTCTCAGGTGTACAAAAATCTCTACATCAGGTACTTTTTCCAAAGCTCGATAAAGATTTTCTAGAGTAAATCCTCTGGTTACTTTTAATTTTTGACGATAAGAATACATGATTCCCCAACCATCTTGGTTGGAGCTATACGCATCGGCGAGAATGTCTTTGCCAATGCCCGATCTATTGCCTTGAATAATTAAACACATAAATTAGGTAGTAGGTAGTAGGTAGTGGGTAGTAGTTCAAAAGTCAAAAGTTAGAAGTCAAAAGTCAAAAGTTCAACCTCTTCTTCAAAGAAGAGGATTCAAGTAATGAAATGAGTTTTATTTCTTTTTGCCCTAAAAGGGCAAGGTTTTAGACCAACTTCGGGCTTTATTTGCTTTTGACTTTTGACTTTTGACTTTTGACTTTAGCCCAAAGGGCGATCGATCAAACCTGCTGACTGTAAAGCCTGTAGATGCTTGCAGAGATATTTATATTCCTGTCTTTGAGTCAAAACAAACTCAATAAAATCGAGATGATTCAGATTCCGACAAGAGGCGTTACGGGTAAAAGTCACTAGAGCCTTGACAAACTCTAGTCGAGCAAAGAACACGTCTGAATCTAACGTGGCAGCAAATAGCCTAAACTCTAATGTTTTACTTCTAATCGCTACCACTTCATAGCGATCGCTGCTACATTCTTTGGCATGACCAAACTTCTTATCTTTATACTTGGCGTAATTACAATGTTTTCTACCAGCGATCGCTTGACATAGAGGTCGATTGCTTTCTTCATTCAGAAAAACTAAAATCTTCCCAATATGTAATTTAGTCAGTCGTTTCTTGCTGATATGAACATGCATACCGACGGTGCTGTTTACTTCTAGACAGCTGTGAAAATGATCGAAAAATAGCTGCCAATATTCATAATGCAAGTCAAATTCAGCGGCAGTAGTGACAATTTCAAATCCCCCTGGGTCTATTGAGGAATCTGCCTTGAGCAAGGCGAAACCTTTTAACATCTCGCTCGTGCCATGAGCTGCATCCCTGAAATCGTCGCGATCGCCGTCTACGACAACCTCAAGTTCGACACCATAAAAGATTCGGTTCTTGGGTCTACCTAATAAACCTAGTTCGGCGCGAACATCATGGGAATAGGGGTGTACATGATCACACCAGTCGTCAGGATTTGAAATATCACTAGAAGCTATGTCTTGATAGCAACACCCGCAATATGCATAGCCATCTTCACTTCGATCGCAATCTTCTGCCCAGACTGTATCGCCACATGCAGTACAATGAGCTATATACTCATCACTACAATTTTGACAATAAGAGTCTTCGTTTGGAGCGCAACAAGTATTGTCATTTAAAACTACCTTGGAACAGTTGTCGCACCGAGTATACTCATCCTCAAGGCAGGTCTGGCATACATACTCACTGTCTTCCTCTGTCTTGGTTAATTCTCCAGACAGTGACAAGCGATCGCAGTCGTCGCAGGGAGAATACAGTTCATCAATACAATTGTTACAAGCCCAAGATTTGTATAATGGCAACTTTTGCCCGTCATACAAACTAGAGTGAACTGTCGTGCAGTCTTCACAACAAGGTAGTTCTTCAGCACAGTCATTGCAATAGCATCTTTCTAATTGATCGATAATCGATGCTTGTGAGATTTCACAAGCATCGCATTTTACGGCTGCCTCTAAAGACAGCCCTGTTAGCGTTAATGCGGTCATAATTTGTTGATAGTTTGTTGATAATTTGTTGATTGAAGATGCGCGATCGCTGCAAAAAAGTAGTAAGTAGTAGGTAGTGAGTAGTAGGTAAGAATATTCTCCGAACCTACTACTTTCTACCTACTACCTACTACCTAAATAGCGATCGCTATTGACGGGTATGTTGGATCTCGTAAACCTCCGAAGCTTGAATGCCATCTCGATCCATCCAGTTAGTCGAACTGAGAATTAGATCTTCAATCGAAGGTAATTCTTCGCCGTCCTCAAGGCCTACATCCTCTAAGTGCGAACTAATCAAAGTCTCTATATTTACAGAGACTTTGATTACATACTGTTTTGTTACATTTTCGTTGTTAGTCATAATTTTTAGGTTGATAGTGGATTTTGCGATCGCTGCAAAAAAGTAGTAAGTAGTAGGTAGTCCTAAAGGATAAGCTTCGCAAATGAGTAGTAGGTAAGAATATTCTCCGAACCTACTACTTTCTACCTACTACCTACTACCTAAATAGCGATCGCAAAAGTAGGCAGCTAGTTAGCCACTGGTTAACGCTTGTTCGCGTAACGCCGTAAGAAACAGTTTCCACTCCTGTCTGGAATATTCCCAAGGAGCGAGATCGTAAATCCTTGAGCCATAATTCGGAGTGGTTCTGCCAGCAAAAAGAGCCTCCCTTTGAGCGAAAGATTCGTAACCTGTTTTAACATACGCTAGTTGCTTGATTCGATCCATAGCTACCCATGGCAAGCTACCTGCATTGTATTGATGTTCACAAGATTGGTACTCCCAACAGTTGATTAACTTAAGAACGGCGATCGTTATTTCTTTTTCCAACTTCCTAGGAAAGATAGCGTCGCCATTGGGTACATATCGATGTTTTTCTAATCCCCAATAAATCAATTCTTGATGGCTCTCTGGATACCTGTACTCAAGCGATCGCACGTTCTCTAGGTAAAACTCCTGAAACCATTTCTGGGGCGAAATATCTTCTATCCCGTTGTCGATCGCCCAGGTAATAATTAAATTCAGATGTTCGTGGTCGATTAAAAATGCAGACATAATATTATTGATAATTTATTGACTTTGTTGACAGTAAAAAGCGATCGCTTGTCGAAAAATCATTAATGAATTTTCAATACTTACAGCGATTGAGGTGCTTTTTCCCCATAGGCAAAATACCCAAAAAAATCCAATTACAATCAGATCGTTTTTTGGATTACTATTGAGATTTATTTTTATTTATTTTTCATTGAACGAAGGCAGAAGGCAGAAGGCGTGCGCTGGAGCGCACCGACGTTCCAAAGGAACGGCGACGGCCTCCAGGCCGTGCAGAAGGATCGATTGCAGGGGGATTCTGACCCCTTCGGGTTCAGCAGTTTGCTCAACGGAGGGAACCTCCGCAACGCAACTGCTTCACCGCCAGCAATCGAAGACCAGCAAGCAAAGCTTGCAGGGGGCATTAAACCCAATAAGGTTGATGGATCGAGGGATAACCAACCTTCTGCCTTCTGCCCTCTGCCATCTACCTTTCAAGGCGGAAGCCTTGGTAAACTAAAAACAACCATAAAAAAAGCACGGTAGTTTTACCGTGCTTTAGTATTGATTTAAGCGGTTAGATTATTTATTTGTAGTCAATCGTATAAGAACGCGATCGTTTTGCGGGAACAGTTTTTGTCTTGTTTTTGAGATAAGATTTCTTACTACATTTACGCTTAACTCGATCTTGAGTACTTAAAAAAGTATCATCTACCTTGTTACTGTCTACCTTTGAGCTAATAATAATTAATTCAAGATCATCTATTAGTTGTAAACATTGTTTTCTAATTTTATTGTTTTCAATACCATATTTGAATAATTGACTGCTAACAAGATTAGAGTATCTAAGCTTAATCTCATTATTTTTAGTTGTAATTTTACCGATCTTATGAACGGATAATAGCTTGCTATGAGGATCGTATATCTCTATATCGATCTCACAATTATTTTTATATCTCAGACAATATACAAAGTTAACCTTATAGGTAACAGCTAAACAATCTCGATCTTGTCTAATAACGCGCTCTAAACAGCGATCGCTGTTTAAAAACTTATGAGTACTAGGATATTCTACCTTATTAGTTTTCTCAGTAATAGCAAAGTAAACACTTTTAAAGCTATTGTCTGATTTTAACTGTTCTAACTGTAACCAATTTTGATAGCTAGGTATATTGTCTAGAGATATAATCATTTTATTTACCTAACCTAGCTAATTGCTGATAAAAATCACTACGGGAATTACGCTCGATCTGAGCTTTTTTAGCTTTATTAACTTGTATCATGAAGCGCGTCTCATAATCCCAACCAGCGATCGCGATCGTTTTAGCTAGTTTATAAATGTTGACTGTTTTCTGATTAGCCAGGCTACTAGACAATTGCTTATCTAATTCATCGTTACTAGCAGTAAAGCAATTACCATTACTATTAACAATATTGCTTACAGTACCTATTAAGATTGCTTTACTGCTATCTGGTAAGGGAATTATTATATTACCAATGCCATAGCTAATTTTGATTAAACCTAGCTTGGTTTTAACTATATCAGCAATATAAATGCCATCTAATGCCACTACCAGATCGTGTTTAATTAACTTATCGCTCATGATATTTGTCTGATCTAAACTTATCGTTGGTAGTTGAGATAATAAAGTATCAACTAAGCTATCTTGTGTGGCGATCGCTGTATCAGTATCATCTACTAAGTAATCACTACTAGATTCTTTATTGGCTAGGTTGGCATTAATTAATTCCCAAGTGCTTATTTGAGAATAATCTAACAAAGCAATTGTTTTTAATATTTCTTTGTTGTCTACTGATAAGAAATGTTTTATAACTTCTCCTTTATCAGCGTTGAGACTCTTAGTATTTTTAATAAAATACTGTTTTAATTCCTGTAATATTTCATCAGTAGTTCTACTAATTTCTACAGTAACTTTTTTATCGATATTTGTTGATCTTGGCATTGTTTTTGCTCATTGATTAGTTTATTGATAGTTTGTTTAAACAAACTAGATTATTTAAATAGATCGGCTTGCGATCGCTTTAAAACAATTTATCTTGTTTAATCTCTGATATATACCTACTGTAACTTTTGCGCTTCAAGCGAGCTTTAAGAACTAACGCGATCGCTAGTACCACGTACTAAATTAAGTAGTTTATTTAGTACCATTACTCTAAGCTATGAACGGCGATCGTATACTATGAACAGCGATCGCGTGTTTGTTTTTTTTCTATACATTAATAATAGAGTATTCTTATTAATTTGTCTATGTATTTTCTGTAAAGTTACTAACAGTAATTATGTTAAAAGATTGAAGCTTAATTTGATGTTTCTAAGACAGCGATCGCTTACCGAGAGCTTATTAAGATGAACGCTGTTAATAGATGAATAGGTTTCCCACAGGCCCTTCGGGAAGATGTTCAGCCAGGCAATCAAGAAGGATTAACGATTTTATGAGGAATAAAGCGAAAGCGATCGCTCAACATCTAGGTTTTTATTTGGATTACTGAATCATGCTCAATATAAACAGCGATCGCTTTGTTCAGGAGATAAGAGATATCTACGATGTTTACACGAGCAATACAATACATTTGTATTTTTGATATCCTTGTACTAGACATATCAATATAAGCGATAGGCTTTAGGTAGATTTGAGTTTAATATCAGATTTGGGAACCAAGCGTACTATAGAGGTTTCATCTTCGAGGATAGTGGAGGAGAACAAAAAATCCTCACTAAAGAGAAAAGCATCTAAAAACTTTCATGGCGGAAACAAAAAGATAGGTTCTTTACCTTGGCGTGAGATGTTTACTTACTACGTCAAAGGAGAGAGGGTAATCGATGGAGGGTTAAAGCGCAATACAACTCCTAGCTATGAAGATGTAGCTATTAGATTCAACTGCTCTAAGAATACGGTTGCGGCATTTGGGAGTAAAAATGACTGGGTTAAAAAAAGAGATGCTTATCGAAACAAGCTTAGTAATGAGTTCTCTTTTTACGGTCAGATGGCAGCAGATATTAATGGGGAAGTTTTATCTACAGCAGCAGGGTTAGTTAAAAAGATTAAAGCGCGGGTATTCGATCCAACGTTTCTACCCGATCGCAGTCAGGTAATCGAAGAGAATGGGAAATTTTATCTGGAGATGGAGGAGAAAAATTTCTTGGGTGAAGCTAATCAAGGTAAAACTACAAGATTAATCCCTCTATCGTCAGAGGTAAAAAATACTAGCAAGAAAGCTCAAAGTGATGAGATTAAAAGCATTCTTGACCTAACTAAATCCCTTGAGACAATCAACCGTATCTGCAATTCAACAGTACAGGTAGAGGTGGATAATGCCAGTCTGCTGGAATCTCAAAACGAAGGCTTGATTGGAGCAGAGGAAAGGGCAGAGTTTAGGATGCGCCAGATCGAGGAGATGACGGAAAGGATTGGGCACAAAAGAAGTACTGCTTCTAAAAGAGAACGCCTTGCTCAAGCACATGCGGTTAAGCAAGTTAATCGAGCTTTAAAGGAAATTTAACTTGAGAAAGAAATACGACAATCGCACTAAGCGCACTAATTACCATAAGGCTGTAGCACGCGAAGATTTAACAGCAGGTTTACTGTTGGAACAAAAGAATCAAGAGCAAGAGCAGCAGGAAAAGGAATTACAGAAGTTACAGCAGTTATTAAGCGAGGAAGACTACTATCAATCAGAAGATAGTCTGTATCACTATCTCAAAAGTAGCTGGAAATATATTTGTACTGGAGAATTCAAAGACGGCTGGTATATCGAAGCAGTATGCGACCATGTTCAGGCTGCTCTAGAGAATCAGTTACCAGGTAACAGCTTGATCATCTCCATTCCTCCGCGCCACTTAAAATCTTCGATTTGTAGCGTAGCTGCTCCAACATGGCTATGGGGCCCCGCCAATAAACCACAAACGGAGTTTCTCTCTTTCTCCCACAATCAAAAGCTATCGACTAGAGATGCGCTTAAATCCAGAAGAATGATCGAAACTAGCTGGTATCGAAACGGCTGGGGCGATCGCTTTCAATTACAAGGCGATCAAAATGCTAAAACTAAGTATGAAAATAATCATATGGGCGTAAGGTCTTCTTCATCAGTTGGAGCGGGGATTACGGGAGAAGGATATGACGTACTAACAGTTGATGACCCTATTGATGCTAAATTAGCCAGTTCTGAAGCCAAAATTGAAGAAGTGATTGAATGGTGGTCGCAGGCAATTACCTCGCGAGGAAACGATCCTAAGACGGCTAGAAGGATTGTGATTATGCAAAGAGTGCATCAAAAAGATTTGGTAGGTTATATCGAAGAAACCGAAATTGAAGACTGGACTGTGCTAAAGATACCTATGGAATACAATCAGCATATCTGGAGCACTCCTCTTTACTGGTGGCAGGACAAAAGAACAGAACCAGGCGAAATTCTTTCACCCGATCGCTTTGACAGAAAACAACTAGATATATTCAAGAAAAAATTAGGCGAATATGGTTATTCTGCTCAATACCAACAAGAACCAGTTCCCGCTGAAGGAGGAATCATCAAAGATCATTGGTTTAGGTACTGGGAGATTCCTAGACCCTACGAAATGATTTGGCAGTCCTGGGACTTGGCTCAGGACGATGGCGAGGCGAATGACTACACAGTCGGGACTGTCTGGGGAAAAAGAGGTTGCGATCGCTTTTTGTTAGACATGTTCAGGGGACAGTGGGATATCAATGACCAAGCCAAGCAAATAGTTATGGCAAACCAACGTTATCCAGCAACCCGCACCAATTTAATTGAAAACAAAGCCAACGGACATGCCGTACACAAATTACTCAAAGACCCAGTGCAGATCCAAAAGATTCATAAGTATGCCGTACCGGGTATTGTCATGTGCGACCCTAAAAAAATGGGCGGCGATAAAGCAGCTCGTTTGAAACTATGCTCGACGGAATTCTCCTCTGGCTCAGTTCATTTTCCTCTAGTATCTAGAATGCCCTGGGTAGAAGAGGTCAAAAAAGAGCTTTGTGGCTTCCCTAAATATCGCACGGACGACATTTGTGATAGCGTTTCCCAAGCTCTCAACTGGGTGGCCCAGTTTGGAGGAGGAATATCAGAACTAGATTATCCACAGAGCTTTCAAGAGCTATACGAACAAAAGATTCGCGAGCGAGAATCGCAAACCGCCACTGTATTTGAAGGGGTAATTACTCAGCGGGGGTTGAGGGATATTTTTATGTAATACTACCGATTGACCAACCCTCTCAAATAAGGCTAAGATAGCCATGTCCTAATTGGCTTGTAAAATCACCTAAAATCACTTAAAACCCATGAAAACTTCCAATAACAAGAGTCTTAGTGCTGCGGTTAAACTGGTGCAGACGTTACCCGCACCTGGTGTTAACAATGTAGTCCCGTTAAAAACTTCGAGTGAAAAACTTGGTAAAAAGAAATTAAGAACAATTGAAATTAGTCTAAGTGACCTTGAGTACCATCACTTCAACGCCAAGGCATTAGCCCAGAATACTTCTCTTGAAGAAGAAGTGGTCGATTATCTACGACTACGCTTTCCCTTCACCAAAAATTAAAATAAATTGAGCAATAAAGTAGCTTATATTGCCGAATACGTCAGTGCTACCGACAAATTAGGTTCGGTAGCCTGTACAGAAAGAGATCTTCGTTTTTCCAAGATGATTGCTTCAGAGTATTTAGCAGAAGTTCAGCGACAAAAACTAGAGCAAATTAGCGATCGCCTTGAAGAAACTTTTTTGTTGATTAAAATAATTCTGCCTTTAAGTCTAGCGGTTAAAACTGGAGATTTAAAACTAACAGATTTGAAAAAATTGAGACTCAGCGATCGCATTTACTCGGCGATCGCTGAGTTGAGCTATTTTCCTAAACCTCTTGAAGATCTAGGATCGGAAGAACTAATTGAAATTATTCACGAATTATTTGAAACCAAATAGATGTACGGACAGTGCTTGCTGTGCAATGCCAGCATCTTGATTCCTGGAGAGGATGGCTACCTCTGTAGTTCTAGACTTTGTGGAGCCAAGATTGTCATTAAAGATAGTAAAACTAAAAAGGTTCTAAGCACCCACGCTTCAAAAGGTTGGGTTAAATATGCAGACGTACCCGAATTGCACCGGAAAGCCAGGGCAGAAAGGGAAAGGCAGGAGCGACGGACTAGAATGTAAGTAGTAAGTAGTAGGTAGTAAGTAGTAGGTAAGAGCAGCTACGCTGCAATATGTCTCTGTGAAGCCCGATCTTTACCTAGCCCTTCGGGCTTAAGTCAAAAGTCAAGAGTCCTAAAGGATAAGCTTCGCAAATCAAAAGTCAAAAGTAAGATAAAGTCCGAAGTTGGTCTAAAGCCTGGTCTTTAAAGACGAAAGGAAAGAAAATATATTTCAACTCTCGAATCCTCTTACTTTAGGAAGAGGTAAAACTTTTGACTTT
>JACCDR012136988.1_pt1 | contig 14466 bp, 12 predicted proteins | sample 7446431 | NCBI WGS metagenome assembly JACCDR01 (sample SAMN15323443, study PRJNA562643) | freshwater metagenome | isolation source: river surface water | place: USA:Blue River Watershed | collected 2017-08-17 | reverse complement strand
GGCGTATTGCGCGTATTGTTGTAAAAATTCTTCCGGTTTGTTAATCGATACAACCAATCCCATGGCTGATATTAATTTTTCGAGTTGATGGGTGACCATTTTATCGTCATCAAGAACCATAATACAGTTGCGTAACCGTCGCATCCGCGTGAATAAGGTGCGACAAATCTGATCCCCTGGTTGAATATAGGGTTCGATTAATTTTGTAAAAAGATCCATTCCAAGAACGTCAAATCCGCGTAGATGTGTGCTGAACGAAAAGTCCGGGAAACTTTCCTGTAATGCTTTTTCAAATCGATTAATGCTTAAGGCATCATTTTTGGGGGTAATGATCAATAATCCATCGTTTTCCTTTAAAAAGAAGATGATCAAATTTTCCTTTGGGAAACAGAACGATAAGAATTGGGTTAATTCCGCAACAGGGAGTGATTTTTTTTGCTCTTGCTGTGGGTTCAGGGCGACATGTAGGTAGGACAAGGTTTGAATATGTTGTTTTTGAATGGCGACCGCATTCAGAAACAGAGGGAACTCTTTTTCAACAGAATAAACTTGCATTTAAAAATCACGATAAGGGTTATCACGTTACCTTGGAATGATATATCTTTTTACCTATAATTGAAAACATAAAATGCGATTTAAATGGCTTTGCCGATATTTTTGATGGATAATTGTTTACAGGTCCTAAACCATAAATAAATACGATTTTGTTTTTATTGTTGAATTGGAATATAGATATTCAGGACGCTGTGAGGATCATCGCCTTTGAAACGATCATCATATTCTTCAAAATCGGGGGTGTTTGCGTGGGTGTATCCCGAATTGGGCAGCCAATCTTTCCAAATATATTCAATTGTTTTGGGTAAATTTTTGATCGATCCCGTGTGGGTAAATACAGCATAATGACCGGCGGGAATGGTCATTTTTTCCATGCCATTGGGAACATGGGTGTCGGGTGCTACGACAATACCGGCGGTATAGTGAAACTGATCTGGTGTTGAGGGTGTTTTTTTAGGTCCGTCACAAATACCATATGCCATTGTTCCACCGGCCACGTTAATTTTTGTGCGTTGTTCTAAAAAACGATCCCATAATTTTCCGATATTGTCCGAGTCAAATGGCATAAAGTCGTCGCCGACTCCCATAATTGTGAAGGCGTCGCGATCTGTAAATTGGGGTGTCATGATTTTTCCTTTTGTTAAATGTATTAAATGAAAAGAGGTTAGGGGGTGTTGATAATCCGAGAAATCAGGTGAATGATGCCGCCAGATAGATGGTGTAACGCCTGTGTATTCCTTAAAGGCTCGGGTAAAGGCGGCTTGGGATTCAAAACCAGAGTTTAAGGCAATATCAATAATGCGATCGGATGTCTTGGATAAACTGTCTGCCGCTTGGCTTAATCGACGTCGACGGATATAGGTGCCAATCGGCATGCCGGTGATCGCATGAAAGGTGCGCATAAAATGATAATGCGAAAGGCACGCGATGTTTGATATATCGATTAATCGAACGTCATCTGTTAAATGTTGTTCGATATACGCGATTGCCCGGGCCAGCCGTTGGGTGGTCGGTGACGTTGCCGTTAAAGGAGTGTTTTTGCGTTTCATAGGGGGTAGAATAACCTGTTCGCCTGATTTTGTTTTGATCAAAATTGCGGATTTTTGACGTATTATGGTTGATTTTGCTTGAAATAAGATTATGTCTTTGATATGGATTGTGATATTTAATAATGAAAGTTAAAAAGGGGGTCGTGTATTGACGATTGAATTTGTAACATCTGAAGGGTTGGTAGATTATCCGGCATCTGTTGCCGCGATGGAAGCGCAAGTGGCGGCCATTGCCGATGGCGTGGGACGCGAACGCGTATGGTTTCTGGAGCATCCCCCTGTTTATACCGCGGGGACCAGTGCGACGCCAGACGGGTTACGACGCGCTGAAACCCCGGCGCAGGCCGGGGCCCCGAGCCAACCAGATCCCGGCTTTCGCCGGGATGACATATTTTCTTTCGCTGTCTATCAAACCGGGCGCGGGGGGCAATATACCGATCACGGTCCGGGGCAGCGCGTGGCTTATGTGATGCTTGATCTGCGGCGGCTTTACCCCGAACCGGATATTAAACGGTTTGTCCATGACCTCGAGCAATGGATTATAAATACACTACAAGTTTTTGATATAAAAGGAGAACAACGTGATGGACGCGTGGGGATTTGGGTGGTTGATCCGGCCACAGGCGTTGAGGCGAAAATCGCTGCCCTTGGGATACGCGTGCGGCGCGGGGTGGCATTTCACGGTATTTCGATTAACGTAAATCCGGATTTGTCGCATTTTGAGGGGATTATCCCCTGCGGTATTTCGGAATACGGGGTCACGTCGGTTGAAAAATTGGGTTTATATGTGACGATGGCGGATTTGGACATCGCCTTGAAAGAGCAATTTTATAACGTTTTTGGGGGTGCGATGCATAATTTTGTTGAAACACTCCTTCAATCCATGGTGTCATGATATTTGTAAGGGGTGTTCCATGACATATTCATCATTGACCCGATTTTTGAATAAAATCCGCGACTTTTTGGTGCCGCGCCGCGCTCCTGTACGTGTTCGAATTATTCCTCAAGCCGAAATTATGATGCACATCCAACAACGGGCGGCGCAGCGGAGACGAATGTAGGTTTTTTATAACACTATTGAATAATCCACCAGCCGCCCAAGGGAAACCCGGGGCGGTTTTTTTATGTTTAAAATTTAAGGGATAAAAGTGAAAATGGCAAAACAGGAAAAATTATGTCGGGCGTTCGGTTCCAAAAAGCAAGCGGGAGGACCTTCGTCTATTTCTCAACCTTCAGATCGTCCTTGGACAAAAGCAGAAATTGATGCTTACACAAAGTCAATTTTTGATGATGTTGATGCCCGTAATGCAAGAGTGGCGGAAAGCCGACGGGAGCCAAAATTTAACCTCTGATATTTTCAGACCTTCGCATCTCCCGCACCGCAACAACAATAATCTGTCTAATTCTGCCTCTTCGTTACGGTTTAATAACGATTATCCCCGTATTCTGAAATCAGACGATTCGTTTTAAAATTATATTTTCCAGAATAAAAAATGACCGACATCGATTATCCTTGGCTGACCCATTATCCGCGCGATGTGAACTGGCGTGTAACGCCTCCTGTGATGCCCGTCTATGACATGTTGGCCCGAACGCGGGAACGATTTGGCGCACGCCCGGCGTTCGATTTTATGGGCGCGCATTTAACGTGGAAAGATATTGGCAAGATGGTCGATCACCTGGCCGCGGGGTTACAAGCAAATAGATATAAAAAAGGCGATCGGATTGGGATTATGCTGCCCAATTGCCCATTGTATCTGGTGGCCTATTACGCGATTGCGCGGATCGGCGCGGTGATTGTGAATTTCAATCCGCTCTATGCCGAACGAGAACTGGCTCATCAAATCAAGGACAGCGGTGTATCATTAATGATCACGGCTGATTTAAAAATCTTGTTTGATAAATTGGCGAAGGTCATGCCCGATACACAATTGCGTCGCGTGATGGTGGCTCATTTTGCCGATATGTTGCCGTTCCCTAAAAACTGGCTGTTCCAAGTATTCCGCGCGAAAGATGTCGCGGATGTGACCTATGGCCCCGATATTTTAAAACTGGCCGATGTGATGGAGAATAATCGGTTCGTCACACCCGTATCCATCGACCCGGCGAATGATGTGGCGTTGTTGCAATATACGGGCGGAACCACCGGCGTGCCCAAGGGCGCGATGCTCACGCATGCAAATATTGTCGCAAACACGCATCAATGCGGCGCGTGGTTTGTCGATTGTGCTGAGGGTTCAGAAAAAATGTTGGGGGTTATTCCGTTCTTTCACGTTTTTGCGATGACGGCTGTTATGAATTTATCAGTGTTCAAAGGGCTTCAGATTATTGCCCTGCCGCGATTCGATTTGGACGATACAATGAAGGTTATTGATCGCAAAAAACCAACTTTGTTCCCGGCTGTCCCTGCAATTTTTGGGGCGATTAACAATCACGTTGATTTAAAGAAATATAATTTAACATCACTACGGCACTGTATTTCGGGTGGTGCGCCGTTACCGGTCGAGGTGAAGCGTGGGTTTGAACAAAACACGGGCTGCGTGTTGGTCGAAGGATACGGCCTGACCGAAACATCGCCCGTCACGCACGTGAACCCGTTAAAGGGCGTGAATAAACCGGGATCTATCGGATTACCGTTGCCCAGCACCATTGTCGAAATTATGGACCCCAACGATCCGGATGGCGATCCATTACCCTTGGGTCAAAAGGGTGAGATTTGTATTCGCGGCCCCCAAGTGATGAAGGGATATTGGAATAACCCCGACGCAACGACCAAAATGATCCGCAATGGACGGTTACACACCGGAGACATTGGATATATCGACCCCGATGGATACACGTTTATCGTCGATCGGTTAAAAGACATGATCATTACGAATGGATATAATGTATATCCGCGTAACGTGGAAGAAGCGATTTATATGCACCCGGATGTGGCGGAATGTATTGTGGCAGGGTTGCCGGATGCCGAGCGCGGCGAACGGGTGAAAGCCTGGGTTCATTTAAAACCGGGGCGCGAGATCACGGGCGAGATGTTAAAGGGATTCTTGCGTGATAAACTCTCGCCCATGGAAATGCCGCGCGAATTTGAATTCCGCGATGTGCCGTTGCCCAAGACATTGATTGGGAAATTGAGCCGCAAGGATGTGGTGGCGGGAGGGTAGGGGGAGAGTGTCATCTCGGAAATCACGAAGTGGTTATCCGGGACCTTCATCAGGTTTATGGCAGTCTTCTTTGCAGAAGGTTCCGGGTCGCGCCCTTGCAGGGCTTGCCCGTGATGACATCCGTGTTACCCCCGCAAGACCCCACCTGTTTTTTGCGTTACTGCATCCACAATCCTTTTGGATATCTCATCAATTTGCGCGTCGGTCAACGTCGCATCGCGCGGCTGTAACGTGACGGCGATGCCCAATGATTTATGCCCAGGTTCAATCCCCTTGCCTGCATAGACATCAAACACGCGCACATCGGTGATCAAAACGCGGTCAACCAGGCGGATCGTGCGGCAAACCAGTTCCGCATCAATATTCGCCGCCACCACAAACGCAAAATCGCGCGTGACGGGCATAAACGATGACAACACCAACGCCCCGCGCGCGGCTCCTTTTTTCTTCGGGGTCGAGGTGTTGTTTAAAAACACTTCGAATCCTACGGCGGGGCCGCGCACATCCAATTGCTCCAAAACATGCGGGTGCAGTTCACCGAAATACCCGAGCGTCACATTGCCTGGTTTGATCGCGCCGGACCGACCGGGGTGATACCATGACGGCGCATCTCGTGTGATCGTGACGCGCGTTTCATCAATGCCAGACGTGGCGGATAACACCGCAAATGCATCGCCTTTGGCATCATATACATCGATCGCGCGGTCATTGCATGCGACCGCCCAATGTTTTGCGCCCGCATGCACATGGCGAATGCCGGCGGCAACCGTCGGGCCGCCGTTCACCTTTTGGCTGTGGAACGCAGGTCCCACTTCGAACAATGCCACGTCCCCAAACCCACGGTCCGCATTGCGCTGGGCGGCCAACAATAAATTCGGAAGCGGTGTGGGGCGCATTTGATCCCAATCAGAATTGATGGGGTTTGCGATACGCAATTGCGCCGCGGCGCCTTGATCATTCGCGCCAAATAAATCGGCATGTTTTGACGACATAAAGGAATAGGTCACGCATTCATTTAATCCCCGTGTGGCACACGCCACGCGCGCTTTACGCCGTGCGGCACCGTTTGCTGTTTCGGCCGGAACCACCGATACCCCATCGGCCACCACAGACACGGCCGGGATTTTATCAAACCCGTACACACGCGTGATTTCTTCGACCAGATCCGCTTCGCCTTCAATATCGCCGCGGAATGATGGGGGCGTGACAACCCATTCGGAGTCAGTCGTTGCCGTCACACCAAACCCCAGCGTGGTCAGAATTCGTTTTTGCGCCGCCTGTGGAATATCAATCCCGCCTAATGTGTTCACGCGCAGGGGTCGGAAGGTGATGGTGCGTTTCCAGTTGGGTCCGGCCCCAACCGCGATCACATCGCTTGGGGTACCGCCACATAAATCGATGATCAATTGTGTCGCAATATCCAACCCCGCGCGGGTGAATTCGGGATCAATCCCGCGTTCAAAACGATAACGCGCGTCTGACTCAACGCCCAAGGCGCGGCCCGTGCGTGCGGTGCGAAGTGGATCAAAATACGCCGCCTCGACAAAGACATTCACAGTGTCATCACTGCACGCGCTAGACGTGCCGCCGATAATACCGCCCAATCCCAACACGCCGCTGTCATCACACACGACGGTCATCGTATCGGTTAAGGTGTATGTTTTGTCATTGAGCGCCGTGAGTGTTTCGCCATTTTTGGCCAGGCGTACATGAATATTGCCCTTTAATTTATCGGCATCAAACACATGCAACGGACGATTTAAATCGAGTGTCATTAAATTGGTAATATCGACCAACGCGGAAATCGGGCGTTGACCCACCGATGTTAATTTGCGTTGCACCCATTCAGGCGACGGACCGTTTTTCACGCCTGTTATATATCGGCCCAGGAATAACGAACACGCGTCCGCCGTATCGGGGGTGAAGTTTAAAGATACAGAAATGGGTGACACAAGGGTGTCATCCCGGACATCGCGTAGCGACGATCCGGGATCTTCATCGGTTCTGATTGCAGAAGGTCCCGGGTCGTGCCCTTGCAGGGCTTGCCCGGGATGACAGATCTTTAGCGGTTTTAACGTGCCGTATCCGGCCGCAGCCAAATCACGTGCAATGCCATACACCCCCGCGCAATCCGCGCGGTTGGGGGTCAATTTAATTTCAATGACGGGATCATTCAGGCCGAAGACATCGACAAATGGTGTGCCCACCGGCCATTTATCATCCACTTCGATAATGCCGTCGTGGTTATCGGATAATCCCATTTCATGTTCCGACACCATCATGCCGTTGCTTTCCTCGCCGCGGATCAATCCTTTTTTTAAACGATCGCCCGATCCCGGAATGATTGACCCATCGGGGGCAAAAACCCCCTTCATCCCCGCACGCGCATTGGGTGCGCCACAGACAACTTGCAACGTGCCGTGGTCCGCCGTTTCAACCATCAACACGCGCAGGCGATCGGCGTTTGGGTGTTGCCGAGCTTCTTTCACAAACGCGACTTTGAACGGCGCATATGTTGCGGTTTTATCCTCAATCCCTTCGACTTCCAACCCCAATTGGGTCAACCCATCGGCCAGTTCGGCCAAGGTGTGCGTTGTATCCAAATGATTTTTTAACCACGACAGTGTGAATTTCATGGAATATACTTTCTATACTTGTTCTTATTTTTATTTACCCGTCGACCCCAGGCCGCCCGTGCCGCGGGTGGTCGGTGGGAGTTCATCAACCTGTTGCCACACAATGCGGGGTACGGGGGTGACGACAGCCTGAGCAATACGCATCCCGCGTTCGATGATGAGTGGTTGTGTCCCGTGGTTGACCAACAACACAAATAATTCACCGCGATAATCCGCATCAATGGTACCCGTGCCGTGTGTGACACTGATCCCTTGACGAGCGGCAAGACCCGATCGACCGCGTACCTGCATTTCATATCCTTCAGGGATGGCAAACGAGATACCTGTTGGAATGGACGCAAAGGCATTAGGTGCCAATGTAAAGGGTACATCGGCAGGAACGGCGGCCATAATATCAATGGCGGCAGCATGTTCGGTGTTATAGCTGGGCAACGGCAACCCTTCGCCATTTGGAAGAACTTTTATTTTGACATCAATCGTGCCTGTTGATGTTGGGGTGTCATAGGCGCGTTGTGCGGAGATGGTCATCAGTGCTGTTCCTGTTGTATAAAGTGAAGAGTTGTAACCGAAGGCGTAAGCTGGGGTCCAAAAAAATAATAAGCTGGGCCCCAGCTTACGCTGGGGTTACAGCACTTTATTTGGGACACATATATATGCCATTATTTTGACGCAAAAAACAACCCCGGCACCACAAAATGGGACCGGGGTTGGGGATGAAATAGCAGGGCAGAGCCCTGTAAAATTTCTGGATTAGTGAGCAGCTTTTTCGCCTTCGTCAGCGTGAGCATCGTCACCTTCAACCGGAGCGGCTTCGGTGGTACCTTCAGCAGCAGGAGCGGAGGCAGCATCAACCGCCGGAGCAGCGTCAGCAGCAGCAGCGTCAGCAGCAGCAGCCGGAGCTTCGGTTGTTGCAGCAGCATCAGCTGCTGGAGCATCCGCAGCGGCGGTGGCATCAGCAGCAGGAGCAGCATATTCAGCAGGAGCAGCGGCTTCAGCCGATGTTGGCGCAGACGCATCGCCTGCCGATGTGGAAATGCCGTTCATGTTTTCGGCTTGTGCATTTTCAGCAGGAGCAGCTTGTTCCGTGCCTTTGTATGATTGATACGCAAACGCGGCAACGGCCACGATGACGGCGGCAACGAATGCCGTGACAACAGTTTTGTTCATTTTTGAACGCCCTTTCGAAGTTAATAAATGGTGTTTTGAATGGCCGAGGCCATGCGCAACGTGTGAGTGTTTTATGGGCGATTTGGATGCGTAACGCAAGGGGATTTTCCAATTTATCCGTTGCTTTTTGTCGCAGGGGAAGGGGATATATTATGTATTATCTCGTCTGACGGCATTTAAAGAAAAAGCTCGGCCCTTTTCGATGTCGGGCATGATTGCGCCTGCGGTGTTGGCGTTATCAAGCGTAGCGCCGGTTAAATTTGCTCCTGTCAAATCAACTTCACGCAGGTCGGCTCCGGTTAAATTGGCATAAGACAGATCTGCATTGCGGAAGGAGCCGTTTTTTAAAACGGCATCGGTCAGATCGGTATAACGCAGTTGGGCTTCCGTAAAATCACACGGCGCGAATCGACCCTGACTGCCGGATCCAAACATCAGCGGTGCCATATTGGCCCCGCGCAGTTTCGCATGGTTTAAATTCGCTTTTTTAAAGGTGCTGGCCCGTAAATCGGCTCCCTCCATATCGCAATTACGGAAATCGGCCCCATCCAGATTTGCGCTTTGAAGTTCGATCGAAAATAGGTTTAGGCCAAAGAATTTGGCTCCTATTGCTTTGATTGCCGTCAATTTTTCGCGTTTTAATGATTTTAAATCGCGTAAATCATATCCCGACAGATCCAGTTGTTTGCCATTGGTCCCTGATGTTTGCACCCATAACCGATGATCTTCGATCAGTTTGGGTAGCGGTTCAGACAGTTGGGTTAATGATGTACCAACATTCGAATCGGTTACTGCGGTATCTATATTAATATGATCTCGAATGTCTGACAGAGCAACGCCCGTTAAAATTGTGTCGGACAAGGTGGCTCCGGAGAGTAATGCGCCCGCGACCTTGGCCCCGGTTAAATCAGCGCCTTTAAACATCGCGCCGCGTAGATCGGCGTTTTTAATATCAACTTGAGCCATGATCGCATCGGAAAAATCGGCGTTTGATGCCATCACGCCGCCCAGTCGTGCGCCGGTTAAATCAGCCCCGCGGAAATTGACGGGCGCGGGGATCGTAGGTTCTCTTTGACCTTGAACACTGATCCCACCCATACGAAGATCGGCTTTTTCAAGATCAGCACCGACCAATCGTGCTGCTTCGATTTGAGCGCCGCGTAAATCGGCACGAATAAATTTTGCATCGTTTAAATTGGCGTATGACAGGTCGCACGCATAAAGGGAGGCCTCTTGGAAATCCGCATTTGATAAATTCATGTGACGCATGATGCATCCGGAAAAATCGGCTTGGCGTAGTTGTCTCCCTGCTAGGGTTAATCCAGACAGATCTACGCGTTTAATGGTCGCGCGTCGCCCTCCAATACGCCCTTGTAAAAAGCGTTCATGTAGGGCGACAAGGCCATCCAGTTGGGATTGACCCCATTTTTCAAGTGGAGCCGGATCAGAGGAGGGATGCAAGGAATCAGCCATGATAAATTGAGCCTAGCAGGGGAAAGGTTTCAAAATGATTACTTGTTTTTGAATCTTATCTTTTGAATAATGTGGTTGATCTTATGATTTTATAATCCGACCAATGCTTGTGCATATCCGGCAGCTGTAAAGGGGTTTAAATCTTCAGCCGCTTCGCCAACCCCCACCGCATAAATGGGCAACCCAAACCGATCAGCGAGGCCTACGACCACGCCCCCCTTGGCCGTGCCATCCAATTTCGTCACGATTAATCCCGTAACGTTGACCATTTCTTTGAATGTTTCGACCTGAGCAAAGGCGTTTTGGCCTGTGGTGCCGTCTAAAACGAGGATTACTTCGTGCGGTAAGGTGGTGTCGTGTTTTTTCAAAACCCGGACAATTTTTTCTAGTTCAGCCATGAGGTTTGTTTTGTTGTGTAACCGTCCGGCCGTGTCAATCATCATGACTTCGGTTCCATCTCGTTGGGCTTGGGTATATGATTCGTACGCAAGGGCTGCTGCATCCGCACCAATATCTCGGGTGATTACTGGGGTATGTGCACGTGCACCCCAAATTTGTAATTGTTCAACGGCCGCCGCTCGGAATGTATCGCCTGCCACCATCATGACCGAGTGGTGTTTTTGATCATGCATAATTTTTGCCATTTTACCAATGGTCGTGGTTTTGCCAACGCCATTGACGCCACAGATTAGCATCACAAACGGGTAGCCATTTTCGAGACGTTTGATCATCAGGGCCCGAGCGCAGGGGGTCAAAATTATTTCGATTTCGTCGGCAATCATCTGGCGTAGTTCATGATCAGTGATGTCACGATCCACAACTTTATCACGGATTCTATTAATAACTTTGGTCGTGGTAGTGGGGCCCAGATCGGCGGATAGTAATAATTCTTCCAGTTTTTCAAGTGCTGCCGCATCCAATTTTTTCTGGGTGATCAATCCCGCTAACCCTTGCCCCATTTTGATGGATGATTTGGCAAGTCCCGTGGTGAGGCGCGATAACCATCCGCCCGTTGCCGATGTGTCTGTATCGGCATCGCTAGGGGGTAAGTCGGCGATATGAGAGACGGGGAAAAGGGGTCTGTCTAATATCATCGTTTTGTTGTTTGTATCGATTTGGTTCAGGGGGATCGACACCATATCCGTTATTATTTCGGATTCTGTTGGGTTTAGGTCGTGGGAAAGGTGACGAGACACCGCAACGTTATCATCATGTGGTGTAGGCTCAATATTTGGATCTGATGTTGGATGTAATAATTGATCGTCGCGGGTTTCTTGCTCGTTTGCTTGAGGGTTTGTTTTTTTTCGCCATAAAATCATGATGAATCTCGGTTCAAGTGCTTTGAATATTGAATAATTCTTACTATAGTCTCTTGTGGCTAAAATGCAAATTTGCAGGAATTGGGGATGATCCGATAAATAGGGTTTCCCTTGCACCGCATGAGAAAAGCTTTTACGTTGTGGTTATGAGAATTTTGGGCATTGATCCAGGTCTGACCCATACGGGGTGGGGCATTGTGGATATCGAATCGGGGCGGTTGACCTATATCGCATCGGGTCGCATTTCGTCACCCGCATCCGCCCCTATTGCCGATCGATTAGCGGGGATTTTTGTTGAAATTCAACGTATTATCGGGTTGCACCGGCCAAACACGGCTGCTGTTGAACAAACTTTTGTGAACGGTAACCCAGCTTCTGCCCTGAAATTAGGGCAGGCAAGGGGAGTTGCCCTGGCGGCACCTGCGGCGTGTGGATTAACCGTTGGCGAATATGCGGCCACCGTTATTAAAAAATCAATTGTGGGGGCAGGACACGCGGATAAGGCCCAAATTCAAATGATGATCCGTGTATTGTTACCGCGCGCGGGGGATTTGACGCCCGATCAGGCCGATGCATTGGCGGTTGCCATCACTCATGCCCATCATGGGGGAGCCCACGATCGATTTCGTTCAGATCAAATGATTTGACTTGGGATATGAGGGAGGGCAGGCCCGGGCGGCGCTGTCTTTTATTTTGCCTCTTTTCTGTGATCGTATGGCCGTTTTATTATTAAACATAATACTGAAATTATCGGGGGTCAAAAAAATTGAAATTATCCGTTACTTAACGGATATGTCCGTTACTTTATGTAAAAAATATTTTACCATAATTTTTATTAAGTATGTGGGTTCGTACCGGCAGATTCTGGCCTCTTGTGATGTGAATATAAGCATACACCGTGACATTATGCAAGGGTTGTTTCCGTTTGTAGCTATTTTTATAATTCTGATAGGCTGTTTGATGATCGATAGGATGTGTTTTATATGTATGAGGTCCCTAAAAAGCTGTTAGTTAAGGTGGATAGTGGAGAAATTTAAGGAGATAATTTCGATTACCCGCGACAATGGAATGTAGTTGTATCTTGGTATGGCATGCCGTTTGTTTTTTGCCATTCGACACGAGCCTATTCGATCAAATTGTTCGTCCCGAACATTCATCCAATACCGCTTCAGATCACCCGGCGGCGAAACAAGGATAACACGATGGATTCCTTTTGTTTTTTGAAAATGGGGGTGTCATTTTTATATTATTTATAATGAGATTGGATAAAGATCAAAATAAGTTGGGTTATGAGATATCCTATCTCTTAGGGCCTTTTCAAATCGGGTTAATTTGCCAATAACATTATTCTTTCCTCCTGGAAGTTGCATCCCAAGTCGCTGTTGTTGTGTGGCCAGAATTCGGCATCTGGCCATTGCGGTGCAAAGAGCATTAGCTTTAGATGTAGTTGTTGGAGAACGTGATAGTGGAAAAACAATATGTCCTTCGAATGATTGGGACGGAATGTTCATCAGAAATCGAAGAGGTACGCTATAAAGATTATGGCGTACTGTTCCAGTTGGTTTGAATAAATGTTGATCATCACGAGATGCCTTTTCAAAGGTGCGAGATAATTTTATAAGCGCATGTTTTTTTTGTTTATCGTTAAAGGTTCCGTGTTGTTCAATATTTGTTAGAGATTCGAATATTTCTGAAAGAAATCCTTGAAAAAATTTGTCTTGGTCTGGGGTATAGACAAAATTAACATCCATTATTTTTGTCGAGCAAAAAGAAGACATAGTTCTAAGCCTCAGATAAAATAAATAATTAAGAAAACTTAAAGTATAATTTATATTACGTCAATAAAATTCTTTCCCTTTCCGCTCAAAATCCGCTATAACCCCTTCTACCCACTTCGCAAGAGGACCGCGGCCCTGTTAAACGGGTCGAGGAAAGTCCGGGCATCACGCGATAACGGTGCCGGTTAATGGCCGGCGGGGGCGACCCCAGGGAAAGTGCCACAGAAAATAAACCGCCTGGTATTGCCTTTTGGTGACGCCGGGTAAGGGTGAAACGGTGCGGTAAGAGCGCACCGCCGGACTGGTAACAGGACGGGCACGGTAAACCCCACCGGATGCAAGATCAAATAGGGACGGTCGGATGGAAACATCCATTCGCGTCGCGCGGATCGTGCCGTCCGGGTTGGTTGCTAGAGGTTGGTGGTAACACCAATCCCAGAGGAATGGTCCTTACGGGCGGGAAACCGCCTTGACAGAACCCGGCTTATCAGCGAAGTGGGTGTTTTCTTTTAGGTTCAGAATGGTGCCACCCCGGCGTAAGCCGGGGTGGCATCGTATTTAACTCACCGTTTCTCAAGCACTTTAAAATACGCATCCACGCCGTTTTTTAATCCGCGCATCAGATCGGCGCGGTAATCACTCGATTGTAAACGTCGTGCTTCACTGGGGTTGGATAAGAACCCCATTTCAACCAAGACGGATGGAATATCCGGAGCTTTTAGCACGGCAAAACCCGCATAACGATGCGGCTTTTGGATCAAGTCAACGCCGCGCTGGTTCATGGATGTGACGACCTTACCCGCCAGGAACCGCGATTGGTTCATATTTTCACGCATGGCGAGATCAATTAAAATATTCGCGACATCTTCCTGGGCGTTTGACAAGTCAACGCCGGCGAGGAGATCAACTTTGTTTTCTTGTGCGGCCAGTTTTTCGGTTTGTTCGTCTGAAGATTTATCAGACAGGGTGTAAATCGATAGGCCAGAGGCATGGCGATTATCCGGCGCCATATCGGCATGAAGCGATATAAATAAATCGGCATTCGCCGCGCGCGCAATTTTGACACGGTCGGATAATAAAATAAAACGATCCGTGGTGCGCGTTAAGATGACTTTGTATCGATCATCTTGACGCAATAAATCGGCCAGTTGTTTTGCGGCGGCAAGGGTCACATTTTTTTCATACGCGCCGCCCACGCCAATCGCGCCGGGATCTTTGCCGCCATGACCCGCATCAATCACAATTGTGTAGGTATGGGGTTCGGTATCATCGGGCAGGGTGGCAGAGTCAGGAGGTGGCATCTGGGCGGCAGGCGTACTGTTGGT
>JACCDR010626833.1_pt1 | contig 14468 bp, 30 predicted proteins | sample 7446431 | NCBI WGS metagenome assembly JACCDR01 (sample SAMN15323443, study PRJNA562643) | freshwater metagenome | isolation source: river surface water | place: USA:Blue River Watershed | collected 2017-08-17 | reverse complement strand
GCCAATGCGTGACCCCATCCGCACCCCCGAAGCCCTGCACGACATGCGCCCGCAGGATGAACTGACCGCCGAGGAATACGCCATCGAATTCCGGCGCTGCGTGGTCTTCGCCGTTTCCGCAATCGCCGTTGTTTACGGCCTTCTCAGCATCGGGTGACACCATGACCGACCACAAGAACATATACGCCGCCCTTGCTGCTGCTCAGATGCAGATGGGCAAGGCCATCAAGGACAGCGCGAACCCCGCGTTCAAGTCCAAGTATGCAGACCTCGCCAGCGTCATGGACGCTTGCATGGGCGCACTGAATGCCAACGGCATTGCGGTCTATCAGCCGACCGTTGACGAGGACGGCAACCGTTACGTCAAGACGATCTTGGCCCACGTATCCGGCGAAACACTGGAATGCCGCGTCCCGCTGATTGTCCAGAAGAACGACATGCAGGGCTATGGGTCGGCAGTCACGTATGCCCGCCGTTATGGGCTGATGGGCATGGCTGGCATCGCCCCAGAGGATGACGACGGCAACGCCGCAGCTAAGGCCGCGCCCGTGGTTGAGAAGCCCGCCATCCGGCCCGAATTGCAGCACGGGGAAGCCATCAAGGACGCATGGCGGGATGCCGTGCTAGACAGCCTGCCGGAAAACGCCACGCCGCGCCAGAAGGCCGAAGCCTTCGCCAAGGCCATTGCTGACGACTTCAAGGGCAAGGGCGAGAAGGCGCTGCACAACGCATGGGCGCGCCACGCGAAGCTGATTGAGCGCCTCGAAGCCGATCACCCCGACCTTCACGAAATGATCGGGGACGCCTTCGACGTGCGCCTGAATGAACTCACCGACAGCAAAGGGATTGCAGCGCAATGAAAACCGTCACCATCGCAGGAAATGTCGGCAAGGACGCCGAACTTCGCCGCACCCAACAAGGCGACCCCGTGTTGAATTTCTCCGTCGCCGTCGAAGATCGGTCAGGCCGAGAGAAAGTCACGTTTTGGTTCGACGTGTCCGTATGGGGCAAGCGCGGCGAGAGCCTTGAACCCCACATTCGGAAAGGCTCCCGCGTTGCCGTGTCTGGCGACCTCACCCGCCGCGACCATGACGGCAAGACGTTCCTCGGCGTGAAGGCTGCGGAAGTCACGCTTCTTGGCGGCGGCGAACAGCGCGACGAAGGCATGTCCGACAAGGCCCGCGCTGCGGATCGCGCGCAACGGCCCACGGGGGGCGCGCCTGCGTCCTTTGATGAAGATTCTATCCCATTTCGCATGGAATGGCGCTGACCCATGCACACCGTCATCCTCGACAGCCGCTATCGCCGCGAACAAGCCCACAAGCTGATCGACGCCGCGCCTGTGGGTGCCGTGATGACGGTGGCCCCGCCCAAGCGGTCCAACGACCAAAACTCGCTGATGTGGACGCTTCTAAGCACCATCAGCGCCGCCAAGCCGGAAGGCCGTCATTGGACGCCCGACACATGGAAGGCCGCGTTTATGCACTCGCTTGGGCATCAAATCCAATTTGCCGAGGGGCTGAATAACAGCGGCCCCTTCCCGTTGGGCTTCCGATCCTCGCGCCTGAGCAAGTCGCAAATGTCGGACCTGATCGAAGCAATCCACGAATACGCGGCGCTTCACGGCGTCCAGTTGGGGGAAACGGCATGAACGCCCGCGTTGGTGACTTAGCAGGCCGTGGCCCGCTTGGGTTGAAGGAACCCAAGGCCAAGCCCGACCCCGCCTATCTGGCGAAGGTCCGCGCCCTCCCTTGCTGCGTGTGTGAAGCCTTCGGGGAATTGCAGCACACGCCAACGACCGCCCACCACCCCATTCATGGGCGGTTTTCCCAGCGCAAGGTTCCCGACCGCATGGCGGTGCCTCTCTGCGCCGATCATCACCAGCTTGGCGGCAACGGGAAGATAGCCCTGCACGCCGAGCCGACCAAATGGAAGCGCCTTTACGGCGAAGACCACGACTTCATTGCCACCACTCAGGACAGGATTTTGAAATGACCCGCTTTATCCTTCTCACCCCCTTGGCGCTTGCCGCCTGCATTCCTCACTGCCCCGTCACTGTCTGCACCAAGCCGGATGACTGCGTATGCGTCTATACCGGGGCTGTGGATTACAGCGAGGACGGTGGGCTTACCGCGCCTGACGGCCCGACCGTGGACGATCACGGGCCGGACGATAACGGTGGATCGTCTGACGGGTCCAGCGATGATGGAAACGGGGGGAAGTCGTGATGGACCTCACCAAGATCACAACGCCGTTTGGCCTGCTGGACGAGGCCACACAGAAGGCGCTGCGGGAGTGCGGCGGGCCTTATGAATGGTGGACGGAAGGCAAAAACGGACCCGTGTGGAGGGACGACAACACGCCGGAAATATCATTCAAGAGCGGCACTATTGCCATCCGCCTCAAGCCACAGCCGCCCAAGCCGAGGGAGTGGTGGATTTGGCGCGACGGGCGCGGGACGGTTAACGGGATGTTCTTATCCAAGACCACGCGGGAAAACGTCCATTTCCTTGCAGGCGATGAAATCATCCACGTCCGCGAGGTCATTGAGCCATGACCCGCTTCCTCACCCTCACCGCCATCTTCTGCGTGGCCTTCTCCGCCGCCGTTGCAAGCGACGTTCACATGTGGGGGCCTACCGCCTTCGTCCACATGCAGCCAACGACCATCCCCGGCGCGGTGGCCGTCATTAGCTTCCAGAACGATACGCTTCACCAGCAAATGGTGGAGACGTTTGAACTCACGTTGGACGGGCTGACAGTCACCGTGCGGATTGACGCGCTTCTCAGCCTTGAGCCGGAAACCATGACCGTCACCCCGCCAGAGGGCTACATCGCCGTGCCTGAGAGCGTCACGGTGCCGGAGGATGGGGCTGGGCAAGTGGTGATCTACATTGGAGGGATTAGCTGATGGGCTTGGGAATGATCTGTGGCGCATGGATTGGCTTTGCACTGATCCAGACGGACGCCGCGCTTTGTTTTGCTCTCGGCGTTAGCCTCGCCTTGGCGGGGAAATGGCTGGAACGTTGGATAGGGGCCTCCGCATGACCACCCCCACCACATACACCGACCTGTGCGCGCAGGGTGAGGAAGTCCGCAAATTCCTCAGCGGCGCAGGCGAACTCAAAGGCCGCACCTTTGGCGATGATCTGCCGGGGCCTCGCTTTTGGTGGCGCAAGCATCTGGACGTGATCGACGCCCTGATCGCCGCCATCCGTGAGTTAGAAGCACGGGTGAAACGGCGCGATGCGCTTCTGCAAAGTCAGGGTCGAGAGTTGGAATTGCGGACTATCCGCGCCGAAGCCGCCGAGGCCACCGTCGCCACGCTCACCGAGAAGGTGGAGGCGATGCGGGGGGCGTTGCTGGCGAACCTCACCTTTGCCGAGAAGATCGCAGAGGCCGCAGACATTGACCCCAAAGAAACCGCCTTGAACGTGCGCGTCATGCCGGAAGGCCGCGAAGTCGCCCGCCGCACATGGGCGGAAGTTATCGCGCAGGGCCGCGCCGCCCTCACCACGGAGAAGACCAATGGCTGACCTGATCGACGAACGGACGCCAGAACGGAAGCGCCTCGACGCTTGGTCTGCTGACAATCCGCGAGATGAACGGGCGCTGGTGGCAATTGCCGCATGGCTGAACACCACGCCGGACAAGCTGCCAAAGGAAATGCGGTTTCACACCTGCGCCGCGACCAAAGAGGCATGGGCTAGGGTGGCTGACACCATCGCCGCCCTGCCCGCGCAGGGGGTGCCGGAAATCGAGGAACGCAAGTTCTACCATGACGCATGGCCGCTGACGAAACTTCTGGAGGCCCGCGACCTCGGCAACGGCCTGCTGACAGACGACGGAGAGGCGTGGCGCTATCGTCTGACGCACTCGGACGCGCGGGGCAAGTATGACGTGCTGTATCGCCCGACGCGGAAGATCGCCGCCCTCGAACCCGCATCGGGCGGGGTCCCTGCATGGCTGTCCAACTGCGTCGTTTGTGGCCGGATCGTGGACACGCGCGAGAAGGACGAAGGCGGTGACGGCCACGGCTGCGAATACAAGGAAGGCTGGACCTGTTCGAGCGAGTGTGCGGAGAAGCTGCATCCTGATCCTGACTGGATGAAGGCAGAACTTGCCACCCCCGCCCATGTGGCGACTGACCGCGTGGAGGCGTTGGTGAAGGCGGCTGAGGCGATGGTCAAGCGTGGCGTCGTCAACCAAGACGAGTGTGGCGGCTGCGTCGAGTGTGGCAGCACTGGCGTCAACGGCGGCGATTATGGCTATGCTGGGGAAGCCGACGAAGATCACGAGCCTGACTGCCCATATATCATGCTGCGCGCCGCCCTCGCCGCCTATCGGGGAGACGCGAAATGACCGACTGGGCGCAATACAGCCGTGAAGTGCAGGCCGCGTCTGATGCTGGATGGAAACAGCAGAAGGCGGAAATCGACGCGCTGAAAAAGCAGCTACGCGAGGCTCAATCCGCCCTCCGCGCCGAGCGTGAGAAGGCGCTGCGGGAGGCACTGGTAGCCCTGCAAGGTGCAGGATCATTTGGTCGGACGGCATCGGAGAAACATGCGGCGCTTGAACAGTATTGCCTGTGCCGTGACGCAATCCTCGCCCTGATCGGAGAGAAGCCATGACGCCGGAACTTTTGCCGTGTCCGCATTGTGGCAATGCCTATCCTGCCGTTGGATATGACAGCGACATGCGGGCGCTGGGGCGAGAACTTTGCATCACCGCGCGTTGCAGGCAGTGCGGGGCAGAAACGCGCAAGTGCGACAATGCAAAGGAAGCCGCCGAACTGTGGAACCGCCGCGCGCCATTGTCCCCCGCCGTGCTGGCCGAGTTGCCGGAGGTGCGGGCGCTGGTGGCCGCAGAGACGGAGCGGTGCGCCAAGGCAGCATCAGATGCCGTGGAAGCCGTATGTCTGAGAGACCCAATGCCGAGCGTGGGGCGGGTTCTTGAACGCATCGCCGCCGCCATCAGGGAGGCCCGCACATGAAGATCAACGTGTCTGAACTGCCAACATTCTCGCAGCCGGTTGTCGGCAACGTATATGCCTGTGGTGGAGGCTATGGGCGCAAAGCTGGTCATGCGATGGTTTTGCTTGCCGTCACAGAACGGCAATACGCCCTGATGCTGGTGATTGACAAAGACGGGAACCCTGTTGGCGTCACATCTTATGGCCTTCACGCCATTGAGGACAGGTCGCCAGTCGCCTTTGTGCGCGGTCTTGATGCGCTTGATCTAACGATGGAACCGCTGCCATGAGCCGCTGCCGATGGGTCTATGACAAGGACGTTCCGGGCGGCAAGTTTCTGGTGCCGGGATGCTGGAACCGAACGATCTATGGCGACTACGCCGAATGTCAGTGCCGCGAAGGGCCGGAAACCATCGGGGACCAACTTGCCGCGCTTCGCAAGGACGTGGCTGATCTGCAACGCGCCATCAGGGAGGGCCGCAATGGGTGACGTGCGGAAGCTGATTGAGGCGGTGCTATTCACCCTGCGCGATGGTCGCGTCTGCGAACAAGGCCGCATGTATGCCGAAACCTACGACACGATGATGGAGGCGCAGCGCAATCCGACAGGCGCGTTCATGGCGATTGAAGACATGGATGCGGCTATGGAAAAGGCACAGGGCGAACTGCGCGCCATCCTCCGCGCGATGGAGGGGCGCGATGGGTGAGCGTATCCGTTCCGACGTGCTGCGCCGGATGGTGGCGGAGTGGATCGAAAAGGGCTGCGCCGTGGTCATCAAGCCCGACGGTGAGATTGTCGTGACACCGCCCGCGCAGCAGAGCAAGGATGCGTTTGACGCCGTGGACTTCCGCAGATGAAAAAGACGCTTCCCGCCTATGTCTATCCCCGCAAGGGCGGGCTGCTCTACTTCGAGCGGCGCGGGTGGAAGTCTGCGCGGATTTGGTCAGAACCGGGAACGCCAGAGTTCGCCGCCGAATACGCGGCAATCCTCAAGGTCGGGCAACTGACCCCGAAGGGCAAATCCTTCACCGACCTAGTTGCATCCTACCGCGAGAGCCGCGAATACGCGCAACTCGCCCCCCGCACGGTCAAGGACTACGAGAAGGTTCTTGCATGGGTAGAGGCGAAGCTAGGCCCGCTCCCAGTGGCCGGAATGAAGGCCAAGGACGTTTACCGCGCGCAGGCCGTGAACGCAGATCAGGCGCGGTTTGCCAACTACATCGTCCAAGTCCTTCGAATCCTGTTTAAGCACGCCCGCAAGATGGGGCTGCGCGAGGACAACCCCGCCGCCGGGGTGCCGCTGTTCAAGTCGGATCGGGAAGACCGCAAGCCGTGGCCGGAGAAGTTGATTGCAGCCTACAGGGCCGAGGCGACGGGCAATGACTTGGTGCTGTTTGAATTGCTGATCGGCCTAGGCCAGCGCATCGGCGACACGCTCAAGCTGCGGTGGTCTGACATTGAAGATGGGGGAATATGGCTGCGACAGGGCAAGACCAAGAAGGGCTTGTTTGTTCCGTTCACCGCGCGCCTGCAAGCCGTCCTAGACGCCACGCCGCGCCGGGGCATAACCATCATCGCCCATGGCAAGATGGGCAAGCCGTGGGCCTATAAGACCGCGCAACAGCACATGATGGATATTCGCGTGAAGATCGGCGCGAGGGATTACGACCAGCACTCTCTGCGCTACACGACCGCCGATGAACTAGGGGCGCTTGGCCTGTCTGCCGAGCATATTGCCTCGATCACGGGCCACGACACGCTTGAGATGGTGCGGAAGTATGCCGGGGCCAGACGGCAGATCGCGCGGGCGAAGGAAGCACAGGAACGCCGTAAATGACGGTTCCGACTTTCCCGATACGTTCACGATATATTCCGCACGCCGAAGCCGGGGAAAATCTTTGCAAATCAATGGCGCGGGTACGGATTTTGAATCCGCTGCGTCTACCATTCCGCCACTCGGGCCAGCCGTTCAATTACAACCGCTTAGGCGGAGAAGGCAAGGCCAGAAAAGCGCGGTTCCGACGGCGGTTCCGACATTCACGTTTCCGGCCCGTTCTGTTCTGCGCGCGATTTTTCTGCACATACCCCCTTGCAATTACGCCCAATGGGCGTATATTGAGGGCATAGCAACGGAGGACGACATGTTTCACGTTTTTACCCAAACAGGCGAAGAAATCACCACAGGCAGCGAGCGCATTGCCCGTGCCTTCTATGACGCGGCTGTGAGGTCGGGTCGCTTCGCCGTGCTTTGTCGGCGCGATGGCAAGAGTTTGGTTGTGGTGGCGGAGTCCGCATGACCCCCGCTGATTTCCGTCAGGCCCGCAAGTCGTTGGGCCTGACGCAAGGCCGGATCGCTAAGCTGATGGGCGTTGACATCCGCACGGTGCAAAAATGGGAAGGCGGGGAGCGCGGCATTGATCCGCCCGCTGTCCGCCTTCTGCGGGCTTACTTGGACGGGTATAGGCCAGAGGATTGGCCGAGAAAGGATGATGGGAAATGACGAAGGTTCTGGAACACCACTGCAACGGCTACCACGAGGCATCGCTGTTTGCCGAAGAGTTGCGCGCGACCGGCGGCTTTAAGCGCGTCCGGCATTGGGTCGACCGCAACGGAAACTCGATTGTGACAGCGTGGAAATAGGCCAGAGGATTGGCCAAAAGGAGAGACGTGATGGACAAGAGGCAACGGATTGCCATGCAGCGGGCGCTGATGCGGGAGGCATTCGGGAAGATCGAAGCCGCCACCGAGTTGTTCGGCATTGAGGACGGCGCGGTTGCTGGCGACGATCCGGGCTTTGACGAATGGGATAGGCGCGTTCAGGAATGGCAAGATTGGGTCTTCGCCAAAAGCCCGATTTCCTGACCCCCACCCCCCGCTGATGTAGGACATGGATGATGGATGACTTGAAGCAACGGCTGCGGAATGCCATTGTTGCGGATGCTTTTGAGGATCGCCGCATTCTTAGCGGACCCCTTGCCGAGCGGCTAATCCGCGAGCGCCACGACGCCGCCGCCGCCCTCGACGCCAAGGACGCGGAGATTGCGCGGCTGCGGGAGGCGTTGCAAAGGATCGCCGAAGCTGACGACCCTTACGAGCCGTGCGGTTGGGCAATTAACACCGCCCGCGCCGCCCTCACCGCAGGACGTGGCGATTAGGTCACCCCTTCAAACAGCATTATCAAGCAGTTCCCCGCTGGCAGACCGCCCGACGCCGCGCCCACCGACGCATTGATCGGGAAGTCCTTGATGTTCCCCGGCACCGATACCGTGGTGGACCCGTAGCTGAACGCCACGCAAAGCGGGTCCGCCGTCAAGCCACCCGCAGCAAGGCGGCGCTGCCCCACGGTGTAGCGGTTGTGCTGCCGGAACGGCCCGACCCCTGCCGTCCACACCTTGAGGCTGGCCGCGCTGTTCCAGTTGGTCTTGATGTTGAACGCGACCGTTCCCGACGAAACCGCGTTATAGAGCGGGTCGCTGACGGCAAGCTGCGACGGGTCGAAGTTGCGGTTGACGAGGACAATCATCCGCTTGGAAGCGTCCGAGAGGTTGCGAAGCTGCCATGCACCGATTTGGTTCATCGTTCCCGTTGTGCCGTTTGTGCGCCTGCCCACCTTCGTCCCGAAGAACGTTGTATCCATCTTGAACACCCGCGCGGGCGCGATGTTTTCATGGATGATCCGGGGAAGCGCGTGGGCAATGTATTCCTGCCCGCCGTCGATATCGCCCGCATGGGATTTCCAGTAATCCCCTTGGTTGACGGTGAAATAGTTGAAGTCTTTGAAGTCTTCTTCGGCATAGGTCAGCATCGTGTCCACGGTCGAAGCCGCAGCCGCGCGAGACTTCATTATTGCCTCTTGCGTGATGACCTGTTCCGCCGTGACCGTGACCCCGTTTAGGCCGTTAAGCTGATAGCCGGGGCCAGCCTCGTAGATGCCATAGCGCACATCCGTGCCGTAGGTGCGGCCAAGGCTGGTGCAGAGCGCCTTCAGAGCGGAAACGCGCGCCTGCGCCCGTGGCCGCTGCGTCAGAATGCTATCACTCAGGATCGCATCAAAGCCCTGCCCCGTCTCGGTGACGTTGGTCGTGCCGTTATCCCAGCCGCCGTTATAGGCCGCGACTGAGATTTCCTTGGCATCGGGGTAATACCGATAGGCATCCTCCCCGAAAGATTGAACCGACCACCCCCCGGCGTGCTGGGTCAGCTTGGCCGAGAGAGTGGACCAATAGGGCGAAGCCTTCATCCAATTCGAGATCATCTGCCAGAACAGACCCGCGACGTTGCCCCGGTTGTAAACCTGAGCCGTCACGCTGTCCGTCATGGTAAACGGGAATATCCAGAAGCCGGAAGTCCCGTTCCATGCCTCGTTGCCGAGTTCTAGTTTCAGGTCCGCAAACAGCGTTGTCCACGCGTCCGGGATGCCCGAAGCGAGACGCAAAGCGGCCATCGGGTGCGACCCGTTTGGTGCCGCAAGATAGGCCACCAAATCAAGCCATTCTGACTGTGGCGCGTTCCATTCGACTTGGAACCAAGGCTTATTACCCGTCGCCACGCAAGCATCATAGAACGCCTTGAAGCCGTAGGTGTCATTTGTGATGAGTTGCACCAAGGACCGATTGTTAGACCCCGGCTTGATAAAGGTGTGGTCGCGCAGATACCCGCCCGTCGCCGGGGGATAGTTTGCAAGGATGTTGGACGAAATGCCGACTTCCTCAATTTCAAAGAAGGCCACATCCAGATTGATCGGGGTGCCGCCCGCCGTGAATTGCAACCGCCAGCTATAGGGGGTCGCGCCTGTCGGGACGGTCGTGGGCGTCATGTCGTGGGTGTATTCGGTGAAAGTCGTTCCCACGCTGTTGAACGTCGTCCCGGTGATGCCCGTCGCCGCCGCGCCACCTTGCGCAAGCGTGACATTCACCGTGGAAGATGCCCGCATGACAACCCGCAGCCGATAGGTCACACCCACCTTCAAAATCGAATAGAATGTCTGGTCGCTGCCGCTGTGCCAGAAATACTCGAACTGCGCCGTAAGGCCGGGATTTGCCGTTCTGCGGAGGAAGTGATCGCCCACGGCCTGCGCGGGCTTGTCGCCGGAATATGGGACATAGGCCCAATCGTTGCCGTCCCGCTTCATGGCTTGGCTGTCAAACCACATCATATTGGGGAACGACAGAACTTTGCTGGCCGTCCAGAGGCGCGACGAATAGAGCGTGTCGTCTTGCGTCAGGAACGTGCGCTCCATGATGGCAAGATCACCCGTCAAGATCGGGGTCGGGTCGGACGACAGCTCAAGATACGGCTGAGCGACGATTTCGGACGGGTCGTAATAGGACAACTCGACGACATAGCCCGAAGCCCCGGAAACCGCGTTCCATGTGACAACGGCTTCGCGGGCAATCACGCCAGCGGATACGGCAACGCTTCCCGGCGCGGCCAATGGCCCGCCTTCGCCCGTCTTGTTGATAGCAACGGTCGGGTTGACCGTCCCGGACGCTGTCCCGGTCATGTTGGCCGGGGTGAAGGTGACAGGCGCGGACCAAGTTCCGGCTATGCCATCAGCGCCAACCGCAGCGACTCGGAACCAATACGGGACGCTGGGACGGTTGAAGCCGTCAAGCGCGTGAGTATAGGAAAGCGCGTTGACAATCCTGTCCCCGTTAGGCTTGAGCCAATTCCAGCGCCCCAGCTTAGCATCAGTGACGGTGCTGGTGCGGACGAGTGTCATCACCCCATTGACCGCCCGATAGACGCGGGCTGTCTGCCCGATGCGGAACGCGGCGGTGTAGCTGTCAAACCCGCTCAGGGTTGTAGCACTGGCATTGATCCGGTTTGCTGCGCCGCTGGTCGGAGCGATTTGGTCGCGGAACAGGTTGGGATACCCCACGCTGCCCGCAAATCCCTTGTCGCGGCCCGACATGGTGGCGGTGTAGCCCTGCCAGTTCGTATTTGCTGTGTTGAAGCCCCCATCCTCCCCAACCGGGTAGGTGGGGGCTACTAAGGGTTTAGTCGGGCATCCAGATAGTTCTCGGCGGCCACAATGTCGGCGTTTACATAATCCGTCGTGGCGCTATTGGCGAAGATCAAGCCATAAAGCCGTCCCTGAAACGGCGTTCCGCCCGTGCCAGAGTTCGCGCCGATCTGCACTGCCGAGTTGTTATATGTAAGCGTCGTCCCTTGGTCGGTTGTGACCTGCGCCCTTTGGGTTTTATCCAGCCGCAAAACAAGGTTGTCATTCGGGATGCTGGAGTAAAAGCCGAGAAGCATCTTGCGCGGCACGGGCGCGACGTTATCAACAAAAGATGCACCAGCGAGAATAGAGCCGCGAGATTGTGCCGTCGTCTGCGTCCCATCTGGAGCAATTAGTGTGAATGCTCCGTTACCCCCGGCGTTGCGAATGACGATGCCTGTTGTGGGCCGCGCATCTTGCCGGATAGCCGCCACACAAAGCAACCGCCCAATGCCGTTAGTCGTGAAGTTGATAGTCGCGGTGGAAAGCCAACGTTCCGTCACCCCATCGCTCATTTGCAGATAGGGCAAGCCGTCGCCATCCACCTGATAGATCGGGCGGTTGCCCGAAGTCGCCTGCGTTGCCACGATGGCATTGGTGAACGGATCGCGGACGCAAGCCACCAGATCGCCGGGGGCTGTCACCGCAACCGTTCCGGCTGTGTCGGTGAACAGCGTTCCGATGTTCCACGGCTGAATGCCGAACAGATAGCCCGCAAGGTCTGTCGATGGGTTGTAAGGCGGTGGACCGCCCCCGCCTGCACTACGGCGACCAAGGCCCATTCCAATTTGGCCGATGCTAAGTCCGGGCATGTGTTACCTCATGCAAGGGAAAAGGTTTGCAAGCAGGCAATGCAAAGGCATTACCTTGCGTTTTGGAGTTCTCGCGCGCAGGCGAGTATCAGCGCGGGGAATTGGTCAAACGGGATCACCCCGATCTTCTCCCCGTCGCGCCAGACATGGACGCCATCGGGGTGGGCAAACCACGTAATCATGCGGCCCTCAGGTTTTGCAGGCCGTTCAGGTAGACCTCTGCTTGACGGGGCGACTTGAACGCCTGCGCCATGCACTCGCCTTCATCAACGTAGGGATCGACCACAATCCAATGAGCGCGGCCCAATATCTTCGGAACCTTGCCGCCCCTGCTAATGCGCGAAGCCCACTTGTCGATCATCTTGTAACCCGCAGAGGCCACCAGAAGCGCGGTGTGACCGCGTTCCTGCAAGGTGTGCTGCATCACCGCGTCAATATGAAAATGACCGTCCATATACACATCGCGGTCATCGGATTGCAGCATTTCGCGGATATGGCCGTGCGCCCCGTGAAACCAGCTACTGCCCTTCTGGAACTTGTGCGACAGCGCCACGCGGCAATCCCGGCCCCCCGGAACGGTCACGGTGAAGTCACAGCGCCAATAGTCGCGGATTGTGCCAGCCGGAAGCCACCCGTCCAGAAGTTGCGCCAGATACGGATTGAATTCCTCGTGGTTCCCGTCAACCCACACGTCCGGCTTGAATATGCCGATGAAGTGCTGCGCCCGCAGAAGGGCGTCCGGCAGAGTGCAAGACTGTTCCGCCCATTGCTTCGCCAGCTTTCCGGCTAAGGGCCAGTTGTTGAGCAAGTCCCCGCCGTGGCACATGATGGCCCCGAGGTCGTGGGATGCCTGAATGTCCGCCTCTAGCACGTTAAGCGCAGAGGCATCATCGTCAATGTGCTGGTCGGTGCTGTGATAGATGACAAACGGGCCGGATCGGTGCAGCGTCTGGTCATTGGCGCGAAGTTGCTTGCCCACCTTCCGCTCAAAGGCCGAAACGTGCGCGGCCCATGCTTCTTGCGGGGTGCGGTCTGCATCGCCGAACTGATAGCCCGCCTGCTGTAGAACCCCCGCGCGTTGCTGTGATGAGCGGATGGTTTTGGGTGCAACTCCGAGTGCGCGGGCCGCTCCGCGAATGCTGCCATGCTTGGCGACGGCTTCTGCGATTTCGTGCTGTCTAGGCGTCATGCGTTGGGCTTCGGCTTGTGATACTCAAAGTCGCCACCATCGGCGACCAAGCAGGCATTCCCGTCAGGCGTGACGATCAGCGCGGTCCAAGTCCCCGTGTCGGGATTGGAGAACATGGCGATAACCCGCCCCGTGCCGTCGATGCCTTGAACGGTCAGGCTTTCGCCGTAGCGTTCCATCAGGAAGGCCACCGCATCGGCATACCCGCCGCATTGGGTTTGGGCTATTGCCGGGGAACCGATAAGCAAGAAACACAAGGCCAATCTCAACATGGCCGTTCCTTTCGGTTGTTAGGGGAACCGCGCCCACTGCGGGCAAACCATGCCCTGCACGTCGTAGGCGTATCCGATTTCTTGCTGCGTCCGTTCCGTGTCCTGCCGGGATCGTGTGGGCAGGCTGTCGCGCCACTGAATGCAGATTTCCCGCTCAGTCTCGATAGCCGCGACTGTCTCCCGGCTTTGGGTGCAGCCCGCCGCCAAGACGAGCGTTATCAACGCGGTCACGAATGGCATTCGCCTTTGCGCGGTCATGTGCTGCTATCTCCGCTGCCTGTTCCGCTTCTGCCGCCTTGGCTGCATCCTCGCGCGATTTCCACCACGCGAGGAGCCGCAGAACGAAGTCACCGATCAGCCGAAGCCAATCCATCACTGGGCCTTTTCGCCAAGCAGGATCGCCAGCGCCCCGGCAATGGCAGTGCCTGCCGCGATGACGACTTGCGACCATTCCGCAGCGTTGGGGATGAAGGACAGCGAACCGACAAGCGCCGCAATCCCGGCATAGGTGGACGGTTCCCGCAGGCGGGTGATGATGAAGTCTTTCATGTGTGTATCTCCGATCAGGCCGGATACTTCCGGCGGTCAAGTTCCCAATGAGGACCGTCCTTGAAAGAACGCCAGTCCCCGCCCCAAACCAAGGCCACACCTTCCGCAGCCGCCGCAGATTTCACCGCCGGGGCAAGGCGGTGATACAAGGGCCACGAATACATTTCCTCAGTCTCCACCCGACCATCCTTGTCGATGTCCACAAAGGGGACCAGATCGACGGCATGGCCCGTGATGTGACGGCTATTCATCGTCCGGCTGGCTCCGATGCGGACCAACTCGCGCTGACGGGCTACGGTCCGCAGACCTTCCGTCACGACAAAGGCAAAGGGGGCGGATTGAAGCGCGTGGTCCATGACGCGGCGCAGATCGGGGTGGATGCCTGCCAAGTTGCGGAGGCTGCGCGCATCCCACACCCTCACTTCGCCTTCTCCATGATCCAACTGCGGATTTCCTTCACGTCGTCCCGCAGTTCCACCAAGGCTTCGCGGTCTTCCTCGCGCTGCTTGTCGCGGCTGATTAGGTGCTGTTCCAGAAGTTCAATCTTCTTTTCCGCCGTGAAGACCTTACGCACGAGAATACCGACAGCCCCCGCAAGGGCAACGAAGACGTAATGGGCGATGGAATAGCCCGCCTCAATCAGCCGCTCCATCACGTTCTCCACCCAACG
>JACCDR010529307.1_pt1 | contig 14468 bp, 15 predicted proteins | sample 7446431 | NCBI WGS metagenome assembly JACCDR01 (sample SAMN15323443, study PRJNA562643) | freshwater metagenome | isolation source: river surface water | place: USA:Blue River Watershed | collected 2017-08-17 | reverse complement strand
TAACGCTTCCGATGAGGGCACGGTCTAGGCTGTGCCCTTTTTTATTGGAGCATCCGATGTCTGAACTATCACCATGCGTTCGGTGCTTTGTTCCATACCCTCGAGAAGATTTGGTTCGAGACAAATGCCCTAACTGCAGGGCAGCCCTCAGAGCAGTAGCGAGACAAGAACTAATGGCAAGCGACAACCGAGCGATAGCAGCCGCATCACGAAGCCTGCTTAACCACATCAAGAAACTTGGCGACGACACGGCGATCATGCCTGAAGTTGCTCAGTCGTTCCTCACTAGCCTGTCTCCGACCGGGGACTTCAAGGATGGGATGAAGGAGCTGGGCAAATGTCTGAATCAAGACTTCCAAAAGGCTAGAGGCTACGGACTCACTGAAGACGAAGAGCGAGTCTATGAACGCAAGGAATCAGCCATAGTGAAGTATTATTCACTTATTGAGGCTATGTTGCGGAACCTTGATCAGAACAAGCAGATCGACGTTTCCTCGCTTACCGACGAAGACCTGTCTGCAGCCCTATCTCAAGTCGCCGTTCAGTACATGCAGACTGATCCAGAGTTCAGGCGTCTCGTTATCTCACAAGCGATCGCAGCCACACCGGACATGCGACAAGAAGTCATGGAACTTGGTGGGCAAAGAGTTATTGAAGAAGCAGACTCGGCACCACTGCCCGTAGACGACATCGACTATGACGAGTACGACCCAGACTCTGAAGGTGATGATGAACCAGAAGAAAGCGAGGATGAAGCAGAATGAGTGAAGGCTTGGGGTCAACCCTAAAGCTATCGCCATCTCAAGCGCAGATGCTGGTTGAGAAAGCCAACCGGCAATTCTCTGCTCTCGATCTGTTTCGCCCCCAACCACACCAGGATCCCATCTTCACCTCTGGAGCAACACAGCTCCTAGTCAAGGGTGGCAACCGATCTGGCAAGAGCCTTTGCACTGCTGCACTATTCTCAGCCTTTGCAACCGACAGCAGCATCACACTGAGTACCGGACAAAAAGTTCGCATTCGTCGAGAGCACGAGCGAGACGTTGGCAGGCCGCTCACTTGCTTCATCGTTGCCTACGATGCACAGAACATCGGTCGAAACATCCATCGGCTTCTATTCGAAAAGGGTGCATTCGACATCATCAGAGACCGACGCACGAAGCAATGGCGAGCATTTGACTACCAGAACCCTGACGATCTACAACGCAAGAACGAAGCAAGGCCAGCCCCACCATTCATCCCTGCACGTTACATAGTACCCAAGAGCTTCTCGTGGGAACAGAAGTCAGCCAAGATCTTCACGCAATTCTTTGTCCACAACCCAGTCACTAAGGAGGTAATCACTAAGGTCTACGCCTTCTCATCCAAGGCCGAGGCCCCGCAAGGAACACCATGCAGCTTCATCTTTATTGACGAACAGCTTGCCAATCAAGATCTCTCAGAACTCGCAGCTCGTCTACCAGACGGACCACGAGGACGACTGGTATGGAGTTCTTGGCCAAGAGGTGGAGACTCGTGCTTGCTTGAGTTCTCACGCAAAGCCAAGGAGCAAGAAGGACAAGAGAACCCACAGCTACAGCAGATCACCCTGACAACTTCAGGAAACATGCAAATCGATGAAATCGGAAAAAGGCAATTCATCGAGAACCTGACTCCAGAAGAAAGAATAGCTCGAGACCTCGGGGAGTTCATGACGGACAACCTCAAGATGTACCCGATCTACTCACCAGACGTTCATTGTGCGTACAGGCAATGTCCAATCTGCAGAGCCAAGCCCGACGCTGAATGCCCATGTAAAGACACTGACGACGAGCTGGCTTCGATACTCAGAAAAAACAATGGGCAAGCACCTCGAGACTGGTGCAGAGAGCTGATCCTCGACCCAGGAACATCGAACCCAGGAGTTTTACTATGTGCCGTTCCACCCAAAGATCTTGGCGACTACCTGATTGTTCTTGAGGAGCTATATCCAGGACGCAAAGACGCGACACAGCTAGCACCACTGATCAAACAGAAGACTGGATCATTCCAGTACAACCGATTCATCATCGACCAAAACGCTGGACGGCAAACGAGCATGGGTCAAACCTACTCGGTTGCCGACACATACGCCCATGCATTCCAGAAGTTTGGTCTAAGGTGCAAGAACTCAGGAAGCCACTTCATCTTTGGATCAAACAACGTAGGCGCACGTATCGCACTCGTTCAAGAAGCCATGCATCTAGACAAGTCTGGCAAGCCAAGGCTTCGCATCGTCAACCACCTGTGCCCAACACTATGCAAGCAACTTCAAGAAACACTGAAGGCAGAATCCAAAGGCGATCCAATTGATGACCGCCATGCCAAAGGCCAGAAGGTTGACTTAGTTCACTGCCTCGAGTACTGGGTCGCTTCGCTTCCATTCTACGTTGAGCCACCACTAGAGAACCAATCGTCCGACCCGAAGTGGAAATGGTTCCAAGCATTCAAAGCACGCAACAAGACACAAGCTGAATCAGATGGAGTACTTGGTCCTCAGTACTCACCCGCCCGAGTCTAAATTTTCTGCGACTCTGCAACTACTCATAGAGGACGAGAAACCAACCCCAGGAGTTTTCGATGGAACGGTACACAGGGATAGCGCCCTTAAACGCAGACATTCTTTTCTACCCCAAAGGAATCCTCACCAACCCTCCAGTCGCAGCAAAGGTCACGCAAGGCCTCCCAGGTGGTGCGGTCAAGCTGGTGTTGTTTCGAGAGGGATATCAAGGCGTTGATGTCGGGATGGCGTACCACATCACCGACCCAATGATCAAGGACGGATTGGGATTGCCGAGCGATCGCGTCAAGAAGAATGGAACTTGGGAGTTCTGCGAGTGGCACATGCACTTCAAGGAACAAACGCAACCCAAGGTCGAAGAAGCGAAGCCAGAGAACGAAGGCAAGGATTTGGTCAAGGTTGGCCAAAAGCAAACGACTAAGGGCTAAATCTGATGAGCGGATTGCTGCAGAGTGTAAACAGTACTTGGCTTCGACGGATTGAAGCATCGCGCAAGGAGCGAGAGCCCTGGCGCAAGACGGCTGAGATCTGCACCAACTTCTATCAGGGTGCCCTCGGGTTCCTTTGGAGCAAGGAGTTTCGTGCCAAGTACTTCGACAACCTGCCTGCACCGCGATTCAAGATCACGATCGCCAAGGCGTTTGAGTTCGTGGCCCTGGTTGGTCCGGTGGTTTACTGGGACTATGCACAAAGGCTAGTCCTTCCGCACAAGGATGTGAACATCACGCCAGAAGCCTTTGGCGATCCGAGAGACCCTGCAGTCATGCAGATCTACACGCAGTTCATTGAAGACCACATGATCCAAGTGAACCGCAACAAGACTCGCAACTCGCTTATGGAGGCGTATCTAAACTACGCACCCAAAGAGCAGCCATACGGTGGAATGATCGAGGACTCGAGGCTTGCAGTCAAGGATGCATTGATTACTGGACGGGGGTGCTTATGGACAACGCCATACAGCTTCCCTGGTTCTGATCGAGTGTTGACTGGTAGCTTCTTCGAGCCATCGAGCAGGCTGTTCGTTGACCCAGACTCACGCAAGTCTAACCTGTCAGATGCAACGTGGATTGCACGACAACATGTCGAGCCATACTGGGTTGTCGAGCGAAGGTTCGGCTACAAGGATGGGGAGCTGAAGTCAGCCTTGAACATCAAAGATGGTCAAGACGATGACGAGTACTCGATGCACTACGAGTCTGGAAAGACGCACGAGCTTATCGTGTGGTATGAAGTCTTCTCGAAGTGCGGCATCGGGACTCGAGGCAAGGGATCTTCAAGGGTAGTCCACGAAGCGTTTGAGGAGAAGGTTGGAGACTACGCATACGTCTGCGTCACGAAGGGGCTCAACCACCCACTCAACCTCAAAGAGGAGATGCTAACCGGCAACGAGGAAGAAGTGATCCAGGCTGTCAACTGGCCGGTACCTTACTACAAAGACAATCGCTGGCCGGTTTCAGTACTAGACTTCTACCCAATGCAGGATGGAGCTTGGCCGATCGCACCTCTAGCCCCAGGCTTGGGCGAGCTGATCTTCCTGAATGTCATCATGTCGTGCCTCATGGATCGCATCTATGAGAACTCGAGAAACATTCGGATGATCCTGAAGCGAGCTGGTGATGAAGCCATTCGCGAGATCAAGAGCGACAAGTTCAACCTAACCCTTGAAATGCAAGAAGCACAAGCCACGAACATCAAGGAACTTGTCTCTTACCTAGACATGCCAGTAGTCAATGGTGATGTGTTTGCACTAGCAGATCGCGTTAGCCTTCAGTTTGACAAGCGAGTTGGATTGCCTGACTTCATGTACGGCATGAACCAGGGTGGCAAGATCATGCGAACTGCTGCTGACGTACACGCCAAGTCTGAAGCGTCAAGCACTCGGCCAGAGTACATGTCTCGCTGTGCCGAGAAGTGGCAGAGTGAGGTAGCGAACAACGAACGAATCTGCGCTGGGTGGAATGTCAAGGGTGAGCACGTAAGGCAACTCTTTGGAGACACAGGTGCAATGCTATGGGATTCGCTCATCGCCAACGAAGACCCTGAAGTCTATGTCCGAAGCATGCAGTGCGAAGTTGTAGCCAACAGCTCGAGACGACCAAACAAAGAGAAAGACTTCGACAACATGTCTCGACTTGCTGGATACTTGCTACCGGCACTTCAGGCATCAGCTCAACAGACCGGCGACTACACAGCGTTCAATGACTTCGTCAAGTCGATCGGTGACTCGATGGATGTAGACACAAGGCAGTGGGCAGTTGGGTCGATGCCGACAAATCAAAATGTTCCTGCAGGAATGCAACAACCTACAGAACAAGAGATGCCAGACATGAGCGAGTCCGTGCTTGAACAGCCACTGCTTCCAGGGATGGAAGGGGAGATGTACTAAATGTCACTTAGCACAATACCTGGAATCGGGGCAGATGGCAATGTAACTCCGACCACCACCCCGCAGAAGATCGCTAATAGCCTTGGTGTCCAAAGAGTCCTGACAATTCAGTCGCTTAAAAGTGTCGCTGGTACTGTCGATGGCGAGAACGTTCTGACGGAAGGCTATTACGTTCGCGGCGATTGCGAACCACTGTCGTACTACTGGGATGCTGATTCAACTCGCGCAGATGACGGCTTCGATTCGACACGGCCTGGATTGGTGATTCAGCCTACTGGTGTGTCTGGTGCAGGTCGATGGATTGCGAGGCGTCCCAAGTACGTCAATATCTGCTGGTATGGTGCAGCCACTTCCCTGGCTGACAACAAGCCATTTATCCAGCGAGCAATCGATCAGGTCATCCATCAAGATTGGCCAAAGCATATCTTTGTCCCAGGCGGAACGTTTACTTGTGCTTCTGGTCTGCTGTGTAAGAAAGACTCAAACGGCGACAAGCATCCTGAAGCGTTTTCGCTGAAGATCGAAGGCGAAGGCGGCTTTCCATACGGACTTCCGCAGAGTTCCGAGCTTCTCTTTACGCACAACGACACGTTTGGGATCGGCATTCAATTCGGAAAAGGAATCCGCATCGAAAGACTGGAACTGACTGGGCGGAACCTATTCAGTTTTGCTTCTCCAAGACTGGCCTACACCCAGCCCGAATCGGGTTACGTCATCAATGGTTGTCGCGACGTTCAATTCTCGCCTTATGCAGGTATCGCAATTGACCCTTTTGGACCGGCAACCATCGCGGCTGGCAACCGATATCCAGGCTATTCTGATGAGTATGCGGTCAATCATACTTTGGGCGGCACTACTGATGTCAAAGTTGATGAAGGGAGAATCTCCGGTTTTGTAACAGGGGTCGTAATTTCTCCTAACGGCTCAACGCAAAATGCCGAGCAAATCGAGTTTAAGCGGGTTCGCATTGAGCAATGCAAGGTCGCTTATGCTATTGGCCAGCTTCAATCCAGGTCTGTTCGTATTGAAGACTTCACGTGCTGGGGCAACATTTTGTATTTAGTGGATTGCTCAAGCTATGGCGCAGGCTCGGGCCAGCTCCCGTATATAACCGGGGGCAACATGGCAGGGCACATGAAATACCTGCTGAATTGCAATAGTTCGGTCGTCCAAGCTCAGATCGATAACCTGTTTTGTGAGTCGCTTTACTCGCTTGGAAGAGTCAACGTCGATGTAATGACCTTTGAGGGATGCACGCTTAAATGGGGCTTGCCAGACGATTTTTTCGTTGTGCCTCATTGCTTCTTGTCGAGCACAAAGAATGTCAACTTCGACGGCTGCTTCATATTTCACACCGCGAATCCACCGAATAGCAAGCCGATTAATTTTTCCGTGACTGGACGGCTTCGATTTGATAATTGCACGTTCGACGTTCCCCCAACCAACATCGACGCATTCGAAGGAATCACACACAGAAACTCGGTGTTTCGTCACTTGAACGGGGCCAATAGTGCGAGGTCGACAGAGTACACGCTGGAAGGCGAGATCTACGCCGATCCATTCGGAAACTTCAACGGGGCATTCGTGGCTCCAGGCCAGCGTGTTCGATTCCGTCCAACTGAGTTTGCACGAGTGTACGAGAACCTTTCCGGTCCTCATCGTCTCGATCGCTGCGAAGGTGCAAACGTCACTATCACAGTAGACCCAGCGACGAACACAGGGACATTTACCTCGTCGTTCCCCATTCGCTGGAATGTGGCTACTCGGGGGAGTTGTCCGGTTCTGATCCAAAACAATTTGCTAAACGAGTTTGGCCAAAACAATAATATCACTTCCTACGTTGCAAGCGTATCGGGAAACACGGTAACGCTTGGCGGTTTGCCTCCGCAGATGGTAACTGGCACATACGATGTCTACTCGATGTTGCCTTTCCGATGGCACGAGAACTCCATTGGCGACACTACCAACGGCTCGCCAACGCTTACGAATGTTCGTTGCGTCAGTTCCATCCTTACTGTTTGGCGTGTCGGTGACATGATAAGCGGTGCTGGCATCCCGATCGGAACTTACGTTGTGGCTCGGGACAACACGGCCAGAACGATCACCCTAAGCCAAAACGCGACGGCAACGGCAACCAGTGTCGACTTGTTTGATGCAGTTCTGCGATGCACTGCACGGGCGACGGCAGTACCGACTACTCGGGGCTGGACTCGTGGCGATTTAGTCGACGACTCAACGGGAGCGACAAACGGCTGGCGATGCACGGCTAGCGGAACGTTTGGTAGTGGCACTGATCCAACTTTCGCGGCGAGGTAAGCATGGCCAACAAAACTGTAGCACTTAACTCGCAGGCATACGCTGGAACAAGCGGATTGACGCTTTTCCTCTACTCACCAACGGATGGGAGTATTGGAAACGGATCGGGCGACACACTAACGGCGGGAAATAATGGATTGTTCACGGCAGTGGTCACTGAAGCAATTACAGGCTGGTGGAATGTGGTCGTGAGAAACGGCTCAACTCCATTGCTGGAGGGCGGGAGGATTTACTTTCCTGCCGATGTGGTTGGAACTTATGTCGTCGACGATCCAGCGGCACCGCTCACCACACTTCCAACGCAGCAGGTGGCTGTTTAGAGAAAAACCAATCACTTTCAACTTTCAAAGGGACAAAACATGGCAGCAGACCCAAGAATCGATGAAGTCAAAAATGTACTTGATGCGGTCAAGGCCGATGACATCGCAGAAGATGCAGCATACGAAGCAACCATTGCCTCATTGCAAGCATCTCTCGCAACCGTGACAGCGGAACGAGACGCATTGCAAGCAGAACGAACGGCGACGATTGCCGACTTGATCGCGGTTCGCAACTCGCTGCAGGCTCAAGTATCGGCATTGGATGCACGGATTACTGCGCTAGGCGGCTAACATGCTAAACCAACTCCAGAACGATTTCGCTTCGATCCAGTCTCAGGTGTCGAGTCTCAATGCAAGACTTGACGCAATGAGCAAAACCGTTTCGTTTTCGGACTTTACTTTTGTCGGCGGATACCGAATACCAGCGGCGGAAGTTGCTGGCCGTTCGATGGCTTTTTCGAATGGTGGTCTGACTGGCAGAGTCGAGGCGAATGGAGCACTACGGATTTGGTCAAGTCATCATGCGGCTAATGGGCACGTTGGCGAGTTTTTGGCCCCATCGGGGCGCTCGACAAACTTGGCAAGCCGAAACACTTGGCCGATAGCTTCGTTTGTTCGGACGATCAATAATCCATACGCAGCGTTGCGGGCAATCGACGCCTATTGTCAGGTGATGGCAGTCCATTGGGAACCATCAATCAACAGGCTGCTTGTATCGGGACGTTCGACCTACAATACCTTCGGAGGCAAAGACTTCTGGCTAGTGCCAGTCAACCTTTCAACGGGCGTAGTCGAGCAAGCATTCAGGCCGAACCTATCGCACCAAGTTTTCGGCGGTGGAGTGTTCTCGATCCCTCAGAAGTTTGCAGACCAATACTGCAACGGCATGCGAATCGGTCTTGGCCGTGGAGGTTATGAGTCCGGCAATGGTTCTTCGCACAGCCCATCGCTAGCAGTATGGACACCGGGTCAGAACGGTCGAGCAATCATGCATTCCTCTTGGCTATGTCCAAAGGAACAGCGAGAACGAAGAACCAACAACTACGCTCCAGGAAATGTAAGCTGGCAGATTCCACCAGATGGCGATGTTGGCTATTGGGGAGTAGATCGAGTTCGAGCATCGACATGGATCGAAACGCCTACGCGAAGTGCTTTTATTGTTGTTTCGCGGCAGCCGGTTGGAACTTTGAATTACGCCTTGCAAAACGAGGTCTTTACCACAGGCGGACAGACCCGAATGTATGTCTACGATCCCAAAGAATTGGCTAGGGCGGCAACAGGACAAGTACCATTGCATGCGGTTCGCGGTGTCGATCAAGCCATGCCAGGATGGCCGTCAAACATCGTTGGCATGTGGTGGGACAACCATCGGCAGATCCTCAGCGTGATGGCACAAGGCCAATGGAACGCTGGTGGACCGGAATGGTATCCGGTCGTCCAAGAATATAGGGTGGCAGTGTAATGAGCGGCACAAGACAAAGTCTAGTAGCATTGTACGCATTGCTCGCGGATAATTCAGCGGGAGAAATCTCTGCTCAAGACGTTCGCGACTTCGCTAGATCTGTCTACGGTGCAGGGCTTGAGCCTTCGTCGGTTACGGTCACAAATACAGACGTGACTGGCGTAGTTGGAAATCTTTACGTTTGCACCATTGCAGGATTGACCGCCAATAGAACGCTGACCTTACCAAGTGCAACGGTAGGCGAAAGGCTTGGAGTTTACATTGCAGACGGCGATGATGCTTTCGCTTTGATTATCGCCGGTGCAGCATCGCAGACGATTAATGGAGGCCCAGCGGCAACGGAATGGAGTCGCTTGTTCATTCAAGGCGAATGTGTGATTTTTACGTGCGTCGGAACAAACTCCTGGATTGTCGAGCACGACAGACGCATTCCACAGGTCGGAAACATGCGACTATCCACCCAGTGCGACGGCGAATCGCCCAACACGTTTACGCGATGCACACTAGCTAGTACTCCGGGCGCATGGACCGCTGATGTGAACGTAGGCAATATTTGTTCTACCTCTGGCGATTCGATAATCGTTCGAAGGACAGGCCGATATAACCTCAGCTACGTGTGTCTCATCAAGGACGCGCCAGCCGATCAGGCGTTGCATGGTGGTGCGTTGTTCCACAACGGGACCGCGAACATTCTCCACGCAGCGACAATGTACGCATCGGGTGCAGCACAGCAAAACTCAGCGGGTCCGATTCTTGGCTATGCACTGAACGCAGGCGAATCCGTTGTGTTTCAGTACAGGACTGCAGCAGGTTCGTTAGGTTGCTCGGCAAGTGCGCTTCCCAGAATCATAACCGGCTTTTCAGTGGTAGAGGTGCTTTAAATGCGGAGTGATGCAGCGGCAATATTAATAAGCATGGGATACGTGTTAGATCGCGATTTTATTGCTGTACAAGAAGGTTCTGGTGTCAGGGTCGATTGGTATGCTCAGTCGCCAATGCCAACCGAGGCTGAGATCGATGCAATTGGAGAACAATTGCCGGTGATTCGAGCCAAGCAAAGGATTTCAGCCGCACGCTACGCTCAAGAGATCGCTGGCATCTCGATTGAAGGCCAGCCAATTAGCAGCGAACGCGACGAGATCGGGCACTGGTATCCGCGTTTTGCCAATGCTTACGGAATACTCAACAACGATCCATTTGCGCTGGCATCCAACCCAACCAAAGAGTTTCCATACAAGCCTAAAAACGGAAGGCCAACCATTCTCACCGCTCAGCAAGTTGTGCGCGCCTACCAGTGTTTAAGCTGGTACGTCAACACATGTTTTGGAATCGAGAAGGCACTGTTCGACATGCTCGATGCTGGAACACCGATTGAAGCGGTGCTCGATGCAATGCCTAGCCAATGGCCACAGCGAGAGTTTACTTGGGAGGCTCCGCAATAATGGAAAAGGAAGTTCCTGTAAGACCAGTCTACATCGTTCTTATTTGCGACAAGTGCGGTGCGGAAATCGACTCGACAAACACCTCGGCGGAAGTCGTCGACGGCAAGAAAGTCATTCCAACCAAGTGCCAAAGCTGCGGCGATGAAACTATTCAAAAAACGAGATACCCTCGATTGGTCTACAAGAGGTAATTCGTGCCAGGTGCGTTTTCCAGTGCGTTCAGTTCAGCGTTTGATATTGGGGCTGGTGGTCCTAGTGGATTTAAGGCGTTTTGGGTTCAGTTTGGTGAAGGAATCGGAGTCAATCTAATGTATCCAAGAAACGCAGCCTCACCCGAACCAATTGCTATCGGTGCAGTCGTTCAGATTTCAGACGGTGCAGTACAAACTTCCGGCGTGACGGTACGCATCAAGCCTATCGGTGTGGCTGAAGCAGACGGGGCAGGAACGCCATCCTACAGCACCGATGGAATCGTTTTCTACACGCCAACACAGGCAGAAACAAACTACACTTCGTTTATTCTGATTGCTAAGAAAACGGGGTGCATTCCTGTTTCGGTTACGATTGTGACCTCGGCAAGTGCGACGGCTGGACAGGTTCGACTTGAAGGAGTAACGCACACTGGGGCAGTCGTTCCAACGGTCACGAACCTCACAAACCTCCCATCAATACCAAACAACTGGATTACGGCGGCTGGCATAGCAGCAGATGCTATCACCGATGCCAAGGTTGCGGCTGACGTAACAATTGCGAGCGTGACTGGTTCCGTAGGGTCGGTCACTGGATCCGTAGGTTCAGTCACTGGCAATGTCGGCGGCAACATAGTTGGTAATGTAAACGGTAGCGTAGCGAGTGTGGCTAACCCTGTCACAGTCGGCACAATAAACGCCAACGTGATTACGGCAACAAGCATTGCTTCTGGTGCTATCACTAATGCCAAGTTTGCGGCAGGTGCGATTGATGCAGCAGCCTTGGCAACCGATGCAGTCGCAGAGATTGCTGACGGAGTTTGGGATGAGCCAACACTTGGCCACACGACATTAGGCACTTATGGACTACTACTAGACGATGCTCAGGCAAACATCGCTGAAATGCTGCCACTAGTTCAGGTGTTGCACGACGACTGGATGAATGGTGGTCGATTGGATCTCTTGCTGGATGGCGTCAAGCTGTGGACTGACAGACTCGGTACTGCGATGGTACTAGACGGTGCAGTTTGGCAATTCACTGCAAATGCACTTGAGCTAGGGCCAAGCGGAAGCGGTGGAACATCCGACTGGACCGCAGACGAGCGAACAGTCATCCGATCTATCCTTGGCATCCCAGGAAGTGGCACAACTCCAGCCGATCCAACCACTGGCATACTAGATACAATTCGCGATTTGGTAGTGGTTGTAGACACGGTAGCCGATGGCATCGCAACGCAAGTAGGAACAGCAGGGAGCGGACTGACGGCCATCCCTTGGAATGCGGCATGGGACGCCGAGGTACAAAGCGAATGCACTGACGCACTCAATGCCTACGATCCACCAACGAACGCCGAGATGGAAGCCAGGACGCTTGTCGCTGCCAACTACGGCACAGCAGCCAACCAGACAACCATCCTCAATAGGCTTGGGGCCTGGACTGGAAGTGGAATCAATACGATCCTTGGTGCTTTCCGAGCGCTGATGGCGAAAGCATCGTCACTCACTCCAACCGACATCAGCACAAGCACAACCTACGACAATACGACTGACTCACTTGAGGCGTTGCGAGATCGAGGCGATGTAGCTTGGGTTACTGGTTCAGGTGGTGGGGGTGGCGGAAGCAGTAGCGTGATTCTTGGATCCGCGAACACAATCACCAGAAACATCAATGAATCCATCCCAATCCAATTCACTTGGCCAAGTGCCTCAGCCACTATTACAGCAACAGTCGAGCTTGGCACGGCTTCCGCCGTGGCCTGCCAAGGTGCGGTTAGTTTCGTCCGAACCGACTCGGCTGGGAAGCACTGGTATCAGCTTGCTTACGATGCAGACGACAGGCCAGCAGTTTCTGGGCTAGCTCGGTATGTATTCACGGATGGCACTTCGTACTTTACAGTCCCAGTGCAATTTACAGAAGTGGCGTCAGGTGCAGGAAGCGGAACTGGCGCAAGAACCGTGACCATCAATGTCAATGATGGATCAAACCCAATCCAAAACGCAAGCGTGAGACTAACACTCGGGGCCGAGACTTTCATCTCTACAACCAACGTGTCTGGGCAATGCACCCTCAATGTCGATGACGGGAGCTACACGGTTTCCATTACTGCAGCAGGCTACTCGTTCGGTGGTGCTACGCTCGTGGTCGATGGGGCCGAAACAGTCACCTACTCAATGACAGCAGTTGCATTTCCAGTAGCAGCAGCCACAGGTCTATGCACTGTTCGATTCACATTCCTCAAGCCAGATGGAACAACCCCGATCCAGAACGTGGTTGTTGCAGCAAAGCTTGACCAAAATGTTGCAGTGCCAGCATCGGTAATATCAAACCAAATCCTATACGGAACATCAAGCGCCCTTGGGATTGTAGACCTCGTGCTGATACAAGGTGCTTCCATCAAGAGAGGAAACAAGGCGTATCACATCACAGCTTCTGACCCGCAAGCAACATCATTGGTTCCACTTCTAGACTTCAGAGCAGTCATACCAACAGCAAGCTCCATCAATGCATCCTCACTGGTTCCACTCGAGAGCAGATAAGGAAGAATCATGTTCAGGCTAATAGTAGGGATAGCCGTCCTAGTTGCGTGCAGCATTGCAAGCGGACAAGAGTCGAGCATAGTTCGAATAGCCGGATCAAAATCCTACCGAACGCCAGAAGGATTCACTGCTACCGAATCGTGGTATGGAACAGGAGCAATCATCAAAGTACTTGACGACAACGTCGCTGGAGACATGAGACGAGTCAGGATCCTGACCGCAGCTCACGTTGTCAAGGAAGCCCAGAAGATCACGGTCAAGACCCTTGGTGGAACAGAGTCCACCATGACCGTCAAGAAGATTGGCGATGTGAACGAGAACGACATTGCCATCGGAGAGACGACCGTTCCCGACGCCTATGAGGCACTCGAAGTGTCCAGTGAAATCCCAAACGATAGTAGGGAAGTCACTGTCTTCGGGCTGGCTGGAAGGGCAGAAAGGTTCCCTGACATTGGGCCAAGGAGACTCGTGACCAAACGAATTGGCACTCTCTTCAATGACACTCGACACTACTACGACTACCCAGTCAGTCCTGGAGATAGCGGTGGACCAATCCTCCTCGACGGCAAAGTAGTCGGTGTCGTGTCGGGCGGAATCAGGGAGCGCAAGTCAGAGCTTGGCTTCAACACTTGGCCCCTCATATCAGCCAAGACCGAGAACATCCAGAAGATCAACGAGTAGCCAGCAATCTTTTTCGCGAGCACGCAACTACTGATAGGAGACAAATAATGACAAAGGAACAATGGATCAAGATCCTGAAGGGGGCTGGCATCACGCTAGCGGGATCCCTTCTCACCTACATCAGTACGATCGTCATCCCGGAACTTCAGCAGTCTGGAGTTGGGTGGCTTCTCGTGATCGCCTCTGCCACAAGCGTAGCCGTCAATATTGGTCGCAAGTACCTCGAATCGCTGAACACCAAGAAGGAATAACCATGCCCTCAGAGATGGAACTCACACTTGCCAAGGATGGCAGCTTTAGAAAAGCACTGATTGCAGCCGCCGAAGACTCCCAAAGAGCTGGCGAGATTACGCGACGAGAGCTTCTTTCGATTCGCATTGCATCGCTTAACCCGCGAGCGCTCGAGCGAATGCGACTTGCGGCTGAAGAACAGCTCGCCGCCGACAAGGGTATCCCTGTTACTGGATTGGGTGAAATTGACTGGAACCAATTGCTTGCGTTCCTGAAGGAACTCATCCCAGTGATCATTCAAATCATCTCACTGTTTTCATAATCATGCGATCCATCATCATATTCCTGCTTCTGTGTTCGAGCTG
>JACCDR012383335.1_pt1 | contig 14473 bp, 31 predicted proteins | sample 7446431 | NCBI WGS metagenome assembly JACCDR01 (sample SAMN15323443, study PRJNA562643) | freshwater metagenome | isolation source: river surface water | place: USA:Blue River Watershed | collected 2017-08-17 | reverse complement strand
TGGCGGTTAATACGATGCTGACGGAGCTGCAAGGCTTTATCTCGGGCATTACGAGCAAAGCGTGGTATGAATCGCGCGGCTGTCGAATCTGGAATTCCTGGTGTAATCCGACGAAGGTCCCTTACGGCCATAGTAAAGAAGAACGGGACGCAATGGCGAAGGAAGACGATCTCGGCCCCATCTATGGTGCGCAATGGAGAAATTTCAAGGACCCCAAGTCTTTACTTTATCCCGGCGGCGTGGACCAATTAAAAGAAATTATCCGCACACTTAAAACCGATCCGGGTTCGCGGCGAATGGTCTGCTCTGCTTGGAACCCGCTTGCACTTTCCTCGATGGCTCTTCCTCCTTGCCACGTATTATGGCAGGTTCTTTGCGACAATGACGGTTCGCTCCATTTAATCTGGTACCAACGCTCTGTCGATGTTCCCGTCGGCTTACCTTTCGACATCGGCCATTACGCCATGCTCCTGACGCTCCTAGCCAAAGAAACAGGGAAGCGCCCCGGAACACTCGTCGGTCAATTCGCCGACACGCACATTTATTCCAATCAAATCGAAATGGTGGACACGCAACTCGGACGAACCCCCTATCCTGCTCCTACGATGAACTTCCTACGATGGAACGGCATTTTCGAGTGGACCGCCTCCGATGTCGAATTTTCCGACTACCAATACCATCCTGCAATCCCTTACCCCGTAGCAGTTTAGGCAAACCCCGAAAAAATAATTAAAAATAAATGTTTACAATCTATCCTTACCACGTTAGGATCTAACAATGTTATTTAACGGAGATACAGTCGAGATTAACGGCCGGGAGTTCTTGGTAGTGGAAGTCTACCAAAAAGCCTGGCTTGAAGCAAGGACGAGTCCTCACGTCTGGGTGAACCCGGACTACGGCGTCCTCCTTCGTGATAAGGACCAATATCACTGGAGAGGTCTCGTCAAGGACGGTCAAATGGATTTAAAACCAATGGGGACAAAATACTGTCCGCCGGCGGCACCAACAGAAGAACAACTCCGGTCCTTTAAGGAACGGATGCAAAAACTAGCAGCAAAAAGGAAAGAAGAAAATGAGCAACTCAAAGAAGAAATCAAACGTAGCACTCCCATCAAAAAAAGTGTCGTTCTCCACGACGACCTTGGCCTCCCAGCCAAAGCTCCCCGTCGAGCCAAAAAAGGAAAGCTTGCCCGTAAAACCGGTGGTAAAGGTAGAGGCTAAGAAGGTAGAGAAGAAAGTCGAAGCATCAAAACCCGCCGCGCCTAAGATCAAGCACTCGGCCAAGGGAAGCTATTTGTTTTTCCTTCGCCGCTTGAACCGTATCGTCGCGGCCAAAGCAGGATTCAAACGTGCCGAAGTTCCGGTCCAACCTTCTTACAAGGAATACGTCAAATGGATCACGACCGAGAAGAAGGTGACGCAGGAACAATTGAACGCAGCGCTCGAAGAATTCTTCAGCTGCACAATCTAAATGAAACCTACCAAAGAGCAAACCCTCAAAGAGATGAAGGCTATCCGCAGAGAGATGGCCAATACAACCGACGCGAAAACCTACCGCATCTTGCTTGCAAGATTAGGGGGTATTTGCGGAAGGGGTTCGGAGAAACGACGTCTTGCCGGAATCCGGGCTAATGAAGTCCGTTGGGGCAAAGTCAAAAGCAAAGGAAAGAAATGAAAAATGCAGCTGTTTGTGAAGTATTAAAACAACGAGGAAGCCTGTATGGAGACTATGGTGACGGGCTGAAATTCCGTTCCGCCTGTCTTCAGTTGATGGCTTCTGTACAGAATCCCGAGCATCCAGAACTAAGAGCCGAATACGCCATCATCTTCGCCGATATTATTGGCAAGGTGAGCCGTCTGCTTATTGTTCAAGGCCACCATGATTCCTGGACCGACTTGGCCGGCTATTCAAGGCTCAACCAAAAGCGCTGTGGCACTGTCCGCCACGTGACGTCTGGTTGGGTAAGTAAAGACGAAGCGTTCTTTATCGATGCCTTCATTATGATTGCAATGGAAAGCTTTGTTCTGGTCAACGGGCCGAAAGCTCAGCCAGGCGATGAGCACAAGACCCATCTTAAACGCCTCGGGCGTCGGTTGTACTTCGTTTCCCGTTATCCTGACTCTTTCCTTGGATGGAAAGACCTCGCGGACTACGCCGAGAAAGTGGTGGGTAACTTATGAGCAAGCAAACCAAGTTACTTATTAAACTGCAACCAAGAGACAACCCTGACCAGAAAGCGGCGAGGGCATACAAGCGTGCATTCCGTGGCATTCTCGGCCGAATGAGTTGGAAGACTCTTGCCCGAATTATCGCGGTCAAACAACACCAGAACAAAATAATTAGTGAGGCGGCGAAATGAGTGCGGCCAAGTTCAATAAGGACCGCGGTTTCACCTGGGACTCGGACAAATCCATCACTCTGCTATCCGAAGAGGTAGCAGAGTTCTGGAATGCTTATGCAGAAGGCGACCTAGTGGAGATGGTCGACGCTTGGTGTGACGCTAAGTTTGTCTGGGAAGGCCGCAAATATCTGTTCGGCAGTCGAAAGTTTGACTCTGTCAACTCGTTAGATCGGGTTCGCGCGGAGTTCCTGTTAATCCGGTATTATTGGATGCAGCAGGATAAGTTTATGAAGGACCTGCTTTATAAAGTCGGCGGCATAACCGAGTCGGCCTTAAGCGAAGCCTTCGAGATTGTGTGCCGTGCCAACAGTCGGAAAGCCCTGTCCTACGACGCAGGATTAAAAGTGGATAAGCCCGAAGGTTGGGTCCCACCGCAAGAAGAAATCCGCAAGCTGTTGCTTCGACGTGGAGTATCAGCCGACGCGTTATGAAATACACGCCCACAGAGCTCCAGCAAGAGGCTATCGACAATCATGTAAAGGTTCTCGGCAATCACTCTTTTTCTCTCGAGTCCTCGGAAACAGGACTTGGGAAAACCATCATTGCTTCCTTCGTTGCTATTGCAATGGACCTACCTCTCGGGGTTATTTGCAAAGCCACGGCAAGAGAGCAATGGCGAGATGAGCTGGAGTGCTGTGGAGTGGAAGCGGTCGACTTCATCGAATCCTATGAGATGTTGAAGAACGGCAAGCACTTCGCGTTAAGCAAAGAGACCAAAGAGCGAAAGGTCAAAGGCAAGGTGTCGAAGAGCCACAAATTCAAATGGCACGCTTCGGCCCCTTGCATTCTGGTCTTCGACGAAGTCCACGAATGCTCTGGGCAAACGTCTCAGAATGCGGGAATGCTTAAAGCCGCATTTACCCACCCATTCATCAAAGTGCTGGGGCTCTCCGCAACTGTAGCCAACTCGCCTTTGAAAATGCAAGCCGTCGGTATGGGACTTGGCTTGCACAATGGTGAGTTCTTTCCATTTCGTAATTGGTGCCTCCGCAATGGTTGTAAGAAAGGTTTCTTCGGCGGTATGACGTTCAATCGCAAAGACGGTAATCGGGCCGATGAAGCGTTGAAACTGATTCATAAGTATATTTATCCCGCGCACGGCTATCGTCTCACTCGGGCAGACCTGGCTGCAAGAGGCGTGCAAATGCACGATGTTTCAATCCAGCCGATAAGGATCGAAGTGGATGGATATTACAACCACTCGCTTGTCAAGCCTATACTGGAACAAGTCGACTTAGCAGAAGCCGAGGATATGAGGAAAGCGGCGGAAGCGGGTGAAGCCCCAATGGCGATCGTCACGTTGACCCGTAATAGAATGAGGGAAGAAGCCCTTATGATTCCATGGCTCGTCGATGAATGTCTCGCTGTGAACGAACAGGGCGGGATGGCGGTTATTTTCTGTCAATACTCTAGCACGTTGAAAGCGTTAGTGGATGCGTTGCCCGGATATTTATCCATCAGCGGGGACACGAAGGAAGATCGACCCGTCATTGTATCGGCCATTGCCGGGAATCGAACGCCAGGTGTTGTGGTCCAGATACAAGCAGGATCCGCATCGCTCAACCTGCAAGACAAGATCGGCAACATGCCCCGGACAACCTTCGTCCTACCTACATTCAAGGCTGAAACCTTGCTGCAAGCTTTAGGAAGAGCCGACCGGCTTTATACTAAAAGCAGCGTCATTCAGAAGCTCGTTTTCCCCGCAACGGCCCTCGGAACTCAAATTTTTAGAGCAGTTCGAGCAAAACTCCACAATTTGGAGCTTTTAAACGACGGAGAAGTCTCCGGCAACGTCTTGTAAATCAGCTACTTACAAACAAAACGCAAATTCTTTAAAATAATTGTTTACAAATCATCCCTACTGGGTTAGGATAATCCCACCGTAAATAAACAAAAGGAATTAAAAAAAATGAACATCTTCGTTGTAGACCAAAACCCGCTCAAAGCCGCCCGGGCATTATGCGATCGTCACGTCGTCAAAATGATCGTCGAGTCGGCTCAAATGCTGGTCAATCCCTTTACGCTAACCCGCGTCGAGATGGCCGTTAAAACCCAAAAAGGCACCAATTACAAGCCATCATACCCCAACCACCCTTGCTCTAAGTGGGCTTGCGCTTCATCGGCTAACTACCGCTGGTTGCTAGACCACGCCTACACGTTGTGTGTCGAGTACTCCGTGAGGTATCGCAAAACCCATTATTGTCAAGCTGCCATTCTGTGGTGTTGGCACAACTTAGACAAAGTCCGCTTTCCTGAAACCGACTTAATGCCATTCGCCCTTGCAATGCCCGACTCATACAAATCCGACGACGCGGTCGAGTCATACCGGAACTACTACCGCAATGAGAAGGCGGCCATGGCACAGTGGAATCGGATTCCTTCACGTAAACCTCAATGGATGAACTAAATTTATGAAACCCGAAATCTCCGAAGCAGAACAATTAGAAATCAACAAACATCTCCAAGACCTCTCCGTCCCCGAACGTTATGCGTTCATACGGGGGTGGGAAGCCAAGAGAGCTTACAATACCAAGAGGTCAAACGGTCGTAAGTACCGGGCAAACGCCAAACAAAAAGACGAGCTCATGAAAAGCCTAGGCCTAACTAAGGTCAAAGGCGCGGTTTCAGGAAAGACTTATTGGGAATAAGATCATGAACTGGAGACTAATCGCCCGCCACTTGGAACTGAGAATAGCCTCAAACGCGGCTACTTACGCCAGCCAAGGATGGCCAATGGACGAGGCGTATTTGACAACGCATCACAAACTTGCTAGAGTTTGGGGTAAAATTCAAAATCGGGAATATAGAAAACAAGGTCTTTATCAAATATACAAAGGAATTAAATGAAAATGTCAAAAGTCTATATGTGGCTATCGTGCTCGGTCGGAGTAGTTTCGATCCTGCTTTATGCCGCGGCTCTGCTGTGGCTATGGGAACTCAATCTAACGTTCTTTACGATCGGATTGCTGTTTGTAACGGGCAAGACAATGATGGTTTTGAGTGATTGGGCCTTGGACGCCGCCGAAGAGGAGCATTTAAAGGAGAGAAACAGATGAAAGTCAGAATATGTGGCGACGTTCAAGAAATGGATCTTTATGAGATACATTCCGCTGACAGGCCAAGTCATTTCGGGATCCTGTGTGAAATACCGCAAGAACTACATGACAGATGCGTAACCGTAAGGAAAGAATGGGGCGCAGTTCAAGAAGAATTGGCCTTTCACTACAACCAAGCAAACAAAACCTACATTTCAGAGGAATAAATGAAAAAACTATTCGCAATCGAAGAAAAACCGAGGATCCAGAAGTCAGTGGTCCCAAGCAACCCGACAGTTTACGTCAACGGAAAACCCGTCAGATTAATGGGCAACGGCCTCAATGCCTTGTTCATGCAGTGGCCGAAGAAAGGAGCATAATATGGGATCAGGAGCCGGAAGATGTTATTTGCCCGCAGGAGCAAACGATACTCACGCGACAAATCGGATTCAGCCAACTATGCCGCAGTTAAGGGAAGAGGCAGAGTTGAAAAAGATGAACCAAGCATTTAGAGACGTGGAATCCTGCAGGAATCACTTAGCCAAGCACAAGCCCTCGCCGGTTTGGATGTTCTGGCGTTGGTTTTTGATATTGAACCTCGGGACCGTGCTGACAGTGTCGGCGATGAGCATCGAGGCGAGAGAAGCCGAATTGGTTTGGCAAACGATGTGGGAAGAGAAACCGCACGTTGTGGAATTCAAGTTTAACCCCGAAATTCGGGAATTCAAAGCGAGGGTGAGATGAATCTAATCAAAGAAGATCGCGTTGTTAAGATCGAAATACCATGCTACTCATGGGACGACCTAACCGACAGCGGAAAGCTATCCGTGATCCGCAAAATGATCGGTCTATGGTATCGAGCAAACAGAGACCTCGGCCCCAAAGACGCTACGGCAGAATATTATCTGTCGGGCAAATACGCCAAGGACTTAAACGACTACTTGGTCGATGCGGTTAACAAGACTTACTTAATAAAAGGCGACCAAGACCGACTGTCAACAACGATGTGCATAACTCTCGGCGGCGTTATGGAGATTGAAATGGAGTGGGTGAAATGAAACTAGAATTAGAATTTGGAAGTGCGTTGTGTTACTGCCCCTTGTTTAGAATCAACGGCATCGATGCTGAAGAGAGGGACTTTGGTAGCGGAAGCGATGAGTCACCTGATACTGCGGAGGATTATTGCTGCGGAAACAGAGTGTTCCGTGGGATGCCAAGCACTCCTGAACTGCTTAGCAAATACAAGATTACTGAAGCTGAATACAAAGAAGTGGTATCCCAACTTGAGAAGGGGTTATCCTTCGGACGTTGTGGATGGTGTCAATAATATTTAAGGAGTAGATTCTATGATCCATTTAGACAGAGCGATGATTGAACAGAACGAAAAGTGGCGTGAGATCACTAGCGAAATCCCATTCCTAAAGTTCCCCGATAACGTGGAGGTTAAAGTTATACCTCCGTTTTGCGGTGCTATGGCAAGGTTCCTTGTGAAGCGTGGAGATGTTTCGGTGTCGGTTTACCTAGACTTCTACGACAACCTTGGGTTTGTAGGTGAACCCTACTGGGAAGTGTACCCAGTCAAAGACGACACGGCACGGTTCTTTTTAAATGAGACCGATGATTTGATGAAGTGTATTGATGAGGCTTTGGGCGATGGAATTAAATTGGAGGAAACAAAATGACGCGCCCAGAAATGATTGCAATAATCCAAGCGGACATAGACGGGAAGAAGATTGAGGTATGTTGTCCAAAAGCCAGTACAGAATGGTATGTTATTAAAAAAGATCACGTGTTCAACTTTGAGGATTACGCATACCGAATAGCACCTGAGCCAAAGAAAAGATTGCTAACTGGTAAAGAATTAGCAGGGTGCTGGGTTAAATATTCTAGCGAAAGCGTGTGCTATCTAGTTACAGCATTCGGAAATAGGCACGTTGGAATAGGTCAAACTGCTAACGATATTGTTCCGTCAATGTTCTACACCCGCACCCCGCAGGATGATGCGAGCTGGAAGAGTGTGGAGGTAATAGATGAGTGACGAAATAACACCAGAAGAAAATGAGTGGATGAACGCACCAATGGGCGAGCCAGAGCCTTCCGAAGAATGCTATCGTAAGGAACTTCTAGCGGTCATGTACCGATGGGCAAAAGAATCTGATCTAACTATGCTGCAATGGCATCGTGCCACTCATGGCGCAATAGAAACCATATTGTATTATAAGATAGGGAAACAAAATGAAAACTAAACTGCCGCGGAATGGGGTGAAGGCTGGCTTTGTCGATATGTTTAAAACAGACAGAATCTCAGTTGTTACAGGATGTAAACACAATCCCTGCCGCATCTTCAGCGAGGCAGACGCAAAAGAACTTCTCGCAATTAAGAAGCGATTCAAAGAGGTTCAGTATTACACGAAGAGGTTCATCGAGAAGAATGGAAACTACGAACACGAACTAGAAATGGAATGCGGATATTACGCAACCATCAAAGAAATTATTATGAGGGGGAAGAAATGAAAACCGAGACTGTTAAATACGAAGTTAGCTATCTGTTTGAGGGTCTGTGGTTGTTTTTAGATTCATCCAAAGATCTTGAACTAGCCAGAGAGATTGCAAAAAATTGCAGGTTCGGAACGCTATGTAAAACCAGAATAATTAAATCAACTGAAACTAGGGAGGAAGTGTTTTGAAAACTAAACTGCCAAAGAACGGCATGAAAGCCGTATGGTCAATACATGGGGAGTTCGGCAAAGAGTTTATTGGAGCTTATTCGCCTTACGATCACGAAGTCTCTAACTGCCGCATCTTCAGCGAGGCAGACGCAAAAGAACTGCTAGCAATCAAGAAATGGGCGAAGATTGTGTCGAAAGAAACTGGGTTTACTTGGGGGAAATAAATGATACAGAGATATGATTCAATGCGTGTGTTTTCTGGCGGTAAGTATCAACGCACAGAAATGGATAAGTCATGCGATGGCGACTACGTCCTATTCGCAGACCATGAAGCTGAGGATTCCGAGTGGAAAAAGCGAGTGCTTGAATACGCCAAAACATATGGCGAGGAAGTTGAAGACCTAAAACAAAAGCTCAAGATTGCGGTGGAGGCTCTGGAATATTATTCGCTATTCGGCAAGTCAACTGTAGAAGCTAGTGAAGCCTTGCGCCAGATTGGAGATGTGAAATGAAAAGTTTTTACGAGGTTATGCACGAAGTGTCATTCGACTGGGGCAAGGCAGACATTGGCAAGATTTTCTACGAAAAAGGCGCAGCTAACAAGCTGAAGTCGTTAAGGTGCTCTGGTTGTATATATCGGGAGCCATACAACGACTCAGCGTTTTGCACTTGTAAGGAGCTATTCGATTTTGATCGAAGTCTTGGAAGAACGCTTATTAAACATGATTTAGGTTGTAGGTTTTACGAAGAACGAAAGGGGGAAGCTTGAACTCCGACGAATATCAACTATGCGATCCAAAGGATAGTGTAAAGGTTATGGACTTTGCAAAAGCATCTTTCATTGCTGGCGAGAAAGCAGGACTCGAAAGAGGGTTGCGGTTTGCTGAATGGTGGTTTATAGAAGCCGACAAAAGAGATTTTGATTACAACGATATACCAATGGAGGTTGAAGAAGCCTTCCGATACTGGTCTGAAAATATTGAACCGAAGGAGGGGGAATGAAACTAAAATCAGGCAAACGAATAAAATTCCCGTTCGGAATTACCGATCTAGGCAGGGGATGGGTTTGCGGAACCATCTCTAGCTTCGATAAATCCACTGGAGCCTTGACGGTAAACGTTGATAAGCCGAAGAGGAAACGCAATCCGATAATTACTTACGTTCCGGTTAGAGGTAAAGGCCCCAAGGTAAAAATCAAACAGCCAAAAAAGAAATGAAAAAGAAACTGCTAACAACGACTGAAACCGAGGCGTTAGAAACGCCGACCAAACGAGTAAAACACAAAGAGTGGCGGCTTCTAGGAGTCAAGGTCTACTCAACGAAGAAAGTAATCAAATGAAAAAGCCAAAACTTAGCATCGCAGAGCAACGCGAGGAGATTCTGGAATTCGTCGACTGGCTGAAAGCCAATATCGACATCATAAGTTGCAGCTTCAATGGCGCGTTTAATTACTGGAAAGAAAACATTAAAAGCAAGCCGACAAATGACAATAAGAGTTCATCATCCAACCCGCAAAAAATTGTGGCTCGACCTAACGATTCACAAAAATAGAATAGAAACGACAGACAAACAAGGATTCACCGCAATCCATAAAGGAAAATATGCCTATCTACACAAACGTTGAGCCAATACAATACTACCCTAACCCCGAGAGTTTCTTCCGGAACATCCACGAACCACTAGGAATCGGGTCAATCCTCGATAGTGGCGCCGGTCACGGGGGAACCTTCGACTCCGGCTATTGGAACCCAAAATCGATTCTAAAAGTCGCTGCAGATATGGCCTTCGTAAGACCGACGGATCCGTCATGGAGAATCGACATCGGGGTTGATGCTACCAAACTGACAAATCACTACGGTGAAAAGTCATTCGACCTGGTCCAATGCCTTGAAACACTAGAACACATTCCAGACAACCGAGCAGCCCTCGAAGAAATGGTCAAAGTAGCAAGGAAAGTGGTTTTCATTACCTCCTGCGACGAAGGCCACCATGCCGGACCGCTGTATGATGAATCGGTAAAACGCAATCCTTACAACGCCTACACCGGCCAGCCAAAAATAAAAGATTTGATCGAGCTGGGATTTCATGTCCATGTCGAGCACTACGAATGCAGGCAGATAGTTGCTTGGAAGATTATCGGTGAGGAATACACAGCCAAGCAATTCGCAGCAGGTACGTTCGCCCCGTTGCAGTACAAAGAAGGGCCTAACGATTAAATGAAAACCTATATTGGAATCGACAACGGTATTTCTGGCGCGGTCTACGTGCTTCCAGAGGACACCACGAACCACTCAAGGTCTTGGGGCTTTGTGACTCCTACCAAGGGAATGAGCAATCGGCCATTCATTGATGTAATCGCAATTCGTGACAAACTGCTGGGAGTCCACAACCCGTTCCTCATTATCGAAGGCGGACAGAAGAATCCGGACTTCGGAGCAAAGGGCAATTACAGCCAAGGCCAGAGCCATGGAAGGCTCATGGCCCTTGCGGAGCTGATGAACTGGCCTTTTGTCCACGTCAATCCTAAGATGTGGCAGCAGCCGATCTTTGCTTTGGTGCAGGATCGCAAAGACTGTGAGTCAACCAAGGACTTCTCGAAACAATTCTACTTCGAGCAGACAGGGCTGCGGAGTAAATGCGACGGTCTGACCGACGCCTTCTGCCTTGCCTATTACGGAAAAATAAGGAAGTTTTAGCCCCGAAGTAAATACTTAAAATAAATGTTTACAAATGCCAACGACGTTGATAAACTTTAAAACCTATGACAGATAAACAACAGACGCCGAGCTTGTATCGGCCTTCCACAATGGGAGCCCTGGCAAAGTGCCGGTGGTTCAAATCGTCCTCTAAGGACACTGTCTTCAATCTGGAAGGAACCGCCCTCCACGAAGCGATTGAAGATCCAACCAAACCCCGCGACCAGTTTGACGACTATCAACTGTCCCTTCTTTCGATGATTGAAGGCTTTGTTGAAAACCGGCAAAAGGAAATCGGACAACCTGTCGAGGTCTTCAAAGAACTCGAAGTTGACTTGAAGTTCCTTGACATTCCCGGTTTCAACCGCGGCTTCGCGGACCTTGTTATCTGGAATCCGAAAACAAAAACGATCTATCTGTTTGACTGGAAGTTCGGGGTCATGGAAGTCGACGATGCCGAGGACAACTGGCAGCAGAAAATCTACTCTATCGGGCTCCTTGAAAAGTTCCCGACCGCAACGTCTTGCTGGGTCCATTTACTCCAGCCTAAGCGCGATGAAATATCCATTTGTGAATGGACTCGCGAGCAGGCAAAGCGTCTGACCGCAGAACTCAAGCAGCTCGTCGCCGAAGTTAGAGACAAAGAAAATCACCCGCCAGTAATTACTGAAAAAGGCTGCGCATTTTGTGAACTGAAAGGCAAATGCTCGGCTTACGAATCGAAAGGAATAAATTTTATGGAATCCCACATTGTAACCGCCCCCTTTAATGCCCTTGTATTTAAAAAGTCCGCGCTTGAAATGACGCCCTCTGAACGCGGTCTTGTATTTGAGGGGCTGAAAGTCGTCGAAGAATGGATCAAGGCCAAGAAGGCCGACGTCACCAGCTGTGCGCAAGAAGGCGCCGAAGTCGAAGGGTTTGCGTTAAAGAAAGTTGCCGGCAAACGATCCATTGAAGATGCCTCGATTGCGTTTAAAGCGCTGCCGAATGCCGATCCTATGGCTTTTATGAAGGAGTGCTCGATGTCAATTACGACCTTCGAAAAATTCGCCCATGAGGTATTTTCCAAAGACAAGCCTAAGCAGACTAAGAAAGAATCAAAGGCGATGGCGGAGGAATTACTCGCCGAATCCGGCACCCTGGTCCAAGAAATGGGTTATTCATACCTGACCCGCGAAAAATAAATTTCCAATGGGCTCAATGAGCCCGTAAGAATACAACAAAAACTAAATAAGAAAGAAAAATAAAATATATGGCTAAAACATCATTCAATAAGGCCGCGCAAGCGGCTCCCGTAACAACCGAACAAGTCGCCGATAAGGCCGAGGTGGCTGCAATCGTGGCCGCAGAAGAACAGAAGGTTGTTGTCAGTGCAAACGCTCCAATCGGCTCGGTGTCCGGCGAAGTGGAAACATCCGACATCGCCTATCCGCAGTTGAAACTTGCCCAGTCGGTAGGTCCATTGATGGAAGACTTCAATCGTACTCCCGGTGAAATCGTTTTAAAGAACGAAATCAACCTCTGGATGCCCAACACTAACCCGCCAAGCGCGCCAGTGAGAATCAGCGTGCTCAAAGCTGAAAAGGTGTTCATTGAAGACACCGAAAACGGCTCTGATGTCAAACCTCGCTACTTCAACACGAAGGAAGAGGCGGACGCAGCAGGACTTCGGACCGAGTGGGAGAACGGCGAAAAACCGGAAGTCTCTCCACTGCTCCGCACCGTGATCCTGATCGAGGAATCCGACAAGACCGAAGGGCGTCCTGAGTTCTACATCACCATGGGAGGTAAGAACTACGCCCTGGCGGTTTGGAGCATTGGTGGCACTGCGTATCGCGCCGCAGCCCGTGAGATTATCACAGAAAGCCAGCAGAGTCTTCGGACAGGCCTCCATAAAGGGATTTTTGGAGTGTCCGCGGTTAAGGTGAAAGGCAAGGCCAATTCCTATTGGACTCCGCAAGTCAAATTGCTAGGCACTCACTCCCCTGAAGTGGTTGCTGAAATCGAAAAGATGGCTATCTAACCCTTAACGAACCGCCGGAGAGCAAGGAAGCTTTTCGGCGGTTTTTACTATTATGATTATTGACAACTCCTCCGCGCTTAAAAGAGAATTTGAATCGATGTTTAAAGAAATCAAGATCGGCAGCAATCCATCGCAGTTTGTGATTTCCGCCGACGACAAAGAGACTCTGCTTCTGGCGATGCAACAGCTATTTCAAGGGGCGAAGGCTGTGTATGACACCGCAGAACGCTCTTTCCGAAAGGATTCCTAAATGAGAGTCGCAGCCGTTGACTTTGAAACATACTACGATTCTGAGGTGAGCGTAACCGAGCTCGGGGTTCATGGCTATTGTAACCACCCCCAGTTCACCGCTTACCTGGTGTCGATTGTGTCGGACGCGGGTCACTTCGTGGGACATCCGAAAGATGCTCCTTGGCATAATATCAAAGACCATTTGTGGGTTTCTCACAACGCAGGTTTTGACCGTTATGTATACCGAACTGTTACGGGCAACGACCACGAAGAGTGGCAGTGCACCGCGAACTTGTCAAGGTATCTGAGAGCAGGAGGGTCGCTTGCAAAAGCCGCAAAAAACCTTTTAGGCGTCGCGTTGTCTAAGGATGTTCGGGCAGCTATGAAAGGTAAGACTCCGGAAAAGATGAAAGAGATGCCCTCGTCCACAGTCGGCGAGTTCCCCTCGTTCTACGACGAGGTCTGCGCCTATGCCCTGAAGGACTCCGAAGTCTGCTTGCGGCTATGGAACGAGCACTCCCACAAATGGCCTAAGTTCGAGCAGGACCTTAGCCTCCTGACAATCAAGCAGTGTATTCGAGGCTTTCCGGTGGACACTCCGAAGATTCAGGAGAGCATCGACATTCTGGACCGCGCATCCATTGAAGCCACTAACCGCTTGCCTTGGGTCAAGAACGGCGAGAAACCGCTCTCAAGGAAATCCTTCTTTAAGGCTTGCCATGAAGCAGGAATCGAGGTGCCAAAATCCTTGGCCAAGGACGATGAAGACTTCAAAGCATGGAATGAAAAGTATAGTGGCGAATACCAGTGGGCGGCAGATAGGCGCACGATCAACCAGGCGGCGATCTTTTCATCTCGACTGCATCGAATGAAGGCCAACACCTTTACGGACTCCTACGGCGACCGGATGGCCTATTCTTTGCTCTATTTTGGAGCCCATACAGGAAGATGGTCCGGGTCGGACGGTTTCAATATCCACAATCTCAATCGCGACACTGCTTGCGGAGTTAACCTCCGGGCGTGCATTGCGATTAAGCCTCCAAGGAAACTGATCATTTCAGACCTTGCCCAGATTGAAGCCCGCATTACTCCTTACCTTGCCGGGGATGATAAGCTCATCGACCTGATTTGCCAGGGTTACAGCGTTTATGAAGCCCACGCAAGAGCAACAATGGGCTGGAAGGGTGGAGAGTTAAAATCAGAGGATCCTAAGATGTATCGGCTCGCAAAAGTACGCGTCCTTGCCCTAGGGTTTGGGTGCGGAGCAAATCGGTTTAAAGCCGTTGCTAAAACGATGCTGGGGCTTGATTTGTCAGACTCGGAATCCAAGGCGGTGGTATCGTTATACCGCAAGCAGAACCCTAAAATTGTAGGCTTATGGGACACCATGGGCGCCGGGTTGAAAACTGCGGCAAGA
>JACCDR011173524.1_pt1 | contig 14473 bp, 22 predicted proteins | sample 7446431 | NCBI WGS metagenome assembly JACCDR01 (sample SAMN15323443, study PRJNA562643) | freshwater metagenome | isolation source: river surface water | place: USA:Blue River Watershed | collected 2017-08-17 | reverse complement strand
GGCTTCGATTCTCGGCGGCAGGGACAATCGAGGCCGGCCGATTCCCGCACAACGCCGCGCCGCCCAGCTTCACGCCGGCGACCACGATCGACTTCCACGACCTGATCGAGGAGGTCGGATACAACGCCGACGGGTGGGCCCAGACCTTCAACCAGTCGGTGGTCAAGTTCACGGACAGGCAGAGGGGCTACAAGGACGCCAGCGTCGCCGCGGTGAACGGGTACAACCTGGCCGTGACCGGCGAACCTCGGAGCGTTTCTGTCGACCGCCCGTGGATCACCCGGAGGCAGCAGGCCAGCGACCAAGCCGCGGAACTCGGGAAGATCAACGCGGAGCCCAGGCTTTCGGGCTCGCTCGTCGTCCGAGCCGAGAAGGCCGCAAGCATCAGGCAGGGCGACCAGTTCCTTCTGACGCACGACGCGCTCGGGGTCTCGATCGTCTGCCGATGCACCGCGAAAGACCCGGCGCAACCGCCGGCCGGCCGGGTCACCCTCCAGTTCGAAAACGACCGGGGGGCAGCTCCCGTCCCGTTCCAACCAACGCCGGCAGCCGACGATGGCGCAGAGTTCGGCGCGAATGAAACGCTGACGCTTCGGCAGTTCTTCCAGCCGCCGCCGCCGCTGTTCGATGGCGATCCGGACGGGACCGTTGTGCCCCTCGTGGCCCGCAAGTCGCCGCTCACGACATCCGCGGCCGTGTGGCTCAGGCAGGCTGACCAGTCGGGATTCTACCGCCTCGGGGCCGTCACGCAGTTCGCGATCTACGGCACGCTCCAAGCGAACTATTCCCCGACGCTCTCGCTCGCATCGGCCAGCCGGTCCAGATCCTCGGACGTGGCCACGATCACGACGGCATCCGCTCACGGTTGGGTCCCAGGAATGCGCGTCACCGTCACCGGACTGTCCGGTACCGGGTACAACGGCGCCGCGGTCATCGCGTCGACGCCGACAACGACGTCGTCCACCTACGCCAGCACCGGCAGCAACGAGAGCACGACGGCCGACACGGGAGGCACCGTCGAGCCTGTCGACGACGACGTGACCGAGACGCTCCGCGTCACCCTCGACACCGACACCGACGCCGGGGACCTGGCAAAGATACTGACGACCCAGACCGAGGACGCGATCAACGACGCCGCCGTGCTCGTCGTCATCTTCAACCAGTCCGACCCGCAGGAGTTCGAGATCCTGACCCTTCGCGCCATGAGGATCGTGGGCGCGGATACCTTCTACCGCCTCAAGGTCCGACGGAACCGATACGGCACGACGCGACGCGCAGCCATCACCGGGGACCGCGCCTTCATCGTGGCCCGGGCCGACCTTGTCCCGCTGTACGCCGAGCAGTTCCTCGGGGTGCTGGCCGTGCAGGGAACGGCGACGTTCCGACTCCAGGCAGGCAACGCGGAGAGCGTCGCGGACCTGTCCGACACGACGCTCTGCCCGGACATCAATTACACCTTCGCCGACACCTACGCGCCGACGTTCTCCTTCGATTCGGTGCAGGCCGCTGGGGTTGAAATCACCGACTTCACGACGGACTACACGACCAGCACCGAGTTTACGGTTGCGGGCACACTCTCCGACGTGTCCGCCGACCTCGTGGAGGGCAGGCTCTACGCCGTCATCGGAACGACCGAGGTCACGCTCTGGTCGCAGACCTTCGAGCCTCGCGCCGCTTACTCGGTGACCGTCAAATTCAAGCTGCCATCGACCGGGGAGTGGACGGTCTACATGCAAGGCCGGGACGCATCCGGCCGTGTGACACGGCTACAGATGACGGACGGCGGAGGCAGCACGCCGCGCACGCTCAAGGTTGGGGTCGGTTCCGGATCGAGCGTGGTGGCGAACCCGACGGCAACTCCGCCGACCGGCTTTGCTCGCGCAATTCCGATCACGCTGGCCTGCTCAACCTCCGGGGCCACGATCAAATACAGGACGCTGCAGACGTTCGGCTCGTGGAGTTCGTGGTTCACCTACTCCGGCACGTTCACCATCGCCGGCAACTGGAACGCGGTGACGAAGGTCCAGGCGTACGCCGAGAAGGCCGGAATGACCACATCGCAGACGGTCGAGTGGACTTACTACCACTGACCCCCATTTGGGGGATGGCGCTGGCACCGGTTTGGCGCAATGGTTTTGACCTTCTAAGGCGACCCGCCAAGAAAGGAGGAACGCATGAACGGCATCTGACTCGAAAAAATGGGGGATTTACTCAGGGAGCCACAGCCCGCTGGTTTACGCCGGCGGGCTTTTTCTTTGTTTCGCGATGAAATGCCCGTTTTGGGGTATAGAAAACCAGCGTGAAAACCGTAGATTTCACACATCGGAACCAATCCGATACGCAGCAAAACACAAAACCACAGACAGAATGAACGACGAACAGAACGAGTTGGCACCGTTGGAGGTTGTCGGAAACGACGCCCTGACAGCCATCAGCCGAGCCGAGATCGACATGCAGATCAGCACGGCCAAGAAGTACCCGCGCAACATCGCACGGGTGAAGACGGCGATGATGTCCATTGCGACCGTGGATCAGGAGACGGCGGAGGCGTGCTTCTATACCGTCCCCAGGGGCGGGAAAAGCCTGCAAGGCCCCAGCGTCCGCCTGGCCGAAATCGCCCTGTCCTGCTACGGCAACGTCAAGGCGGGCACCCGCATCCTCAGCGTCGACACCGGGGCCAACCCGCATGCCGTCATTCAGGCAGTCATCCACGACCTTGAAAACAACGTGGCCTACAGCGTCGAGAAGCGCCGCCGCATCGTGGGCAAGTGGAAGAACGAGGGCAGGCCCGACGAGGACGACATCAACCTCGCGGTCAACGCCGGCTCCGCCATCGCGTTTCGCGACGCCGTGTTCAAGGTTGTTCCCGGGGCGCTGACGAAGGCGGTCTTCGAGGCAGCCAAGGCCGTTGCCGTTGGCGACCTCAAAAGCCTGAGCGCCACCCGGACCAAGATCGTCGAGCGGCTCCAGAAGTACGGGGCCACGCAGGACCGGATCCTCGCTCGCCTCGGGCTCCAGAAGGTCGAGGAGATCACGCTCGAACACGTCGAGGTGCTCATGGGCCTCGGGACCGCGTTGAAGGATGGAGCCACGAGTCTCGAAGAGGCGTTCCCGCCGATCCAGGACCCGACGCAGACCACCACCACGACGACCGGGACGACTCAGGCCACCGGCTTCCGCAAGGCCAAGCCGGCCGAAGCGACACAAGCCGCACCGCCACCACCGCCACCACCGGAGCCGAAGACGGAACCGGCACCCGCATCGCCGGCAGCTCCCGCGCAGGCTCCGACGCAGACCGCGCAGCAGCAGCTCGCCGCGATCGTCGAATCGGCCGGGTTCACGATCGAGGACTTCAACCGCTGGGCCGTCGCCGAGGGCATTTTGACGGCAGAGGCCGGCACATTCGACGACGTTCCCGCCGCGAAGGCGGGGCAGCTTGTCCGCGCCAAGGTCGGTCTCCTGAACGGCATCCGGCACGAGAAGGGAGGTTCCCTTTGAGCACACTGTCATCATTCAAGAGGACGATTAAGCGCACGTCCGGACGCATGCAGCGCATTCGCGGGTACCGCTACGTTGAATCTGGACTCTGCGGAAAGCTTGTCCGGGTCCCAGTGCTCAAGACTCTCCGCTCTTGGGCTGTCTTCGCACCCGTGATGAAAGATGGTGGCAAAGACTGGCAGATGGACCCAGGGCAGAAGAAGCAAGGCACGACGCCGGGCCGTCGCTGGCTCCGGCGATCAATGCGCCGGGCTACCTCTGAACATCAGAAGAGGGCGTTGCACACCCACTACACCAACCTCAACAGCAAGGGTGCCAAGTGAATCCTGAAACCGAAACCAAGCCGAACACCATGAAGCCCAAGCCCAAGATTGAGGCCAAGTTTGTCAAGCACACCTTCACCGACTTTGAGCGGTTGGAATTTGCCAGCAGCCTTGGGCAAGCCATCGCCGCGGCTCGCAATGTCGAGAGCGAGTTCAAGAGCGTGAAGGCCTCGTTCAACCTTCGCACGGAGGAAGCAAAGGCGAAGATCGACAGCCTCGGCGACAAGCTGCAGGCCGGATTCGAGATGCGCGAGAAGCGGTGCCGCGTCGTCTATGACGCCAAGGCGCGCCGAAAGTACTACTTCCTCGAGGACGCACCGGAGGACGCGTTGCCCGTGGCCGACGAGCCGATGAACGGCGACGACTTCCAGCAGGACCTCATCATTGCCGAGAGCGTGTTCGAGCAGCGGGACGAGCTGCCCCTGTTCCTGCCGGCCGGAAACGACCGGGGAGTACTGGTCATTGGTCGACTTGCCGGAAAGTGGTACACCGCGCTCCGGATCCAGGTCGGAGGCAAGACCATTTCCGAACGCCTCGACAGCGAGCAGCCTTCCGCGAAGGAGCGGGCCGACGCGATCCGTAAGGGCGCGAAGAGGGCTAAGGAGTGGCTGGTCGACAACCTCGGAAAGGACGCCTTCGACGGGTTCAAGGCCAGCATCGAAGAGCTGGTCCGGAGCAACGAAGAGCGGGTGGAAGGCGGTGCCCAGTGAACCCCGCCACATCCACCGCAATCGCCATCGCGGGATCCGTGCCGGCAGTCATCACCGACCCGGCAGCGATCACCCGACGCGACGCCTTGCTGGCCGAATCGTCGTCCGTCGTGCGTGTCGCCAGCGCGATCGAGTACGAAGCCGCCGGCGGAATCGTCGCGGACCTGAAACGCATCACGACCGAGGTCGAGAGGGCGCGGAAGGCGATCAAGGCACCGGTCATCGAGCTGGGCAAAAACATCGACGCCGCGGCCGAGGCGTTCGTCGCCCAGGTTCAGCGGGAGATTGCCCGCGTCGGTCCGATGCTCGTGGCTTGGGACCAAGAACAAGCGCGCATCCGAGCCGAGGCCGAACGGAAGGCCCGCGAGGAAGCCGAGCGGGTAGAGCGCGAACGAAAAGCCAAGGAGGAAGAAGAGGCTCGCCGCGTGGCCGAGGCCAAGGCCGCAGAGGAACGCGCAAGGCTCGAAGCCGAAGAGGCCGCACGCATCGCCAACGCGACGCAGGACAACAACGCACGCGCCGAGGCCGACGCCAAGGCACGCGAGGCCGATCAGGCCGCACAGAAGGCACAGGAAGTGCAGCAGCAGGCCAACCTTGACGCCATCACCGCGCCGCCCGCAGCACCGGCCGCACCCATGCCTCCGCGAGCGCCGAAGGTTGCCGGGTTGCGCCTCCGCCAAGTCCAGTGCCACGAGGTCGAGGACATCCTCGCCCTGTACAAGGCCCGGCCGGACCTCGTTCGGTTGGAGCCGATCGTGGGCGCGATCAATGCCGCGCTCGAGGCCGGCGAAACGCTCCCGGGTGTCCGGGGCTGGAAGGAGTCGCGAGCGTGAACACCCTGAACCAACTCCCCCCAGGATGCCACGCAGGCATCCCAGCGCCTCGCTATCACGAGATCGAGGCCGCGTCCGCGTCCGCACTACGGACCATCCACAACCGCACGCCGGCACACTACGCGCACCAGAAGGCCGATGGTTTCAAGGGATCGTGGGAAACCATGATCGGTGAGCTGGTCCACCACGCGATCCTCGAACCCGGCAGGCCGTTCCCGCAGCTCGCCGTGGTCCCCGATACGTACGTGGTCCCCGCCGATTACAAGGGCGGGCTGCGTGACCCGAAGCCCGGCGACGTGGAGCCGTGGAACTGGCGCCGGAAGTACTGCAAGGTCTGGCGCACCAACATGGAGGCGCAAGGCCTACTCGTGGTCGAGCAATCCGACCTCGACGAAATCGACCGCGCAGTCGAGCGGATCACAAACTGCCCGGAGGCCATGGAAATCCTCCAGGACGCAGGGACCGAGGTGACGCTCATCTGGGAAGACGCCACCGGGTTCCCTTGCAAGGCCCGCCTCGACATCGTACCCGCTCACCCGTTCCTCGGGGACCTCAAGACGTGCGCCGACGCGAGCCCGGAAGGGTTCAAGAAGCACGCGTACGACATGGGCTATCACATCCAAGCCGGCTGGTACGGTCTCGGGTGGGATATGGCCGGTGCCGGGTCCAAGCCAGGGTTCCGCTTCATCGCGTACGAGCGCGGGGTCGGGCTCGTGAAGGTTCACCGATGCACGCCGGAATTCCTGCGGATCGGACTGGAAGACGCGCTCGCCGCGTTCGAGAAGTTCAAGCGGTGCTCGCTATCGGGCGAGTGGCCCGGGTACGAGCCGGGCGTCGCCGTCCTCGACCTGCCACGGTGGGTCCTGAAATCGAAAGGGGTGGAGGAGTGAAAAGGTACACTGGAAGCGCAGTTGAAGAGTCCGACTTCCTACGGAGGTTTGACGCCATGCAGGAGGCCGCGTTCTTCATCAACAAGCAGAACGGATGGTGGGACGCCCGGGACAAGATCCTCGAAAGCGGCATGGTGGGCGCGCAGCCCATCGTCGTCATCGGGTGCCTTGGTCTGGTCACGTCCGAGGTGGCCGAGGCAATGGAGGCCGCACGCAAGCACGACCCGAAGACGTGGGGTGATGCAGCCACCAAGGACACGCTTGTCCGCGAGTTGGCCGGCACCATCGTCCGCTGTATGGACCTGGCCGAGCGGCTCAACCTGCCGCTGGCCAAAGCCATCATCGCGGAACTCAACGCCAACGCCGAGCGCGGCTTCATGCACGGAGGAAAGGCCGCATGAGATTCCTGCAAGGCTTCGCCGTCGCCGTCGCGGTTCACGACGCGGAAATCAAACACTCCGAGACCGGCGCCCCATACGTCGAGGTGCTAGTGCAGTTCGACAAACACGCAGGCGCAAGGGGTGTCCCCTACGCCCAGCGAATCACGTTCCGGTCATTCGTGACGGAAGACATCGAGCGGTGCCCAATGATTCGAACCGGGGCAATCGTCGGGTTCGAGGGCACGGTCGACGCGATCGTGATTCAGAAAAACGGCAGGGTGTTCGCGAACCCACGCGTCACGGGGCGCATCCTGCAAGTCGCGGAGGTGGGAGCGTGAAAAAGCTATCGTTCCGCGCCGTCGGGCATCCAGTCGGGCAGCCTCGCGCACGGTCCACCATTCGACGCGGGAAGGGTGGCAAGGTGTTTTCCGGGGTCTACGACCCAGGCACCGCAGACGACTGGAAGACGATCATCCGCAACACCGCCACGGCCGGGTGGGACCGGGTTCCGTTCACTGGGCCGACCCGCGTTTCGTGGGTTGCGTTCTTCGCCAGACCCAAGTCGCACATCAAGCGCAACGGGGAGCTGAAGGAGAACGCGCCGACCTGGCACAAAGGCAAGCCGGACCGGGACAACCTCGACAAGGCCCTGCTCGACGCGCTCGTCAACGCCGGGATCCTGGCCGACGACAAGCAGGTCTGTTCCGGAGACCTCGAAAAGGCCTACGTCGCGCCCGGGGAGCTGCCCGGGATGGCCGTTGAAATCGAGTCCCTGACCTGAACCACACGGGGGGCGCGCATCCCTGACAACGCGCACACATCGAATGAACCTTCTCCACCAATACGAGGACGACCTTAAACGCGAACTCCGAAGCCTGCGCGCTCGCGTTGGCCACCTCGACCGCCAGCTCCGCAACGCACGCCGCGGGATGGGGTCCGCTTTGCTCGCGCTGGCCGAGCGCAACGACGAGGTCGAGGACCTCCGCCGGCAGGTCGAGGCGTTGCGCGAGACACCAAAGAAGCGCCGCGGTCCAGCTCGTTTTTAGGGTATGCCCGTATCCCCTATTTTTCACGCGAGTTTTCCTGTACGTCGCGTGAAATCCGGGGATAGTGAGGGCGTAACGAAGAACGAAAGAGCACAACATGGAAATCACCACCTACTCCTGCGGAACCCACCGCCCGTTCCGCACCGCGACCGACGTAGACTCTGACCGCCGCGCCGCCGAGCACTTCGCGCTCGTCAAGGCCCGCAAGGAATTCGGCCGGTCCGCCCGGGTCGGGGCGCTCAACATCACCGGATGGTCTGGAAGCACCGACTCCGACGGGTTCCGGTTCTTCGAGGTCTCGGCATTCATCGGCCGGCCGTCACGCACGGAGCGCAACGCCACCGACGGTCGCAACGTCAACCTGTGCGTCTGGGCCCACTCGAAGTAACACCTCAACTGAACACACCATGAGCCAATCAATCCACATTCTCACCGGCCGGGCCGCGAAACTGGCGCGCATCGCCATCGGGTGGCGCAGGCTCGCCGCACGCCAAGACAACCCAGGGCAGGCCTACGAGGACCGCGTCACTGCGCGCCGCGTCATGGGCGAGGCATTCAAGGCTGGGGGTGTCCGGTGAAAGACTCATTTCAGATGGTGGCCTATGCTGCATCCTCTGGCTTGCTCGTCGTGGCCATGGTCGCGGTCGAAATCTGGCGCAGTCGGGAACGCTGGATGAAGGACGCAATCGACACCCGCCGGCAAGCGTCGCAACTCCACGCCGAGAACAAGGTCCTGCGCGAGGAGAACGAGGCCTTGCGCCGCAAGATCGAGGGGGCGCGATGACCAACGCCATTCTCGCCGCGGCCCTGATCGCCATCGAGTCGAGCGGCAACGACCACGCCCGAGGGGCACGCGGGGAGGTCGGTGCGCTCCAGGTACGCGCCGCCGTCGTCGAGGACGTGAACCGCGCCTTCGGGACCCGGTACACCCTGCGCGGGATGACCAACCGAGCCCAGGCCGTTGCCGTCCTGAACCGCTACCTCTGGATCTACGCGACGCCGGACCGGATCGGACGCCCGGTCACCAACGAGGACCGCGCCCGAATCTGGAACGGAGGGCCGAACGGGTGGCGCAGGAAATCCACGCTCCCGTACCTGCGTAGGTTCCGGGAGCAGATTGGGGGTGGCAGTCCAGTCAAAAAATAGGGTATGCCGCATACCCTGTTTTTCCCACACGTCACGCTGTACTTCGCGTGAAATTCAAGCAAAGTCACCTCATGAAGAACGCAGCAAGCAAGACGAACAAGACCAAGGCCGCGCCGAAGTGGATGGCAGAAATTGCAGCCAAGGCGGGGTTCGAGACGCTGGAAACCCGCAACAGCGACCGGGATGACTTCCGCGAGGTTGCGGTGTGGAACATGCGCGAGGCGCTCGAAGCCGCCTATGCCGCTGGGCGTGCCAGCAAGTAAACGGAACAAACCATGAACCGCTGCCAATTCTGCCGGGCCGTCCTGATCGGGGAGTCCGATGGGGTGATTTCGTGGGCCTGCGGAACCTACGCCAAAGGAACCACCGGATCCCAGTCCGCCAGATGCCAGAGCCGGGCAGCCGACCAAGACGTCGAGGCCGACAACGAAGTCACCCGCCGCCGCATGCACCAACACTTTGAACCAGAACACTACGGAACATGACACCACCACTCCCAGCCGATCGCGTTCGAGCGCTGACGGCAAAGCCGAAGACGAAACCCAAGCCCGAGCCTGAACCGCGGAGGCGACCCAGAAAGTTCAACCGCCTCGCCAACTTCGGGAAATCGGCCAAGAAGGTCCTCAGTGACGCCGCCGTGCGCGACATCCGCGCACGCCACGACGCCGGGGAGAAACTCGACAGCATCGCCCGCGACCACGGGGTCACCATGGCTTGCGTGTCGATGATCGGACACAGGCAGCGAAGGGCCGAGGTGAAGCCGTGAAGCAGACCGAATTCAAGCGCCGGGGCGGTGGCATGAGCCAGTGCGAAGCCATCCTCCTGCGCCTATCCGAAGCCCGGGGAGGCAATTTCTACGGATGGGTGCCAATGCCAACCCTGTGCGAGGTCTCCGGAGCCTACGCCGTCCACTCCCGCATCTCAGACCTTCGCAAGCGAGGCCACAAGATCGAGCAACGAAGCACGCGCTTGGCCGACGGGACGGTGGCTTCGGAATACCGGCTGAAACCGGAGGAGGAGACTTGAAAACCATCCGCATTGCCGACCTGTTCTGCGGGGCCGGCGGAACGTCCACGGGAGCCGTCCAAGCCTGCATCGCGCTTGGGTACGGTGTCGACCTGACCGCGGTCAATCACTGGGAGCGCGCCGTTGCCACCCACTCGGCAAATCATCCGAAGGCCCGCCACCTTTGCGCCTCCATCGACAGCCTGAACCCGCGGTCCCTGTTCGAGGAGGGGGAGCTGGACATTTTGTGGGGCTCGCCGGAATGCACCCACCACTCCCGCGCCCGGGGAGGCCGTCCAATGCTCGACCAAAGCAGGGCGACCGCATGGTGCGTGACCAGATGGGCCGAAGCACTGCGCCCGTCGTGCGTGTACGTCGAGAACGTCCCGGAGTTCGTCGAGTGGGGGCCGCTTGGGGCCAACGGCAAACCGATCCAAAGCCGCAAGGGCGAGACGTTCACCGCATGGCTCAACACCCTCCGGTCGATCGGGTACACCGTCGACTACAGGACGCTGCGCGCCGCGGACTACGGCGACCCCACATCACGCACCCGGCTGTTCGTCCAGGCGGTGCGCGGCCGTCGCCGTATTGTCTGGCCGGAACCAACCCACACACGGGAGCGCGACCTGTTCGGACGACCGCTTTGGCGCGGGGCCGATCAAATCATTGATTGGAGCATCCCGGCCACGCCGATCAACGAGCGGAAGCGACCGCTGGCCGCAAAGACCATGGCGCGCATCCGCGAGGGGCTGGAAAAGTACGGTGGCCATCCGTTCATCGTGGCCATGGAGCACGGCGGGAGAACCGTCAGCGCGACTGAGCCGCTTCCGACGATCACATGCGCCAAGGGCGGGGCAATGGGCGTCGCGTACGTCCTACCGCAGCAAAGCGCCGGCACAATGAAGCCGGCCACGGAACCGATGCCGACCATTTCCACCCGCGGGGCCATCGCCCTTGTGATTGAATACTACGGCAACGGACAGGCCCGGCCGGTCAAGGAACCACTCCCAACCGTCACCTGCAACGACCGGTTCGCCCTGATCGAGGCCAAAGGTGGCAAGGTCCTCTTCCGCATGTTCCAGCCTCATGAGCTGGCCGGGGCCCAGGGGTTCCCGAAGGAATACCAGTTCACCGGGACCAAGACCGAGGTGGTGAAGCAGATCGGGAACGCGGTGCCGTGCGGTTTTTCCCGCGCCCTTATCGCCGCCCAACTGACGCAGCAACCCGACGTGCAACACGTAATGACCGCCAAAGCATGACCACCAAATCCCAGGTCCACGCCGGCGACTGTCTCGACGTCCTCCGCACCATGCCGGACAACTCGATCGACTCCATCGTCACCGACCCGCCGTATGGGCTCGCCCTCATGGGCAAGCGGTGGGACTACGACGTCCCGTCCGTCGAAATCTGGGCCGAGTGCCTTCGGGTCCTCAAACCCGGGGCGCACCTTCTCGCCTTTGCCGGAACCAGGACGCAACACCGCATGGCCGTCCGGATCGAGGACGCCGGGTTCGAAATCCGGGACATGGTCGCGTGGGTGTACGCCACGGGGTTCCCGAAGTCCCGGGACCTGACCGAGCCAATGCGCCGGTGGCTGTCCGGGGATCGACTGCAGGCCGATTCACTGGGCCGGACGATCAAACCAGACGTCTACACCGTCACCGGGTTCCTGCGGGACGCCAGAGACCGCGCAGGATGGACGAACAAGCGCATCGACGACCTGTTTGGGACGAACGGCATGGCCGGGCACTGGACCTCGAAAGCCACGCAACCCGCGGTTCCGTCCGTTCGGCAATGGCAAACGCTGAAAGAGGCGCTGCAGTTCGGGGACGACGTCGACGCCATCGTTGAACGCCTGGCCGCCACGGAGCGCCCGGAGGAGTGGGGAAACGCCAACGAGGAAGAGGAAATGCTGGAAAGGCTCCGCTCAGGAAACGAACTGGGCGCCACCCAGTCATTCGGGACCTCGCTCAAACCAGCGCTTGAGCCAATCACGATCGCCCGCAAACCGCCGGCGGGGACGATGGCGGCAAACGTCATGACGCACGGAACCGGGGCGTTGAACCTCGACGGGTGCAGGATCCAGGACGGGACAGAGACCGGGACAGGACGTTGGCCAGCCAACCTGATCCACGACGGAAGCGCGCAAGTCCTGAACGTCTTCCCGATCGACAATGGCCAGAGCGTCGCCCGGTTCTTTTTCCAGCCGAAGGCCAAGCCAGAGGATCGCCACGCGGGCGTCGACCGCAACCCGCACCCAACGGTCAAGCCGACCGACCTCATGCGGTACTTGTGCCGGCTGGTCACACCGCGAGGTGGGACAGTTCTGGACCCGTTCACCGGGTCGGGATCCACCGGCCGCGGGGCCGTGCTTGAGGGATTCCGATTCGTCGGGATCGAGCGCGACCCGGACTACGTGAAGATCGCCCAAGCGCGGATCCTGGCAGCCGAGACCGGGGGCACCGTGACAGGTACGCAAGGGGCCACCCCTGGCCAGCTCGGACTTTTCGACCTTGTACCCAGGACAGGAACGACGCAGGTTCAACCGTCCGCGTGAGGTGTGGAAGCCGAGCGAGGACAAAGCACACGAACCATGAAAAGCAGCTTTCCCCCCACCATCCGCAGGCCACGGCGCGTTGTTCGTGCGTGCCCTTCCACCCTGCGGGCGGTGGGGATTTTCATTTCATGAGCGACCAACTTCACCGACCGCCCGCTTTCCAGTTTTACCCCGACGACTTCCTCGCCGGGACCTCCGACATGAGCGCCGAGGAGGTGGGCGCGTACATCAGGCTCCTCTGCCATCAGTGGTCAAAAGGATCCATCCCGAACGACGAGGAGCGTGCCGGACGCATGGCGGGCCTAATAGGGTCGCCATCGCTCCGCTATGTTCTGGCCAAGTTCTCGCCATGCGATGATGGCCAGCTTCGCAACAAGCGCCTCGAGGAAGTCCGCGACGAAAGCGCCCAGTATCGCACCCGCCAAGCCCAAAGCGGGGCCGCTGGGGCCGCGAAACGGTGGGCCGGAAGGCGAAAGGATGGCAACCCCATTGGCGGTGCCAATGGCAACGCTATGGCGACCCCATTGGCGACCCCTATGGCGAATCGATGGCCAGAAGATAGCTCTCCACCTCCACCTCCATCTATAGAGAGAGACTCTATAGGCGAGGGGAAGTGGCCAAAGCTGGACGAGGTCCTGACCGTCGCATCCATGCGAGGGATCCCAGCCACCGCCGCCGAGGCCTTCTGGAATCACTTCGAGGCCCAAGGGTGGCAGACCAAGGACGGGCTCCCGATCGTGAGCTGGCAACCGAAGCTGGCCTCGTGGTGGGTCAACGAGCAGGCCAGAGCCCAGAAGGCCAAGACCACCGGACCCGGAAACTACGGCCACCGCCGCGCTCCCCTGCCCGTCACCCCTGACGACGCCACATTCTGACGACCATGGACACCACCACCGAAACCCCGATCGAGCGCGAGCCCGCACACTGCCGGACCTGCGGGAAGCCGTTCCTGTCCGCCGTCTGCCGTCACCCGCTCGACGCCTCGAAGGTCCTCGCCCGCCAGCTCCATTGCGACCCGTGCGTCGAGGCCGAGAAGGACCGGCAGGCCAAAGCCGCGGAGGCGCGCCGGATCGAGCACGAGGAGGCGCAACTTCGGGCCGCGTGGGACGCCATCTGCCCCGAGGAGTTCCGGACCCGGTTCGAGGGGGGGAACACCGACCTCGAACGGTTGGAGCGCGAACAACCGATGGTGGCGAAGATCCTGACGCATCCGCTGGGCGCTCAAGGCCTGATCCTGCGTGGGGCCACAGGAGCGGCAAAGACCCGCTGCATGTACCGACTCCTGCGGGCGTACTTCCTGACCAAGCCGCGCCCCTCGATCATCGCCATGAGCGCCGGACGCTTCGACCGCGAGGCCCGGGACGCCGCCGGGAACTTCACCCTCTCGAAGTGGTTCAAACGCCTCGCATCGGCCGACGTCCTGTTCCTCGACGACATCGGGAAGGGCAAGTGGGGCCCAGGCACGGCCGGGCAGCTCTGGGAGCTGATCGACGACCGGTGCGCGAATGGCCGCCCCGTGTTCCTGACCACCAATTTCACAGGCGACAAGCTGGTCGAGGTCTTGGGCCTCGACGGCGACACCGCCGCGCCGTTGCTCCGCCGGCTTCGGGAGCACTGCCAAGTCATCGTATTGAAGCCGAAGGACAAAACACCATGAGCACATCCAGAAAGGGGCTTGGCGCGGTCCTGCCGATCGGTCCGACGACCTCGGCATTCCTGCGCGACAAGCCGAAGAGCAGCAGCGAGGGAGCCGTGAGGAGGCGTGACCTACGCCTTAACAATGACGACTGGGCCGAGCGCGAACGCCAAAGCGGAGCAAGGAACAGGGCTCGACGGGCTCAGAATCGCGTCACCGAAGCCGCAAAGAAGCGCGCTTCCAGCGAATGGCCGAAGGCCGTCGAGGCCACCGTCCGCCGGCACCTGGCCAAAGGCCGGGACGTTTCCGACATCGCCGTCCGCGAGGGGCTCCTCGTCTCGACGGTGCAGGCCATCGTCGACCAGATCAACGCGGAGGGGTCGCGATGAACCGGGTTCAACTCATGGGCAATTTGGTGGCCGACCCGGAAACCCGGTACACCGCCAAGG
>JACCDR011959840.1_pt1 | contig 14474 bp, 23 predicted proteins | sample 7446431 | NCBI WGS metagenome assembly JACCDR01 (sample SAMN15323443, study PRJNA562643) | freshwater metagenome | isolation source: river surface water | place: USA:Blue River Watershed | collected 2017-08-17 | reverse complement strand
TGGCCGCGTCGACCTCGTCGGACACTTTCTCCAGCAGGTTGCTGATCAGCTTCTTGCTCTGGGTGTGCATGGGCAGGTCGGGCATGAAGGGGGCCATGCGGGTGCTACCGAGGTTGGATTGCAGGCGTTTGGCGTAGTCGACGACGTAGGGCACGGAGCGCTGCCGGTAGGGTTTTTGCAGGTAGGTCAGGGCGCAGAATGAGCACCAGGCGGGGCAGCCACGGCCGACTTCGAGGTCTCCGGAGCCCATGGCGGGGTCGGCGTAGAGCAGCGGCGGGTTGTCGAGCGGGGGGATGGCGTCGAGGTTGCGTACGTGGCGTTTGCGCAGGGGCAGCCGCATGCCGGGCAGGGTGCTGGTGTAGCCGACGACCTGTTTGGACAGGTGTGGGAGACCCTTGTCGAGGTAGTCGTAGCGGACTTCGACGAAGCGGGGGAAGTAGAGGAAGTTGAATTCGCGGGCCAGCTCGGCGTAGCAGCCGAGGCGGTCGGTCCCCCATCGTCCTTGCCGTTTGAATGCCGCGATGCGGTCGGTGACGGCGCCGACGCCGGGGTTGCCGGGTTCGTCTTCGACTTCGCCGAGCCACCAGCAGTCGACGACGGGGGCGAGGACTTCGGGGGCTCCGTAGGACAGGCCACCGACCATGATCATCGGGCTGGTGTTGGGGTCGCGTTGGCGCCAGCGGGCTTTGATGCCCGACATGGTGAGCATCTTGACGAACGACATGCTGAGCACCGGGTAGCTGATGCTGGTGGCGACCACGTCGAAGTCGGTGAGCTGGTGTTTGCTCTCGATCCCGAAGATGGGGATGTTGTTCTTCTCCAGCAGCCTCATGTCGCCGGGGGTGGCGGGTAGGTAGAAGCGGTCGCAGAGAAAGCGCGGGTCGCTGTCGTGGATGCTTTTGTAGACGGCGGGGATGGACTGGTTGCCTGCGGCGGCCTCGTAGGGCCAGGAGGCGACCAGGCACCAGCGTGCTGTGGAGGTGTCCCAGTTGCGGCGCTCGCTGTTGGGCTCGTCGCCCAGCATCTGGATGCCGAGGTCGAAGCGGTGCAGGTTGGCGCTGAGGAACTCCTGGATCTGTTTAGGGGTCTTGGCGCTCACGGCTCAGGGCCAGACGTTGTGTTGCGTGCCGCCGTCGCCGACTTGAACGCCTCTCACGTTGGTGAGGTTCAGCTGGCTGAGCGAGGAGCGGAATTGTTTGAGTTCGAACACGCTCCAGCTGCCGTCGAGCGGCCATTTCTTGAGTTCTTCGAGGGCCAGCTCAGCGTTGCTTTCGCTGGTGTAGGGCCCCCAGATGCCCAGGATGTCCTTCTCGACGCCGTCGTGCAGGACAAGGACGTGCCAGTCGTAGTAGGACAGGGGATCGACGCGGTTCGTGAAGGTGTTCACGTCATCTCTACCGCTGGGTGCGGGTGACGTTTCGCGGGGTCCCCCGAAAGAAGACCCCCGGGCCGCCTACGGAATGGGGGGTAGGCGGTAGCCGGGGTCTTTTGAGTGACGCGGCACTGCCGCGTTCCACGAGATCACTGAAGCCGGAGGCCCGAGCGAACTGATTCGACTATAACCCGGGTGGGCTTGCGAAGGAGAGCCCCGGGCCGCCGCGTCCCGAGGCTGAGTCGGGGGCGACGGTGGCCGGGGTCCCTTGAGGGTCGCAGCACTGCTGCGATTTCGGACCAGGACGCTCAGGTGATTGTTTGACCGCAATTCGCCCCTACATCCTGCGCGTGAAGCATAGGTGCTGGCGCCGCGAAGCCGGTAGTGCCGTCACCCGTCGGGGGGTTAAAGGGATCGGACGCGGGTGACGCCGTCGCGGAGCTCGAAGCGGTAGACGGTGTCGGCGGCTTCGGCGTAGGCGTCGTCGTGGGTGACCATGACGATCTGCACGCCGGTGCGCTCGACGAGTTCTTTGAGGAAAGCGACGACACGGGGGGTGTACTCGGCGCTGACGTGGGCGAAGGTCTCGTCGAGGAACAGCACGGTGTCCTGGCGGTGTTTGCTCAGCAGCAGGATGACCACGCGCAGCAGGAACCCGACGGTGGCGGCCAAGCCTCCGCCTCGGGCGTCCATGACGTCGGTTTCGACGATGCTGCCGTCATCCATGGTGGAGCGGACCCGGAAGTCGACGACGGGGGTCTTGGCGCGCACGCCGGGCACGAGGTGAAAGGACATCTGCTGGCCGAAGATGCTGCGCAGTCCTTGGGTGACGAGGGCTTCGATCTGGCGTTGGGCGTCGTCCTGGCGTTGTTCGCCGACGGCGGTGAGAACGTGGGCGGCTTTGTCGTGCAGGTCGGCGAGCTCGGTGAGTTCGTTGATCTCGTCGGCGCAGCGGCGGGCGGCGACGGCGAGGCTGCGGACTTCGCCGGTGGCTTCGCTGAGGCGTTTGCGGGTCTGGGCCATGCGCACGTTGAGGGTGGGGGTCATTGGCCGACCCAGTCGGAGAGCATCTGCTGGCAGACGCCGACGCTGCCGGTGGCTTCGCTGCGCAGCATGACGGGGCTGCGGCGGGTCTTGGTGTCGTCGCCGAGGGCGAAGCTGCATGTGGTGTCGCCGTAGGTGGCGATCATGTCGGTGAGGAACTTGTGGTTGAGCACCAGTGTGCGTTCCGGCCCGGTCCAGGTGCAGTCGATGGTTTCCCCGGCGGTGTTGCCCCACTTGTCGCGGGTGGTGACGGTCAGCTTGTTGTCGGCCAGGCTCAGGGCGATGGCGGAGGATTCGGTGTCGGCGTTGATACGTACCCGCCGGATCGCGTTGGTGATCTCGCTGCGTTCCACTTCCAAGCGGTGTCTGTTCTCCAGGGCCGGGCGCAGCATCTGGGCTTCCATGTCGGGGAACTGGGCGAACAGTTTCCCGACGATGAACACGTCGGAGCCGAAGCGGAAGATCAGCTTGTCGTCGGACTGCCCGACGTGGATGGTGTCCAGGTCGCATTTGCGGAGCAGGCGCAGCAGGTCGTCCACGGCGCTGATGGGGATGCGCAGGTTGACGCCGAAGTCGGCGAGTCGGATCTGTTGGATGCGGGAGCCGTCGCAGGCGGTGAGTTTGCCGTCGGCGATGTCGATGATGTTGAGGTTGGCGCGGGCGGGGTCGCGGCTGGCGGCGTAGCGAACGGTGGTGATGGCGTCGGTGAACAGGTCACGGTCGATCGCGGTGAACTGGGCTTCGGAGATGACGGGCATGGGCGGGTAGTCGTCGCCGCCTTGCAGTTTCAGGGTCCAGGAGGCGCGGCCGATGACGATGGTGGCGGTGGAGCCGGTCACGTCGATGTTGACGTCGGTGCCGTCGGCGGTCTTGACGATCTCGATGAGTTTGCGGGCCGGGAACACCACGGTCCCGGGCCAGCGGGCGTCGACCAGGGGGGTCGACACGATCAGGGTCTGTTCGCAGTCGCTGGCGACCACGCGCAGGTTCTTGGTCTCCACCTGGAACTGGAAGCATTTGAGTACCGGCATCACGTCGCGGGTGGGCACGACGGTGATGGCTTTCTCCAGCATGGCGTGCAGCACGAATCTCTTGATGGTGAAGGCGGTGCGGGTCGTGATGGTGGGGGTCTCGACGTCGGTTCCCTCGGCCAGCAGGGTCGCGAGCAGGTTGTTGGACAGGGTCATGGCTAGATGCCGATCTGGTCGAGCTGGTCGGAGATCTGCTGATGCAGCGCGGTGAGCTCGTCGCGCATCTCGGTCAGCAGCTGTTCTGCCTGCTCGACGCTGCGGACACCGAACTCGTCGAACAGTGCGGTGCGGGCACGCTCGGCGGCCTGCTTGGCGGCGTCGTGGGCGACTTCGGCGCGGATGCGTTCACGGTTGGCGTCGGCGATGCGGGTCTGCAAGGCCACGACGTTCTCCATCAGACTCATGTGTTCTCCCCGGCGGCTTGACGCAGCCCGTCGGCGAGGCTGCCGAAGACGTCGATGCTGGGCTGCTGGTAACGGGAACAGGCGTGCCGGACGTCGCACCAGTTGCACCCGGCGCTGCTGTCCTTGCAGGTGTTGTCGTTGCTCCACACGTCGTAGGCGTAACGCTGGATGCGGGTCATCAGCTCACGGCGTGCGTCGTCGGTGACGTGCCAGGCGATCAGCTGTTCGGTGCACATGGGCTGGATCAGGCCGACGAAGTTGGTTTTGCGTCCGGAGCTGATCCACACGGCCAGGTCGTAGAAGGTGAGCTGCGCGATGACCTTGCGGTAGTACTGGTCGTCGGCGGTGCCTTTGAGGTCCCAGACCACCGGCCCGTCGTTCCACACCAGCAGGTCCATCTCGCCGGTCAGCACGACCGGCCAGGGGGTGCCGTCAGGGCCGGTGAGCGTCAGGGGGACCTTGAACCATTTGCCGTGCTCGTAGCGGTACGGCAGGACGTGTTCGTCGAGGATCGGGGCGAGGCGGGTGACGAGCTCGGTGCAGAAGTCGCGGATCTGTTGGCGGTCGGCGGCGTCGCGCCAGCGCACCATGTTGCCCTTGCCGCGCTCGGTGTCTTCCATCTCGGCCATGGCGCAGGTGACTACGTCGCCCACGTCGCTGCTGCGTAGCCGGGGGTCGTCGAGCCAGTCGCGCATGATCCGGTCGACGACCATGCCCGCGAAGAAGTTACGGATGTTGCTGACCTTGGCGCGCTTGCCTTCGCGGATCAGGTAGGACTTCTGGCGGCATTCCTCGTGGGTGCGGATCGCGCTCCAGCTGATGCGCAGCGGTTTACCCATCGTGGTTCGCCCCGTGGTGGCAGTGCTCGGCGGTGTGCGGACGGTTGAGAGTCGAGGGGCATCGGACCTGGCCGGGTTTCGGGGTGCGCCCGGTGTAGGTGATGTTCCACAGTGAGCGCAGGGTCTGCCAGTCGGGGAAGTCGTCGCAGGTCTTGCACTCGCCGGGGGCGTGCACGATCGAGGCGTCCTCGGGGTGTGGCGGGGCGAGTTTCACGCTCATTGCTGGGCTCCGTCCAGCAGCTTCGCGAGCACAGCCAAGAGGGCATCGTCGTAGCGGCCGGTCTGGCGCAGGTGCGTCATAACCGTGTCGGGGCTGATGCTGTCGAGCTGGGCGGCCTGGACGCTGGTGAGGAAGTCGCTGTAGACGCGTTCGGCGTCCTTGGCGGCCTCGTGCTCGCGCAGCCGGAACACCTCGCTGGCGGGCTTGGCGGTGAGCTTGTGATGAACGATCATGCCGGTCGCGGAGCTCCAGATGGCCACGCTGGGGGTGCGGTGCAGGTTGTGTTCGTGCAGGCTGCCCCGACTCAGGGCGCCGCAGTTGGAGAACGTGACCATGCGGTCGGTGTAGATGCCGTGCGGTTCGTGGACGTGGCCGTAGTGCACGGTGCCGAAGTTGTTCATCGCGGCGGCCCACTTGTAGCTGGGGTAGAACTCGTACGGCAGTTCCCGCCCCGGGGGGTACAGCGGGGCGTGGGTGACGACCAGGCCGGGCTGGAACCGCAGCTTGGTCTCCATGACCCAGGTGCCGTAGCCGTTCAGTGCCTCGATGACGTTGGTGTCGTCGTAGCTCATCAGCCAGGGCACCCCGTAGACCCGCTCAGGGAGCCCGGAGAGCGTGTGTTCGGGCTTCATCCACCCGTCGAGGGGGTGGATGGCGCCGGAGGAGAACACGACGCCCAGAGGCTGGTTCTCGTGCAGGCTGGCGAGGCGGTCGTTGGACAGGTCGTGGTTGCCGGGTACCGCGTGCACCGGCACGGGCGTGTTGCTGGCCCACTCGATGAGCCGCATGACGGTGCTGTGGCTGGTGCGGATCGGGGTCTTGTGGTGAAAGACGTCCCCGGCCAGGACGATGCCCGCGTTGAGGGCCTGGGCGAGGTTGCCGATCTGCCCGAGCAGGTCGAACAGATCGTCGAGGTAGGTGTCGGTGCAGCTGGCCGGGGGCTTGTCGCTCAGATGTATGTCGTTGACCAGAACAAACTCACTCACGGTGCCTATACCGGCCAGCCGCGTCGTGGTTACACGGTTCCCTGCCCGCAGGTGGGACAGACCTTGGCCTCGTGCAGGGCGTCGGCGAGCTGCCGGGTGAGCTCCGCCTCGGCGGTGCGGGCGGCTTGCAGGGCGTCTGCGCAGGTGACGAGGCGTGCGCGTGTGGCCAGGAGACGGTCCTGCTTGCCGCGCAGGTCCAGGTAGCGGGTGAGTACCTCGTCCAGCCGATCGGGTGACGGCACCGGGAAGGGCGCGGCGGCTTTCGCGATCGCGCGTTCGGCGATGCGCAGGGCGCGGATGGATGAGTCCAGGCGGCTGATCTTGGCGGTGAGGCTTTCGGAATCGGCGTAGAGCTTCTCGGTCTGCTCGAACAGCGCGACCTGCTGCGGCAGGTTCTTGAAGGTGAGCAGGCGGCCCTTGAGGGCTTGCAGATCCCCCTGGCGGGTCTTGAGGGTGCCGGAGGCCGACAGGCGAACCTTGTTGGCGGTACGGACCGCTTCGAAGATGGTGTTGACGTTGGTCAGCTCGCCGAGCACCCGGGCGACCACGGCGCCGGACTCGGCGAGCAGGAACGGGCGGTCGAACTGGCTGGCGAAGTTGACGCTGGTGCCGCCGACCGGCACCGGCTGCAACCCCAGGGCGGCGGTGACGTCGGCCGGGACGTCACCGGCGAGTTTGGTGTAGACCTGCTCGCCGGTCGCGGGGGTGTGCAGCCGGTAGGTTCCGGCCTTCTCGGTGCGCTCCAGGGTCACACTGCCGGTGTCGCTGGCGTAAGTGATGGCCATCTGCTTCTGGCCCCGGGTGATGATCCCGGCGCCGCGCACGTTGGAGGCCACGGCGCGACAGGCGCGCATGAGCGCGGACTTGCCGGAGCTGGACGGCCCGACGATGACGGTGAACGCGCCGATGTCCAGGTCGACCGAGCGCAGGCTCTGGAAATTGCGGATGCTGACCCGGCTCAGGCTCACATGAACTCCTCGACGAACTCGTGGAGGTCGACTTCCTTGACGGCCTCGTCGGGCTCGTTGAAGTGCACCTCGTAGAGCCGGTACACGGCGGTGATGTCCTCGTCCTGCTCGTCGAACCAGCGCAGCAACGGCATCAACTCGGTGTAGAACACCAGCGGCGTGCGGGTGGCCTTGTCCGTGACCAGGTAGGAGCAGTACTTCATCATCATGCGGCGTCCTTCGGCGGCTGGCTCCACCCGGAACAACGCCGGGGCGGCCACACGAACGGCGCCAGGTCGTTGTGGGGTCCGATGACGCCGCGTTTGAGCAGGCGTATCGAGCGCCCGCACACCGCGCAGGTGCCGCGTGGGGTCTGGTCTGTCATGTTCCTTCTCGCTCCTCAAGGCCGGATGCTCGTCTCAGCTCCTTTACGTCCTGCGGCAAGGTCGGGTCCTGCGCGGCGAGGCCCTCCATGAGGTCGGCGATGGCTTCCACGAGGGCGTTGAGTTTCTTCTGCACGGCCTGATCCGAGCGGTACTGGGTGTTCTGCAACAGCGCGACCAGCAGAAACGTGATGATCGTGGTCAGCGTGTTGATGATCAGCTGCCAGGTGTCGATGTTGCGGATGAACACGAAAGACGGAACCCAGATCAACACGATCAGGGCACAGACGCAGAAGAACCAGGCTTTGGCGACGGTGTTAGCGACAGCGTTGGCGAGTTTGTCGAAGGTGCTCAGACCCTTGCTCGGCGAACTCATAGCGGTAGCCCTCTCCGAGGACGGCCCGCCGGTTGCGCTCCCAGAGAGCGTCAATGACGTCGGCGCCGTCCTGGCGCAGGGCCGCGATTCTGGCTTTCATATCGGCGGTCGCTACTGTCCCTCGCCCCAGCCTGATGTCACTCATGGCCGGTATAAACGGCAGAACCCGCCTGGACTGGATTGTCCAGGCGGGTTCTGCTCCCCCCGAGTTAGCGTTTGACGGACGCTCCGTTGACCTTACCGGGCACCACCGGCGGTACCACGGGCTCCTTCGGGATGACGGTCAGCACCACCCGCAGGTAACCGTCGTTGTGCGTGGTCATCTCCGTGAACGCGCTGCCGCGATGCCGGGAGCTGGTCCCGACACCGGCATTGGTGTAGTCCACCGTCACGTTGGCGAGCCCGCCGGGAGTCGGCTCGATGGTGACCCTGCTGATGACAGGGCCTGTCACAGAGCGGCGCACAGCCAGGTCAGCCCCGACATGATCCCGGCCGCGATCACCATCCGCTCCGGCGGCGACTTCGGCATATCCGGCTCGGCGAAGGCCCGGTAGGCGGCATAGCCGTAGAGGCCGGTCACCACGGCCGCGAGACCGTACTTGGCGGTGCTGCGCTTCTTGCTCAAGGTCCCCCCTGGAAGGTCACGAATAGCTGACGAGACAAAGCATGAGTGACACGACGCCGCCCGCCGCGAACACGACGGCGAGCATGAGCGCGTTTTCTTTGGCGGATCGGCGGAAAATCGCGTAGCCCCAGAGGATCGCTGCCGCGACGAAGTAGACGACTGCGAGAATGTTGAGTGCGCGAATCACCGCTCATCCACCTTTGAGGCAGGGCCGGTGGCAGTTTCTTGAAACCAGCCCTGCCCGTCTGGCTTTCCTGATCGGCGCCCAGCGCCTTTGTCACGTGGCACCACCCCAGCGACACGTTCCAGGGTGATCAGGACACCCATTTGTAGCGGGGACAGGATTTGAACCTGCGACCTGCTGGTTATGAGCCAGCCGTGCTACCGAGCTGCACCACCCCGCGTTGAAGACGGAGTTATCAACCTCCGCCTTGGACAGTGGAGTCGTAACCTCCCACGCCCTCAGACATCTTAACGATGCGGCCTTTCTCCTGGTAACGGCTTGCCGGAGAAATACGCGATGATGGCGCCCGTCAGCACCCAGCAGCCGCACCCGATGAGCAGATAGTTGACCGCCTGGGTGTGCGCGTAATCCATCAGCGCCAGCGACACCCCGAACGAATTGCAGATCAGGCCCACCACCGTCAACGTGCCGCTGAACGCCAACCACACCGGATTGCGGTGCACGGCCATGCGCAGGATGCCGCTGTGCGTGCGCCGGTACAGCGCGATGGCGATCCCGACGACAACCTGAGCGGCATGCTCGACCATCGAGCCCTCCGGTTGAGCACGATGCTTGGCCACCGCCCGCGACTCGTACGTGCTGCTGCGCGACATCGGGCCGACCCGGCGGGGACGGCGGCGCAGCAGAACCGTCTGGAACGGCAACTCAGCTCACCCCACAATGTTCAGCGCCGTGCGCCCCGTCCGGCTGGCCCGCCGGCGTGATCGTCGGGGCGCGCAGCACCTCCAGCTCCAGCTTCTGCTCATGACCGGAGACGAACGACAACACATCCGGCCACGAGATCCACTTCTGCGACTCGTGCGCCCACCAGCGCATCGGCGCGTCAACCGGGTCACCGTGACCCTCACGATCATCGCGGGTGAAGATGTACCCAGCGGTGTGATGGTCGGCGAAGCGAGCCCGCACCACACACCCGCGCGACGGCTCCAGCACCGAGATCGCTGTCGGCACCGACCCGCTCGGCGTCACCGTGGACCACGTACGCAACGTCGGCTCGTCCGAGGAACCGTAACCCTGCTGGGGATACGCCGCCCGCAGAACAACCTGAGTGGACATGAATCAGCCCCGTTTCCTGAATGCATCTCGAAAAGAGGGCGCGCGGCCGGTTTGTTTCAACCACCCGAATAACGGCGGTCCGGAGATCTCCTCCGGCACCATTCCCGGCCGCGCGCCGGGGCGAAGCGCGAGAGGTCTGGCTATTCCCCAACCCCACCTCTGCGCTCAACGCCCGCAGTGACGCGGGGGCCACCCCGGGCCAGGGAAGAGGATTCGGCTACCCCGGCCGCTAGCGGCCCCCGCGTCAGAACCGGACCCAGCAGGATGACGACGAAGCTGGGGCCGGAAGGCCGTACAAGCAGGTGAGCTTTGTTTCATGCGGCCAATGAACTATCCGCGTCCGGGGATCTCCCCCGGCACCATCCGCCCGCCTGCACCTGGATCAACGCCCCGGCCCGCCCGGGGTTACGGCACACTTTCAGTGTCTTGAACATTCACCCTCAGCGGACACAATGGTCGAGTGAGAGCCGTGAAAGTCACCTTCGAGATCGTCGACCCCGACCTGTTCCCCGGCTACTTCTACGGCAGCGAACTGATCCCGGAGTTCACCCCCGACACCATCCCGGACCAGCACTGGATCAAGGTGGAGAACATCGGCCCCCCGGACAGGATCGTGCCCCAGTGGCTGGGCCTGATGGAGATGGCCGGGAGCGGCGAACCCGTGCGCAACGTCGAGCTGCACTACAGCGACCTGGACGACGTGCGGACCTTCCACAAGATCAGTCCCGAAGAGCCCGCAGACCCCTGATCGCCTCGGCGACCTCCGCCAAGCCCTCGCGCACCGCGAGCGCGAGCGCGAGCGAGTCCTGTGGCGGCGCGGGGGCGGCGGCACCCGCCTTGCGCCGGTGCTGGCGCTGATACTCCTTGAACGCCGCCATGATGTCCTCGTAAGCCCGCAGGTCCCGAGGCTCCACGAACGGGTAGCTCGTCAACACCCTCGCCAGCGCCTGCATCGTCGTCAACGTCGGGACCGTACGGCCCGTCAGCACCAGATGCAGACTCGACTGCGCCACCCCCATGATCGGCGCCAGCCGCCGCGACGACGGCCGGTCCGCCTTCTCCCACGCCTGGGTCAGCAACAACCGCCACTGCGGCTGCTCCTTATCCTCTGTCAGCGTCTCGCTCACCCGGCACACCTTCCTGCTCCTGCTCGGGCTCCCGCTCGTGAGCGGTGCGCTCCCACTCCGCCGCGAACGCGGGATCCGCTCGCCTACGCTCCTCGACGACCTCGTCAATGGTTTTCAGGTCCGAAAGCCTCATCAGCCCGCCTCGCTGTAGAACATCCAGCCGGTCATCTGCGTGCAGAACTCGAACCCACACTCAGGGCAGTGATGCCGCCCCAGGGGCGGGTCCGTCATGTCCTGCACAGACAGTGAGTGGGTCTCGTCGGTGAACTCACCCTCGAAGATCAGCTCACAACCGGGGCAGGTGACGTTCTCAACGAAGGTCAACTGAGCCTCGGAGTCGTCAGAATCGAACGTTCGGGGCACTCAGACACCCCTACCGAGTTCGACCCTGGAGCAGATCTCGTCCTGGCCGGGCTCGAAAAGCAAACCCATAGTTTGCCTATTTTCCCCCGGCGACGATGAACTATCGTAGATTACCGATGATCTTGGACTTGGATACACTCTCATCCTCGTCTATATATCACTGATTCGGGCGTTGATGAGGCCCTTCCGACCACCTCGTGGTCGGACGCCTAGAGGCCCTCAGAGCTGCGGAAACTTCCTCGAACTGCTGGTCCAGGTACGCCTGAAAACCCTCCTGAAATTTGTCCAGCAGTTGACCCATGACATCACCCAAAAGAGACCTTATTTCACTCTCCGCGAATAGGGCCATGTCGGAGGGTGTATTCGAGCTCTCCACACCCTTGTGCCACTGCTCGTGCTGGGCCTCGTCGACCACCAGCAGCCCGCAGGACGGACACGATTCGCAGTCACTGACCGTCACATTGGGGGTCGTCATCGGTTCTCCGGAATAGCCGTAATACGGGTCTGGATCGTCGTGCTGCTCAGGCTCGGCCCCCGGCGGCACCGAGGCCACCTCATCGAGCACCGAACCGGCGTGGGCCAGCTCAGAAGGCTCAGAATCGTCAGGGGGTCCCTCACTGACCCCCTGGCCCTGCGAGCCGTCCTGCTGACCCGGTGAGACCTCTATCCCGTAAGCCTGAAACCCCGGCTTCATCCGTATCTCCTTCTTCGCGCCGTCGGTGCGCGACTGCACGCCTCGGCCCCGCCAGCTGGTGATCACGATCTGAGCGCAGCCCCGCTGGCCGTAGAAGATCCGCTCGTCCTCGTTCGCCTCGGTGTCGTAACTCGGATCGTTGCGCTCCCGGCGGGCGCGCTCTATCCGCTCCTGGTACTTGCGCAGAGCCCGCCCCGGCGGCACCGCAGCCGCGATCTTGTCCCGGATCTCCTCATACGGATGCCACTGGCCGTCGGCCAGCAGCTTGAACATCAACCTCGTGTCATCGTTGGGTGGCGTCGCCACCGTTACCCCCGTTTCGCTTACTCGCGGCCAGCCACGAATTCAGCCACGTCTCATCAGCCATGAACGCGTGAGCCCAGTCCTGCCGGTAGCCGCAGTCCTCATCCGGGCAGATGAAACCGTTCGGCCGGGCCACCAGGACCTGCCTGCCCTCCTCGTGACTCACGCCGCAGGTGAAGGGGTGAAAGGTCCCGATCTGCTGATAGGCGTTCAGGCACGCCACCTGATGCGGACTGAAGGGCGCCCGGATCATCAACTCACGACTCCAGCCCGTCGAGGCTTTCCATCGCGACCTGGAGCTCCAGGATCTTGTCCACCGCCTCATCCAGCCGCCGTTTGATCACGTCCCGATCGTGGGTCGTCACGATCTGACGAATCAGCTGCGCCGGGTCGCACTTCGTGATCAGACCGACCCCGCTCACCAGCGCGTTCTTCGGACTGGACACGCCCTTCTTCAGCGCTTTCTTGGTGGCCGCCTCCACATCCATCTGGTCGGCGATGTCCTTGAGCGTCGCCAGCATCTCGGCCTCCGAGCGGCCCTTCTTCACCTCCCGGACAAGATCACGAACCTGCTCCTGGCTCACCTTCTGCGCAACGACGAACCGAGCCACCTCCAGAAACACCGGATCGCTCTTGAGCACCCCGATGAGAACCTTCGTCGTCTGCGCCAGATCCCCGAAGCCGTAAATGCCCAACCGCCGCGCCCGACCATCCGCCTCAGCGGCACTGCGAGCCGAACGCAGACTCGACAGGGAAACCCCCGCCGCCTCCGCCGCGTCGCTATCGGAAAAGCCCAGGGTGACCAAGTGATTCGCCTGACGAGTCCGCCACGCCGGATCGGGAGTCACCCCGTGACCGTTATTCGCCTCCACCGTCAGCAGCTGGATCAGCTCCGACGGAGTCTTGTCATCGATGATGATGCCGAGAATCGACGGCAGCTTCGCCCGCTTGGCCGCCTCATGACGATTGTTGCCGTCGATGATGACCAGCTTGTTGCCCAGCTGATAAACCACGATCGGCGGGAACGGACGCCCTTGGCGAAAACTGTTCGCGAACCGCTCCACCGACTCGGCGACCAGCGGATCCTTACGCGCCTGATTCTGCCGCGACCGACGCTCGTCGATCATCGCCATCGGGATCGCCACCGCCGGGGCGTACTTCACCTCCCGGCGCTGCAACCACGCCTCGACCTCGACAGTGGCGGCCTTTTCCTCGGTGACATCCAACGTCGTGTGCTCGACGACCTTACGGCCCTGCTTCTTCAACCAGTCCGTTGCCGTCGTTCTGTCCATAACCATCGCCACTCCCCCCATCGAAAGCCCGCGACCCTCCTCTGACCGTCGTCGGTTTCCAGAGCAGCTAACCGCCACCATCTGCGAAAAGGTGCGCAGGTAGACCACGCTGATCCCCACGATCGAGGGACACGACAAAGCCCCTCCGTCAATGGTTTCTCACGCTGACCAGTAACGGAGGGGCTAACTTGCTTCTACCTAGGGTGGATCAGATGTCACTCTGACGAGGGGCACTTCTGCACTATGGCACTTGTGCGGCCTCTGTAAGTGCTGTCGATCGCGGTCACCGTCCCCGGAAAGGGACCCGGACCGTTACGGAGTCGGCTTACATAGTTCTCCGGCAGAAGGACTTCATCCCCCACCTTCAACTCTTCTTGGCCGTTCCAGCGATATGCATAGCCATCGACTTCTACTAGCTGAGTGATTTGGGCAGTCGCGCCGCTATCTGAAAGAGCCATGATCCGCTCAACGAGCTGAGTGCAGCTCGGTAACTCCTCGTCCACCTGCTGGGTGCATGAGTCGAGCCAGGGGCCGTACACCTGCCCCTGGCTCGACTCAGCAGCCCCGATTTGGGTCTAACTCTGTGTCTAAACTCTCTGTTACCGCACTGCGCTCCACTGTGTAACACCTGTTTTTGCAGGTCAGACTAGGTAGGGCGGGCCGGACTTGAACCGGCGACCGATCGATTATGAGTCAGCCACACGTAACGCTTTGGGCCTGCAAAAATAGGACATAGCTGATGTTTACAGGACCATCAGTGACCCTTGGTGACCCTCAAGGTCTCCCGGAAGACGCCCGAGACCCTGGTTTTGAGTCTAAGACTCACCTAGACTCAGCCTCTCCAGAAATTTGAGTCTAAGGTTTCGAGGTCTATATGCGTCGATGCGAGCTCCGACCCATGGGCAACAAGGTGCAGCTTCGGTGGCGTCCCAGCCGAGGAGCGGGAGCTCAGGTCTACGTCGCTTTTGCCAGTCCAGAAGAGGACGAAAAGGCGGCTAAGATCCGGGACCACATCAACAACGTGGGCTGCGAAATCTCCAAGGACGCTGTGCTAGCACTCAAGCACGACGTAAGCCTGGAGACGGTTTTGCAGGCGAAAGCCGCCACCGAGCCCAGGAAAGCTAAGGGAGGCGCCAGCACCTCTCCCTTCGTCGAGGATCTTGTCGAG
>JACCDR012407940.1_pt1 | contig 14479 bp, 9 predicted proteins | sample 7446431 | NCBI WGS metagenome assembly JACCDR01 (sample SAMN15323443, study PRJNA562643) | freshwater metagenome | isolation source: river surface water | place: USA:Blue River Watershed | collected 2017-08-17 | reverse complement strand
GGAGTCTTAGAATCTTATTATGGTGAGAATTTAACGATTAGAAAAAGCGAAGGAAAAATACAATTCTTTTTTGGTTTTTTAATGTACTTTTCTGTATGGTCTTTTTTTGCATATATTTTGATTTCTAGATCTGGAGTTTTATTTTAAATAAAAATACACTCCGTGATTATTGTACTGCACCCCAAAAGTTGTACACAACCGATGGGGTTAATTGACGGACTGAATTCGGTATTGCACCGGACTCAGCACGTAGGTTGGGCAGTGATGCCCAACAAAACAATAATCAAAACCCTGATCAGCACTACTGTTCGGGATTTTGATTTTTAAGATCACAATTTTGTTTGTTATCCCTCCGCCGTCAACACCAAACACCCTTGCATAACCCGAAGTCGCCCATCGCCGCTATATTCATGGCCATCAAGTGGATGAACCCTTAGGGTAATATCGCGGCAGCGGCACGGCAGAGCCCTCTTCATAACCCTCTTGACCTACAACAACCTCTCGCTGGCAACCTCCGCCGGCCCACACCGATTCGCACGACAACTCCCTGACACCGGGGGCCTTGCGTATTTTGACGCCAACATTCAGCACCTTCGCAAGAAACTGTGACGAATATGGCATCCAATTCAACGGGATAGCCGATTTTTCACTCCCGCACCAAAAGATTAATTTGTTAATATGGAATTTCAGCGCGCTTGCTGAAATTCCTGGCTTTACTTTTTAATAATACGATGAGGTTACGTAAGGAAGCTCCGTAAAGCCTTCCACCCCCTGATGGAGGTCTCAATGAGCATTACACAGCACTCGTTTTTTTACGTTATCGGCTCCATACATCACCACTGTAGGCCTTTTCTAAAAAGGCTTTCGCTAAAAACAATAACGCTTATCACGTTCTATTGCGGTTTATTTTTGTATGGCGGTTCCGCGTTTGCGCAGCAGCATTACCATGTAAAACATGCGGAACCTGTTTTTTTATCTTCATCGGCCACACTAAAATCAGACAACAAAACACGGTTCACATTTTCGGCTTTTAATAAGCTATTTGATATTGAGTTAACACCCAACTTGAAATTAACCGATAACAAACTGTTTGCAGGTGTTGAGCTGCTGCAGGGCACTCTACTTGGAATTGATAATTCCTGGGTGCGCATCTCCTATGTCGACGGGAAAGTATCAGGTGCCATTTACGATGGTGCCGAGCTTTTTCTAATCGACGATTCCTCGCTCATTCAATCGGCAATGACTGAAAATACCCTCGCCGCAACAGGGAGCGAAACCGCAATATTTAAAGCCTCTGACATAGTGGGTAGCGGGCAATGCGCACTGCACCCTGAAGACGAGGCCGTTTTTTCACTGGAGGATTTAACAGCGGAACTCGAGCAGTCCGCCAGCATCGCCTTTGCAGCAGGTGCTACGCGCCAATTAAATATAGCCATCGTGGCCGATAGCCAATACATCGCCAGCAGCAACGACAATACTAGCGGCCAAGTCCTGTCTCAAATGAACATTGTTGATGGGATATTTTCTGGCCAAATCGGCGTGCAGTTAAAAGTAACCGAATTACGCGAGTTACAAAATAATGGGCCCTTAACCTCTTTTGACCCTAGCACACTGCTTGACCAGTTCAGAAGCTATGTGAATAGCTCAATGCGCAACCCCGGGCTAGCCCATTTATTTTCGGGTAAAGACCTCTCTGGCAATGTTATTGGCATTGCCTATTTAAATGCCATCTGCGGGACGAGCGGCGTCGGCCTTACGGAAGCCGGGGGTCGCGGCACTTATGGCGCCCTGACAGCCGCTCACGAATTTGGCCATAACTTCGGCGCCCCGCATGACAATCAAGGGGGCTCTGCCTGCCTGAGCACACCCGGCACCTTTTTAATGAATCCCAGCATTAACGGCAGCGATCAGTTTTCCGCGTGCAGCCGCAATCAAATTGCCAATGTGCTGTCGCGCGTCAGTTGTTTGGTCAATGTTGGCGACCCGGACCCCCAGCCTGACCCGGTTGCCGCCACCATCCAAAGCCCCAGTCCAAATAGCACCCTGACGGGCAATGCCGTTGATTTTTCATGGAATCGCCCTGCAGGGAGCACCAATTTTGATTTACTGGTTGGCACACAAGGGCCGGGAAGCAATAACATTCGAAGCTCGTCACCGTTTAATGCGACATCGCTGCGCGTCAATAATTTACCCGTAGATGGCAGTCGTGTTTACGTCAGGTTATGGACATTCAATAGCGGGGCCTGGCAATTTAACGATTACACCTATACCGCAACCACCCTCGTAACCGAGCCTAAAGCCGTTTTGCAATCGCCAGTGCCCGGCTCCACACTCACCGCCACCAGCCAAACCTTTAGCTGGAATAGGCCGCAAGGGGCGACCGCGTTTGATTTAATTATCGGCACCGGCGGCCCAGGTTCTGGCAATATTCGAAGCACCAATGTCATTAACGCAACCTCATTAACCGTCTCGGGCCTGCCCAGTGATGGCAGCAAGGTGTACGTAAGGCTTTGGACATTCAATAACAGCTGGGCCTTTACCGATTACACCTACACCGCGACCCGCATAGAGGTGGAGCCTAAAGCCGTTTTACAATCGCCAGTGCCCGGCTCCACACTCACCGCCACCAGCCAAACCTTTAGCTGGAATAGACCGCAAGGCGCGACCGCGTTCGATGTCATTATCGGCACCAGCGGCCCAGGCTCTGGTAATATTCGAAGCAGCAATGTCATTAACGCGACTTCATTAAGTGTTTCAGGCCTTCCCGATAATGGCAGCACCGTTTATGTCAGGCTGTGGACATTCAATACCGGCTGGGCTTTTACGGATTACACCTATAAAGCCTTCACTAAAAGCACCACGCCAGCGCCATTAAAAGCCAGCCTCACCTCCCCTGCCGTAGGATCTCGATTAGCGACCTCAGCGACCTTCACCTGGACTAAATTGGATAATGCGATTGGCTATGGTTTAAGCGTTGGGACTAGCGGGGTTGGATCTAACGATGTACTGAACAACCTGACATTAAATGGCACAACAACGGCACTCACCGTCAATAACATTCCCAAAACGGGCGGAATCATTTATGTACGCTTATGGACTCAATTTGATACTTTTTGGCGAATAACCGATTATCAATTTACGGCACCCAGTCCATAACACTCAACGCAGTTCAGTGATCAAGCCGTTCACGGTTTAACCCACAGACCACCCACTATTGCCTCGACAATGTGGGTGGTTTTTTTATGGGATGCAAGCTACCCCAGCTCGCGCAATAAGAGGTCGCGGGCGAGGTTGACGCGGGCGGCGAGGTAGTCACTGCCGCCTTTATCGGGGTGGAGTTTACTCATGAGCCTTCGGTGGGCTTGGATCAGGGCATCGCGGCTGAGTGGGTCCTTCAGGCCTAAAATGGCGAGCGCTTCCTCGCGCTCCAGCCCGTCGCGCGTGTCCCGTATAGCGTGGTTATCGGCCTCAGGCTCATTATCGGGGATAAACCCGCGCGCCTTGAGATAGGTACTCAGCAGGTAATAGGCTTTGGTATCGCGATGGCGCAACCAGTCGCGCAGGGCATCCAGTTCGCTTTCCGGCAAGCTGGATAAGTCGCGCCCGGCCCAAGGGCCCTGGGTGACTTTGCCAGTCATACGACCGTTGCGCACATCAACCGCCAGCACAATATGGTGGCTCCGAAAACTGGCTTGACCGCCGCTGCGACTGTACCAGAGCTTCGCGAGCGGTAAACCAAAGCGCCACCCCCAGCGCGCAAGCGGCGCGAGTAGCGCAAGCAGCCCGGCCACAAGGGGTACCCGCCCGGTAAAACAGCCAATCAGCACCAGCACGATAAGGGTCGCTATAGCCAGTTGAAACAAGGCGCGCTTGCGCTCAGCCGGGCTCGCCTGGTTTAGCCAGCGAAAGCCCCAAAATACACAGACAATCAGCAAAGCGGTTAAGAGCAATTTCACTATCATGGTGTTACCTCACACCGCCAAGACTGTCATGCCAGCACCCGAAGCTCTATGCCTTTGGCGCTCCAATACCCGGATTCCTGAGCGAGATCGGCCGCGGTGAGGGGCTGGTTATCCAAGCTTTTTTCGGGAAGCCTTAACAGCCAGTGGCTGTCGCCCCCTGTCAGCGACAAGTCGGGCCAGCTGTTGTCGCGCCCGCGATTTAAAATCACCGCAAGGCGCAGACAAAGCAAAATCGGGATGAGCGCGGTTTCGCAATTGGCGGGCAACTTATCCCAGTGGCTTGGCAGCTTTTTGCGGTGGGCGCCGACGAGCTGAGCCAGCAGCTGCTGCTCAAAGCGGCTAAAGCCCGCAATATCACTGTGTTGCAAAATATAAAGCCCATGGTGGTGATAACCGCTGTGCGATATGCCGAGACCAATTTCATGCAAGCGCGCGGCAAAGTCGAGCAACTTGGTGCGCGACACCCCGGGCAGATGTGGCCCATCCAGCCCTTGCCATAAAAAGCGCGCAAGCTCGGCGACCCGCGCCGCCTGTTCGCTATCGACCCGGTATTGCACCTGCAGATTCTGAACCGCCTGATTGCGCACGTCATCGTGACTCAAGCGGCCGAGCGTATCGAAAATCAACCCTTCCTTCAGGGTTGCATCGGCAACATGCAGCCGTTCGATCGACAGCGCATCAAAAATGGCCGCAAGGATCACCACACCCGCCGGCAAAACCTGGCGGCGCGCTTTGGCGAACTCGCCCCCGCTCAAAGCGCCCGTCTGGTGCAGTTCCTCCAAGAGTGGCTGCAAGCCCTCGCGGGTAATGAGCCCAGCGCCAGCCCCGGCTTGAAGCTCGGCTATGGCTTTGACGGTCCCACTCGTGCCATAGGCCAGGTCCCAACCGTGGCGTGTAAAGGGTTTACGTAAAAATTCGAGACGGTTGCGCACCTCGAGGTAAGCCGCCTTGAGGCTTTTGGGGTGGATGCCATCCGCCAAAAATTGGCGCGTGAGCGCAACACAGCCGAAATTGAGGCTTTCGAGCAGCTCCGGCTTTTGGTCACAGCCAATAATAAACTCGGTGCTGGCACCGCCAATATCAATCACCAAGCGCTGATGATGGTCATCTTGCACGCTGTGGCAAAGCCCGGCGTAAACGAGGCGGGCCTCTTCATAGCCTGAAATCACCGCTATGGGGTGGCCGAGTGCGGCTTCGGCATCGCGTAGAAAGCTGCCCTTATCACCGGCGTCGCGCAGGGTTTTGGTCCCCACTGCACGCACTTGGCTCGCAGGCAAATCGCGCAGGCGCTCGCCAAACCGGGCCAGGCACGCCAGGGCCCGGTGCTTGACCTCATCACTCAGCTGGCCTGCGTCATCGAGGCCTGCGGCCAGTTGCACCATGTCTTTTTCACGGTCAACCGTCACGAGGTTGCCGCCTTCAACGCGGGCGACCAACAAATGAAAACTATTAGACCCTAAATCGACAGCAGCGAAGTAAGGCGATGAATACAACATAACGCGATCCCGGTGAGCTGAAGGGTTTTGCATTATGCCAAGAGTCGGGATGATTGCCAGAATTTGCGTGATGTGCGAGGGCCTAACGTGAAAACACACCCGGTAGCTGACGCTGCCGGATGTGTTTAGCGGCCACCCAAAGACTGACCGGGTAGATGTTGTCAGTCAGTTTTTACATCGATAAGGGAACTGGGTCGTTCTTTTTGTGGAAAATCGAATCGATCCCTTTGAAGCTGGCATCCTCAGCGACCTTAGTGGGGTTACCGGCAGCGCTGTGGCAACTGTGGCAGAAAGCCTCAGGTGCGGTACTGGTTCCCGTGACTTGGCCCTGCGCATTGCGGTTGATGAAAAAATACCGCCAGCCGTTATAGGGTTGATCGCCACCCGCTTTGAGCATGCCGTAAACAGTCCCTACAACGCCACTGCTAACGATTTCTTTCACAAAAATCGTGCCGGAAGGGTAGGCCTTGGCTTCAACATAGGGCGTAATCTGCGCGTGTTTTTTGTAACTGCGCCGAATCGCTGAGGTGGCATGGGCGCCGCCATTGGCTTTGGAATCGCCCGTGACTTCATCGACGACTGTCCAGCTTGGGTAATTAGCCACAGCGTCTAGGCTGAGCGGGCTGCTACTGGGTTTGGCGAAGGTGTAATCCACCGCGCCCTTGCTGTGGCACGCATTGCAGGCGCCGTTTTTCAAGTCTGCGCCCCGCTCTTGAACCTGGCCCTGGCCATTTAAGATGACCCATTCCCAGCCACCGTGGTCCGGGTTGAAATCGCCACCGCGTTTCACCATGGCAAAAATACCCTGGCGATTTTTAACACCGTCTTTTGCGGTGAAAATTTCTTTCACTAAGATACTGCCCTGAGCGTAAGGGTTGGTACCGGTTTGCGACAGTGCCAGGGGGTTTTCAAAAACTTGCCGCGCGGCATCGGCATTGCCTGCCATGTGCGCCCCACCAAGATTTGGCTGGCTGCTGCCGGTTGCGTAGTCGGTGACTGTCCAGCTGGTGTAGTTTTTCCAGTCGGCTTGCGTGGCAATAAACTCTGCCTCGGCGCGGGTATTAAACGGCGCAAAGTCATGACTGAAAACAAAATCGATTCCTGCCGTATCTGTCGCAACAGAATGGCAACCATTACACATAGCGATGGCGCCACGCACTGGCTTGTTATCCTGTACAAGGATTTTTTGCGTTGCGGGGTCCAGCATAAACCACTCCCAGTTGCCGCCTTCTGGGTTGAATTGGCCGCCGCGTTTGACCATGGCAACTAGCTCAATCACTTTGGCGTCGCGAATCACTTCTTTCACTAACACAGTACCAATGGGGTAGCCGGTGGTACCGTCTTCGAGTGGGTTAGCCCAAATTTGCTTTTGGAAGATTTTGCGCAGGGGTGGCGAATCGCTATTTTGGTGCGCCATACCCAATTTGGGATGGGGTTCAGTCGTAAATTCAATCAGGTCCCAACTCGCGTAACCGGCAAACAGCGCCTCGTCCGCAACATATTCAGTCGGTTTGGGGAACACATAATCGCGGCCACCGACTTGAGTGCTCGCCTTGCTGTGGCACGCATTACAGGCGCCACCCATCAAGTCGGCACCCTGAGCCACCACACCGCTGAGATCCGGTTTTAACATGAACCACTCCCAGCCACCGTGATCTGGGTTAAAGCCGCCCTTGCGCTTGACCATCGCCAGTAGGCCGCCCATCTCGGCAAACGCCTTATGGTACTCATCATCCGCCAGGCTGTAGCTAAAGGTTTCTTTGATCAACATGGCGCCTTCGGCAAACTCACCCGTACCCATCAGGCTGGTTTTTGCAAGAGCATTCGCCAGGGTTTTGCGGCTGTAGGCGTCATTCGCTGCTTGGTGAGCGACGCCCAAGCCACCAGGGTTACTGTTGCCAATGGCGTAGTCCACCAGAGCCCAATCCTCATAACCGACAAAATCGCTAAGGGTCGCTTCAAACCCGGCTGCAAGGCTACTGGAGCTGGCTTGGCTGACCATCGAACTGGTTGTTACAGAACTGCTTACCACAGAACTCGATGCCACAGAACTCAGCGAGCTGCTGGTCATAGCGGCACTGGAGACGGGCTGGATACTGGAAGGGGTACCACTGTCGGTATTTTTGTTACCACCGCAGGCTACAAGGACGGCAGCCAGGCCGGTGATGGCGAGCCGCTGTGGCCAGCCTAGAGAAGGGGTTAATGAATTCATGAGTCAGCTCCTGGGTCAAGGCGTGCCGAGGGGGGGCACGGCGCCCGCCAGTGTCAAAAATACTGGGCGGGCAAACTTCACAGAAGTCTCACAAATTGGTGCTGTTTGTATCACCCTTCTGGTTGTATCACCCTTCTGGGGTCAAGACCAACAGTCCTTGGCGCTGCCAGTCGGTGATCAGGGGCATAGCGTCCAATAAAAGACGCTCGGCATCCCCTTGCGGGAGCAGGTCGGCCAGGGCGCCACAGGCAGCCGCAGGGCTCAAAGGCTGCTGTTGAAACAACTCCAACAAGGCCATGCAGAGCGCATTCAGCTCAACAAAAATGACCTTGTGTGAGGCATCGCGGTAGATCGCCAAAAAACAACTGGCTGGCAGCACCGGCTCACCCGGTTTGATGCACTGAACTGCCCAAGCGTAGTGCCGCAGTCGCAACAAAGGGCTTGCCAGCAGCGGCGTGTCTGCGCCGACAGCCTGTGACGCGACTCTGGCAGAGGCCAGCAGCCTTGCGTTACAGGTATCCAATTCCAACTCCACCCATTCGTAGTCGAGCAGGCTTGGCAACCACTCAGGGCCGCTCGGGGCCATAGGACTTTGCCAATACTGCACAAACTCAAACGCAATTTGACTGAAATACGGGGTTTTGGCCCGCCAATCGCGAAAAAACTGCCGGCAATAATCCCGCCATACAGCCTCACCCAGGTAGCGCCTCGCGACCGGAAAAGCCGAGTTCAGAAAACCGCAGAGATTCGTAAACAACAGGGTTTCGTAGGCGCGGCTGCGGCGCGCATCAATACCTGCGGGCAGTGTCTCTGCGCTAGGGCTGCGCAAGTGTCGGCCCCATTCTTGTTGAAAGGCGGCGAGGTGGCGAGGCGCAGTATCGTTCAACGGTTTCATTGGCAGTGGACGCTGGCGCTTGGGCGATGAGCTGCCTGTTGATAACAGCGCACACGGGCGATTTCGGACAGCAGCTGTGGCAGGGGCGGAAAGTTAAAATCCCGCTCAAGGCAGGTGGGCGTTAACCCACCTTCGGGTATTCGCGCATAAGTTTGTTCCAAGAGATCCCAGACGGGGTCTTTAACAGGGGCGCCATGCGTATCGATGATTAAGCCGTCTTCTTCGGTAAAATGCCCGGCAACATGGAGGTAACACACACGATCGAGTGGCAATTCCGCCAGGTACGCCAAGGGATCAAAGCCAAAATTCTGGCTGTTCACATAGACATTGTTAACGTCTAAGTGCAGGTAACAGCCGCTGTCGTATACCAGCTCGCGAATAAAGTCGGATTCAGCCATCTCAGCACCCGGCGGCGCCACATAATAAGAGGCATTTTCAATCGCAATCGCCTGTCCCAATATGTCTTGGGCCTGCTGGATGCGAGCCGACACCCACTTCAAGGCGTCTTGGGTGCAGGGTACCGGCAACAAATCGTACAGCTGACCCTCGTCAGCACACCAGGATAAGTGCTCGGTGTACAGGGTCATGCCATGATCCCGCATAAAATGTTTGATGTTACGCAGCAGAGATAGGTTAAGCGGATGAGCGCCCCCTAAGGACAAGGAGAGCCCATGGCACACAAACGGAAACCGCTCGGTATAGCGCCGCAATTGATCCGCGTAACGCCCGCCAAGGGTCAGCCAGTTTTCCGGCGCAATTTCAAAAAAATCGATCGCAGACAGATCCTGCCCGTCAAAGGTTTTAATCAAGTCGCGTCGAAAACCCAAACCGGCCCCGAGCGGGCGAACTGGGCGAGGTAATAAAGGCTGAATCATAGGATACCTTGCGTATCAAGGGCGTTATCACGAGTGATCAGTCTAACGAAAACAGGGCCGCAAGGGCCCTGTTGGGAAGTTACTCTTGCAGGGACATTAGGCGCCGCATTTGCCTTCGCCACATTTACCTTCTTCAGCTTTGGGCTTTTCGCCACCGCACTTACCTTCTTCGGCTTTGTCACCGCCACATTTACCTTCTTCAGCTTTGGGCTTTTCGCCGCCGCACTTACCTTCTTCGGCTTTCTCGCCGCCACATTTGCCTTCTTCAGCTTTAGGCTTTTCGCCACCGCATTTGCCTTCGCCACATTTACCTTCTTCGGCCGCTGCCAGTTGGTATCCGCCGGGCAAGGTGGTTGCGGAAAATCCGCTGCTGGCCAGGGTAGCGCCCGATGTTAATGCCAGGGCAACAGCAGTAGACAATGACAAAGTTTTAAGAGTTGTAGACATGTTGCAGTACCTTTTAGGTTACGGGTTGGGGGGTGAAAAACCAGTGGGTGGTGATGCTGCCTAGAGCCTAGACACACTCTAGCGCAACGAGTGTGACAATGTCGCTTTTGCAGTGAACAAGGTCGCCTTACAGTGAGTCACTGCCGCATGAGCGCATGAGATAGTGCCGCGTGAGATAGTGCCGTTGTAAAACTGAGTCGCCACTGAATGGCAGCCTCTCAGAGCCCTATTTAAGCAAAGAGTTCGCGCCTGGACTGTAACGTTTTTATCACAGCACGCGCGAGGTGCCAATCCAGCGTCCACACCCTTTGCGCACTGCACAAAACATGGCTAAATGCCGCTCCTTTCGATCTTGCGAGTCAGCCACATGCGCCAGAGTATTGACCCCATGTCTCGGGTGTTTGGGTGGCTAGTGGCTTTACTCTGTGTGGCGAGCTGTGAGCCGTTTGCCCCGACGGCCAAGCCTACTTTTAGGCCCCTGAATGACACGCCTTGCAACGGCCGAACCTACCAAGGCTTAACGCTTCGGTGCGGCCGTTTTTATCTGTCTCACCGAGCGGAGGATTACATTGGCTTTGCGGTGTTGACGCCAACTCGCACGCAAAACCGGCAAGATCCCGTCGTGTATTTTGCCGGCGGACCGGGCGAAGGTGGGAATACCACTCAGGATTTGGCGTTTTGGCAGGCTTGGTGGCTTGGCATGGACATAGCGCGGCCGCTGATTATCTGGGATAGCTGGGGCAATGAGGGAGCCGGTGGCCGGTTTAACTGCGCTATAGCGCCCTCACCGATCACACAAAGGCTACCGAGCGCTCACTCGCCCCAACAGCTTGCGACCGCGCACTATGCCGACGCGAACCATGCCGATGCGCACCTCGCAGAAGATGCAAATCCTGACGATGCGAACCTCGCAGAATTAGTGCAATGCACAGACAGCTGGGCAAGCGAAGCCGGCATAGCTCTGCCGGATCGACTCAGTAGCCGCGCTCATGCCGAGGCGTTAGTGGCTTTGATGCAGGCACTCGGTTATCGACACTGGCATGCGCTGGCGGTGTCCTACGGTTACCGGGTCGCCGAATGGGTTGCCGCCTTGGCGCCAGAGGCCACTCTCAGCCTGACATTGGATTCGCCCTATGACTGGTCGCTGGACCGCCCCTCCGCCAGAGCCAACAACTGGTATCACTTTTTTAACTGGGCTATCAGCCGTTGCGAGCAGCCAGACTGCGAGGTCAACCCCCGGCAGCGATGGCTGGCATTGATCAACGCATTCAACGCAAAACCCCTGAGTGGGGCACCAAGCTCCGGCGACTCAGGCCAGAAGACCCACACAGACTTGGGGCTTATCTCCGGCAACGTCTTGGCGCATCTTCTCTATAGCCTCTGGTATAACGGCCAACCAGCGGCCTGGTTTGACATACTTTACGCCGCCGAAGAGGCTCAACAGCTGGGGTATATGACCCAACGCCTCGCTCGCCACCTATCGATTCCCGCTCACAAGCGCCTAGGCGAGCACTGGCCACTGGCCCATTGGCTCACAGAGTGTTTTGACAATGCTGCCGAGTCGCCCGCCGACTATCACGCACAGCTGGCCGCAACGATTTCACACCCAGACCCCGCCTGGACGATGCTGTTATCGCCCGATCTCGGGCTTCAACTGTGTCATGCGCTAGCCGGGCGGCACACCCAGGCCAGCACCGAAAGCCGATCACCGCCCGCCTTGGCGCCAGTGCCACGCTGGATTCTGGTCGGGGGACAAGACCCGGTCACACCGCTTGCCAGTTTACGTCAGCTGGCCGAGCAGCCATGGTCGGTATTTTGGGTGGCGCCCGGCGCCGGGCACGGGGTGCTGTTATCGACAAGCTGTGGTGACACGGCATTAGGTGCCTATTGGGAAGCTCCGCGCGCAGGGCTCGCACAGGCGCGGGCACAAGCCAGCCACCGCTCGATGGCGGCTCTGCCTATCGCATTACCGCAATCATTCACTCAAGCCTCCCCACAAGGCAAGATTGCCAGTGACCTAACAGAGCGCCATAATCCCCCCAGCTGCCGCGCATTCACGTTTGATTCAGCCAAACCTTAGGGGTTGGTTTTTCGTAGAGGCTGCAAACCCTCAACACGACAACCTTTCCTCAACACGACAACCTTTCGAGATCACTGTTATGACATGGCTGATGATGAACCCCCTAAACCCCCGCCTATTATTTCGACGCCTCACGGCATTTTGTTGCCTGTCTTTACTGGCGTTATCTTGTCTTGGAGACCCTATGATCTATTGGATCGATACCCGAACCCCCGAAGAGTACCAAGCCGGCCACCTACCCGGCGCCGTACTGATTCCTTACGAAGTGATTGGCGATCGCATCGGTGAAGTCACCAACGATAAAAACGCCGACATTCGGGTTTATTGCCGCAGCGGGCGTCGCAGTGGTGTCGCCAAAGACACGCTGGAAGCCTTAGGCTTTACCCGCGTCACCAATGAAGGTGGCTACGAAGACATCCTCAAGCGCCCCCGCTAAGCGCTTGCCCTGGCGCAGCCTGCTCAGTAGACTGCGCGCCGCCTTAGGTGCGCCCGTGAGTGAATTAACGGGCGTTAAACGGGAAACAGGTTCAATGCCTGTGCTGCCCCCGCAACGGTAATTGGTAGGGCTTTTCGAACACCACTGTGCGTGCATGGGAAGGTGAAAAGTCGGCTGAATTTTATCGGCCAAGCCATGAGCCCGGAGACCGGCCTTAGGCACTCACGTGATGTTGCGGTGGGCGACATCAGCTGTTTGGGTGCGGATTTTTTGTTTTCTCTCGTCGGTACGATTTGGTACCGCTCTTCGCCTTTATTTGCTTTTCCTGCCGGTAGCATCATAGTTTTAACTGTTGTTGAGTGACGACTATGATTTTTCGATCTGTTTTTTCGGGGACCTTTACCGCCCCTTCGCGCGCCTTGGCGCTGATTGCACTGCCCTTCATAACGCTGAACAGCTGGGCCTCGCCCGAAGCGGCTTCACCACAGGATGCGCCAGCACACAAGGCGCTGGAGGAGATAGTGGTGACAGCAAACCGTTTGCCTCAAACGGAAGAGGACCTCTTAGGCTCAGTCTCGGTTATAGACGCCAGCGATCTCGACCTGCTGCGCCCGCGTGATCTCACTGAGGCGGTGGCTGTCACCAACGGGGTGGCAATAGCCCGCCAAGGTGGCCAGGGTTCACTGACCAGCGTCAGCCTGCGCGGCAGCCGCACCACCCAGACGCTGAGCCTCATCAATGGTTCGCGCTATGGTTCGGCTTCTGCGGGATTTGCCAACCTGTCTGAGGTTCCGGTCGAATTTGTTGAGCAGGTTGAGGTGCTGCGTGGCCAGGGCTCGGCACTTTACGGCAGCGACGCCATAGGCGGCGTGATCAATGTCGTACCCATAGGCCAGTCCTTGGGGCAAGATCGCCTGTCGCTTGGAATGAGTGTTGGTAGCCTCGATAGCCACAAAGACCGCCTAGTGGCTGAGAAGCGCCTGCAAAGCACCCAGCTAGCCCTGGGCCTGCGCCGGGCCGCAACCGCGGGCTACGACCGCACCTTGTCAACCCTGGGCACTAATGCCGATGAAGATCCCCACCGCAACCAGGCCGGCTTTGCCTCCGCTTATCATGAGGTCGACGAGGGGCGAATCGGCTTGTTCAGCTTTACCAGCCGCTCGACACTGTCATACGACGAGCCTTCAAACGACCCGGCATTTTCCCCCTGGGCCGATCCCAGTGCGCTGGAGTCGCTTCAACCAGAAGGCGTCAGCGAATTGGCCATGACGCAGCTCTATGCTGAGCGCAAAATCACAGACTATTACACCCTGCGTCTACAGATGAGCCAGGCGGACGATAGCCTCGTTTCCGCCGATTCCTTCCCCGGTTTTTTTAATAGCCGCAACCGTAATGTCGAGTGGGTGAACCGACTCCAACTGCCGCTCGGCATCAATCTCGTTGCAGGCGCCAGCCGCGATCACAGTGCGCTGGAGTCCTCGACAACCTATAACGTGCCCCAAGGCCAAGCGAAGCGCAGCGTCACCGGCCACTTTGTGCAATTACACCTGGATCAGCGATTGTATGCGCTGGAATTGGGTGGCCGCGAAGACCGCAACCGTCAGTATGGTCGCCAGGGCACAGGCTATGCCGCAGCGGTGATCAAACCGGTGGAATCAATCGACATTTTTGGCCAATGGGGCGAGGGCTTTCGCGCGCCAACTTTTAACGATTTATGGTCGCCTTGGGGTGGCAACACGGATTTAGACCCCGAAGAAAGCCGTAGCCGCAGTGGGGGGGTGCGCTTTGCAGACCACCGTGTGTCTTTGTCGTGGACCTATTATCAAACCGACTACCGCAATTTAATTGTGTACGACCTCGTTACTTTTATTCCCAATAATATTGAGCTCGCCAAAGCGCGAGGGCAGGAAGCCAAACTGGAGTGGGACACCGTTTACGCGGGCAAAGTGAGCCTCGGGATGGATTTTGGCAAAGTACAAAACCTGACGACAGAACAACGCACACTCATCACCCCTGCCAAACTCGGTTTTTTGCGCTGGGAGTACCATCCCGGCCCCGTCACAACCGCCTTCTGGC
>JACCDR010604791.1_pt1 | contig 14480 bp, 35 predicted proteins | sample 7446431 | NCBI WGS metagenome assembly JACCDR01 (sample SAMN15323443, study PRJNA562643) | freshwater metagenome | isolation source: river surface water | place: USA:Blue River Watershed | collected 2017-08-17 | reverse complement strand
GTGGCCACGACGCGATGGTCTGGCGAGACGATGACGGCACCGACGTGCTTTCGATCGCACGAAGCCCGCGTTGCTGCCAGGTACGCCGCGCGCATGAAGTACACGTCCCACTTCGGTCTAGCCACGATGGTCTCCTCGAGGGTCGAGTTGACCCTCCGTTCCGAACGCGTCGTCGCCAAGAAGGCCGTCGAGGATCTCGTTCAACGAGCCTGCGACCTCCTTCTTGTCGACGGCCTTCCCGTCCTTGTCGAGCCAGTCAGCGAACGCGCGTAAATCGCGCGCCACCGTCTTGCTCGTGGTCTTGCGAAACTTCACAGCACGCCGCCACGGCCGCGCGTGCGGTGGTACTCGTCAGCGCGCGGCGTAGGGATCGTGCTGCGCTCTTCTTCGTCGATACACGAAAACCGGGGAACGCCGGCGGACACATCTTCGAGGAAGACGTGCAACGCGCGGATCCAGACGACCCCGTCACGCCCCGCGTAGACCACGACGGGATCGAGCGTCGCCTCGAGCAGCGCGACCGCGACGACGTCGTACTCGCCGCCCTTGTAGTGGCGCCAGCGCTGACCCACTCGAACAGGCGACCTGTCGATCTCCGCGAGCGCTTGTTGCTTCGTCATCCGTGCCGCCTTGACAGCGAAATGATAGGCCGACGCATTCAATCGTTGCTATCACGCGGGCGGGTCGTCAGACAAGCCGTTCTTGCGCCTTCGCCAGTCCCGGAAATCCAGAGCAGAGAAAACGAGCGCCACCCCGCCTAAAATAGCGGCGAGGGTCATCACTTCTTGATGTCTTCGAAGAGGAAGAACGGCTGTCCCGTTCTCTCGTCGACGTAGCTGTCGAGGTAGACGAGCTGGCCGTCGTACTCGAGCTTCACGCCGAGCGGCACCCAGACGAACGCGCGCTTCTGCTTCGGCTTGCTCGGGTCGATCTGAAACATGAGCGCGGGCATCGGCTTCAGCTCGGCGACGGGCGGCTTGCCCATGCTCGCTGGGATGATGAGATCGGGCTCGGCGAACGTCGTCACGATGCGCCGGAGCTTTCCCGGCAGCGTGACCTCGAGATCGAAGGGCTCGTAGTTATCCCGGGGATGTGTCTCGAACGCGATCTGCATGTTTATCCCATACTACATCGACTACGGGCGCGGCAACGGCTTCTCGGCGTGGTAGTTCTCGAGCTTCTCCATGCGGTGGCGAAGTTCTCGGACCTCGTTGTCCAACACCAGGCGAATGATTGAGGAGACCAAAAGAGCGACTGCGATGATCGCCGCCGACCACTTCATCGTCGCGCGCATGGCGACGAATGCCTCGGGTAAAGAAGCGCTCTGGACCGCCTTTTGTAGCGCGTCCATCTGTAGCTTCAGATTGGCCACGTCGCGCGCTTGATCGGGCATTAGCGCGCCTTCACCAGAGCGATCTCGTCGACCTCGCGTGTGATCATGTAGGCGCGCTTGTACAGGCTGGGAAGCGTCAGGCTTGCGGGCTGGCGCACGCGCAAGTTGTCGACGATGTTCTCCGACACCATGAGCACTACGTTGGCCCCGGTGGGGACAACGATCATCACTTGGTTGTGAGGAACGTTGACGTCGAACTCCAGCCGTTCAGCATGAACAGGCTCCGATTCAACAATCGGCACAGGCGCAGAACCGGCTCCGCCGCCGGCTAGGCCCTTGGTTGAAAGGGGACCGCCGCCGCTCACTGGCGCACCGCTTTGTGCATGGTGATCTTGCCCGGACCTTCGTACGTGGTCGTCACGAGGAACGTTGCAAACGCGCCCTCGGACCCAGCGCCTCCACCATCAGCAGGCATTGCGCCTGCGCTACGCCATACACGTAGCCGCCCAGCTGTCTGACCGTCATCGGTGTTGGTCGTCTCGTCGAGCATGAAGTTGCCCTGCAGGAGACCCGCGGCAACGGCGACGCCGTCTGCAACGCTGCCGGCAATCGCGAAGTCCTGCAGGAGCGCGTTCAACACCAGCCCAGCGATCTCGGACTTGAGCGGCAAACCGCCCGACGCGCCAGCAATTGCATTCGGCAACGCCGTGAGTCCCGCGCGCACGGCGTCTTCCTTGTTCATCGCGATGACCTTGAGCTTGACGTCGTTGTTGGTCAGCGCGCCAGGCGCGGAGAACCGAAGTGGGTTGTCGCCAAGCTGGTTGACGTCACCCGATACCAAAGCGGCCTCGTAGTGACCGTTGCCCAGGTCCGTGATGGTCGGCGTGATCGTCGAGAACGTGGTCACGTTCGCCTTGCAGATCTGCGTCGCGATAACGGCAGACAAGCCGGCCAACGGCAGGCCTGTGCTCTCCGCGCGCATGATGAAGCGAACCTTGACGGCGATGTTCTGTGTTACCTCGATAACCATGGCGTCTCCCTTCGACAGGAAGCCCTGTATGTACTCAGCGGTGTTGGTGAACTGCATCGCCGTGAACGAAGCGTAACCGGGTGCTTCAGCATTTTCGAAACCAGTGCTATTGCCGGCGATGTCTTTTGACGCCTGGGGCCCTGTAACCGGCGTCGTCAAACCATCCCATGGCCATGCCAGCGACCCGGGCGTGCCGACCAACATGAAGTTCTTGTTGTCCATCGTGTCGCCACACGCAGCGAGCGCGCTGTTGTTGGCGTTGCGTGCCGTCCACCAATCGAACAGCTGCCCGGCAATACCGGACATGTTCGTCGTAGATCCTCCAACACGAAATGGGCCCCACATCGGATAACCGGCGCCGCCCTGCAAGTCGGTGAGCACGTTCTGCCAGAGGCTGGGATTGCCTGCAAAAGCCAACGCGCCGCCATTCACGCCGATCGAGATTCCGTTCGCGCGCATGCGCCCGCCACGCGTCCCTTGAACGAATACACCTTGTACGCCTGACGAGGATCCTTGACCGCTGTTGAACTCGCCCGCTGACCCGTCATAAGCGAATCCCCACACGCTCGGGGCAATCGTCCGATCTTGAAGCGACGTATCGAGAACCTCAACACCCCATACCAACGAGGCCGCCGTGTTACTGTTGTTCGAACACAAAAAACGGCACATCTTGGCTTCGGAATCGACCCAACCAAACAACTGCCGAGGCACGGCTACCAATGCGGCGCCAATGAAGCTCTGACCGCCAGACGCTGTCAACGCGAGTTCATCTGTTGCCGTCGGTGTGTGCGTCACGGTGCCCGCCGCAACGTAAAGGCCGCCAGGCGAATACGCGACGCGTGCGTGCGTGTCGGCGCCTCCGGTGTACGAAAGGCAAATGTCGCAGCCGTTGCCGTCCGTCAGGACCATCCAACTCTGTGCGGATGTCGTATTTGCTCCACGTGTCGAGCCATCGGCGATGGCGGCCCAACGGTTGTTGCCGTCCATCGCCGCCGTCGTCCCATTACTCGAGCCTTTGCACGTGTAGCCATTCGCCAAAAGAAAATCGGCGATAATCTTGAAAAAGTGGCCAACCATCAAAGGCAGCGTCGCATCGGCCACCGTGTTGTTTGGCGACACGATCCACGTCTTAGCTTTGGTTGGATACCCCATCTATGCACTCACGCGGTCTGCATGGGCGTAAGACCGTCCCATGGCCACATCGGACTAGAGCCGCTGCCAAGTTGAACCCAATGACCGTTCGGGAAAGCGACGTCGCCAACAAGGGCGTTTGACCCGCGTCCCGTCCACCAGTCGATCAAATTTCCAATTGGACCCTGGCGATTGGTGGTGGTCGTACCGATCAAAATTGGAAACATTGCAAACCCGGTGCTCTTCTGCAGTTCTGGCTTTATCGTTCCGGAAAACAGGATCGGATTTCCGTTTGCGTAAACTTCGACCCCGCACGTCACGTTGCACGTCGTGCCGTTGATTCGTGTTTGTCCGCCGATCGAGTTGCTCGCGTATCCACCAAAAAACTGAGACAAACTGAGCGGCAAGTTGGACGCGGTGAACGCAAATCCCCAAACCTGTGGCGAGTACGAGATGGACACACGCGATCCGTTCACCAACTCAACGCCCCAGGTGCCGTTCAACGGTGCGCCCGCCGCTTGAACACACGTGCGGAACATCTTTGCTTCAGAGTCGATCCAAACGTGAACGATACGGTCGTTCACGAGGCTCGTGCTGATGAGAGACACCCCTGAAAAGAGCACGCACTCATCTGTTGCCGTTGGCGTGTGTGTTGCGGTGCCTGCCGCAACGTAAAGGCCGCCAGGAGAAAAGGCGATGCGCATGACGTCGCCCGTAGCACCCACGTACGACAAACAGATGTTGCATCCGTTGCCGTCGACCAACACCATCCACGAGACCGCTGTCGTGGTGTTCGCGCCTTGTACGCTCGCGTTGGCGTCGGTTGCCCAACGGTTGTTGGCGTCCATCCCCGCTGTACTTCCGTTGCTCGAGCCCTTGCACGTGTAACCGTTGGCCAACAACGCATCCACGATCGTTTTCATGTACTTGCCACCCTGCGTGACAAGCGTTGGATATGACGCGATCGAAATGCGTTGATTGACGACAAACGTCCAAGTGCGAACGCGAGACGGAACCGACACCTAGGCCCCCTCGAGGCAAATCGGACAATCGACGAAGTTTTCTTGGTCGAAACGCTCCATCATCAACTCATCGAGCGGAGTGTCAGTAGCGAGGCCGCACGCAAGTTTGAAACGAACGGCCGCACGGCACGCGTCTCCGTGGCCTTTGTGACCGAGCCGAAGTGCCGCACGTTCGACAACTCGGTGCGTAGAGCCGTCGATGGCGATGACCTCAATCGTCGCCGGATCGACGTGGACGTGACCTTCTTCAGTGCGTGCGGGATGTGCATGACATCGTCTATGGATGTCGCCCCGAATCTTCTCGCAACGAAGGAGATGTTGATCATGGTTGGCCAGCGCCACCGCGGCATACCAAGCTTCCTCTTCAGCGTGCGCCTCCGCGCGAAGTGCCTCCGCTTCCTCGTGCGTTCGCTGCGCGACGGCAATGGCCGCCTCCGCAGCGAGCCGAGCCTCGAGTGCAGCGGCTTCGGCCGTCGCCGCGCGCGCGACCTTTGCAGGATCAGGTGTCGGTGGCTTCTTCGAAGGCATCAGCGGGGCTCCCACTTTCCGTTGACGACTTCGCCATGCGCACCGCAGATACGGCACTTCAAACTCGGCGAGAGCGTCAGAGGTTCGGCGGACAGGATGTCGTGCACCGGCGTTCCGTCAACCGGGCGCACCGCGCAGAACGACTGACACAACATACCCGAGTCGCTACGCGCGTCGGGATGCGTGTGCAGCCAGCCCACGAGACGGTCGTCCGCGTCCATGACGGGCGCGAAGACATGGCCGTTCCCGAGGGGAATCTCGTGATCGTCGGTCATCGCTTCCACACCAGCTGGCCGTTGACCTCGACGAGGTCGTCCGCCGTTCGGCGCTCGGGGACGCTGTAGCCCTTGTTCTCGAGGCACTGCGTGCACAAGAGCGAGCGGTGCAGCGGCGTGTACGGCACGCAGTACAACAGGACCTCGAGGCGTCCGCAGTCGCACGTTCCGTATCCGACGTAGGTCGGGCGTGGCGCGTCCATCAACGACCTCCTGGGCGCAGCGCCCGCGCGGCGGCTTCCTCGCCGAGCGAGGCGAAGCGCTGCTGGTTGAGCGAGTCGACCAAATCCGACGTGGCGTGCGGCGACGGCCTCGACAAGCCGTGCGTCGCGCCGACGATGCCCCCGCCGACTGCACCGATGCCGCCGTTGATCAGCATCCGCTTCCACAGTGGTTGTTGCGCACGTTCGTGCGCCGAGTCATTGGCATAGTCGACCGCGCTGCCGAGCAAGCCCGCGCCGGCTCCGACGCCACCGCCGATCAACGAGGTGCGCGCCGATGGCGACAACGCGAACGCGGCAGCCTTCTGTCCGATGCTCGGCGCTGCGCCAGTCAGCGGCACCTCGTGGTTGTCGCGCGAGGCGACATGAATCTTGTCGATGTCGAACGTGCCATCGATCGGAGGAAGTGTTCCCTCTGCACGAGCGTGCTGAGGCAGGTAGCCCAGCGTAATGTGCGGGGTGAACACGTGTGCCTTACTCGCCTCGATGCCGTGGTCGGCGAGGGCACGCGTAGCATCGACATGCAAGTGCTCGAGACCCGGCGCGTCGAGCAGCGCGACCAACGCGGTGTGCGGCTTGCCGTCCTTCGAAGCGCCGTCGAAGTAGGCCCAGCCCTGGATGCGCGCGTCGATCGGCGCGGTGCGCTCTCCGAGCCGACGCAGCGACTCGAGCGCGGCGTGTACCTTCTCAGGCGCGTGATCGCTCTCGGGCTTCCGCGTGTACACGAGCGTGACGTGGTCGATGTCCTGATGCGTCGCCGCGTCGGGCAGCACGCGGCGCTGGACCTCGCCGAGGCGTGCGGAGACGTGATCCGGAACCCGCACGTGGACGAAGAAAGCCTTCGGATCCGTGGTGATCTGGGCGTGCTTCTCGCGCGCATCCAGAACCATGGCCAAGACCTCGGCCAACGAGACGGTTTTCACAGGGAAATTATAGGCGGCGCCCTAGGATAAGGGGGCATGCCCTCGACGCACGTTTGTTTCTGGCTCGAGCCCACCGAGTTGTGCGAGGCCTCGTACCGGCGATACATCTCCAGCATCGCCCCTGACGCGCCAAAGGGCTGCGGCGTACAGCGCCCGTGGTGTCCTGGCGGCTTCGTTCGCACGTGGGACTACCACAACAAGAGCGTCGTCATCGACCGTCGCGAGCGCGGCGAGCAGGACGTCGGACGTCTACCGTCGGAGGAGGAACGCGCGGACCAACGATGGCCAAAAAATTGCGACTGCGGCTACGAGTTCCGTCCTGAGGACGAGTGGCGGTTCCACGCGGAGACGTTGTTTCGTCGATCGGACAACGGCGAGCTGGTCACGCTCCACAACGCCCCGGTCGGCGCGATCTGGAATGCCGACTGGTACATCGGCACCGGGCACAACCCGAAGCCCTTGCCCGACGGGCGATTCCTCGCGGTGAGGTGCCCGGCCGGCGACTGGCTCATCGACGGGCCCTCGAGCAACAACAACGGCCAAGGCTGGACGCGCCGCGGCGAGCCTCCGCTGCTGGTTGTCACGCCGTCGATCGGAATGACGGGCATGCACGGTTGGCTCGGCGGTCCCGGCGGCGACCAGCCGGGGGTTCTGGTGATCGATCTGCCATGACCTTCGTCGCGTACCTATCGCACCCCATCGGGGACGATGACGATCCCGGACTCCGCGGGGACAACATCGCCAACGCGGGAAAGTGGCTCAACTTCCTCGTCGACAACAAACGATGGGCGATCCTATGCCCGTGGCTCGCGTACACGACAACGTTGAGCCAGACCATCTACGGCCCGCGCGCGCTGATGGACCAGATCATCCTGCTCGAGCGCTGCGACGTGCTGGTCCAGGTCGGCGGGCACATCTCGCCGCACATGACCATCGAGCGCAACCACGCCGTGCGCAACGAGTTGCCCGTGGTGGACCTGACACGGTTCGGCTATTTCCCCGGCACGCGGGACGCGGTTAGGCAGCAGATCGCCAAGGACCTGCGTCAGCAGATCGACCGAGCCCGAGGAATGATGCGCCGACGCGTGTGGCTTCCCCCGCTCTCGCCGGAGGACATCACCGCGCTCCGAGCGGCCGAGCGAACGCTCAGCTCCGACCCATTCTCGGACGACGCTCGCATGATGATCCAAAAAATCGTGAACTCGGCGCTGCGCACGGTCTAGGGCTCGCGGTGCCCCTCCAGCTCCGGCTCGGCGCCGACGATGCACTCCATGCACGTCGGGGGTAGGCGCGTCGCCTTGTAGCCATCCGCGCCGTGCTCCGTCGGCCGCGGGCGGTGGCCGATGAGGATGCCGCAGTCGGTGTACACGCGCCCGTTGCGCTCGGACGTCACCCAGTGAACGACCTCGAACGCGTCCCGCCATCGAACGTAGTAGCTCTTCATCGCTCGTAGCGCTCCACGCTCGCGACCGCGCACATAAAGCACGTCGTAGGCTGTCCGTCGTCGACAACGTGCTGCTCATCGACCCACTGGTCGAGGTTGCACATCAACACCGGCACGACGCAACCGTCGTGGTGGAGCAGCGCGACATGGTGGACGACGTCGTCGACCGCGATAGTCGGGCGAGACCGCTTCGCGCCGATGTCGACGCCGTACGAAATGTCCGCGCCTCCGAGCAGGAAACGGTGGGTCGCGCGCGCGTGCTCCCACTTCGAATCGAAGTTCTGCGGCGCCAGCTCGATGACGCCGCCCAGCCACAGCTGAGTGCCCTTCTCGACGAAGTAGTCGCGCTCCTGAACCCGGCGTGCCCACCAGTTCTGCTGGTGGTCCGCGCGCATTCGACGACGAGACCGTCGCTCGTGCCGGACAATGACGACGACGGCGAACGCGACGAGGCCAATGACGACGAGCCAGTCGGTCATCGGCCACTCGCGCACATGACGCATGTCAGCGGGTCCCGCGTCTCCACGCTGTCACCCGCGTCCCCATACACGTAGCCACAGCGAGCGACCCACCCCGTCTTCCGCGTCATCGAGTCGCGGTACTCGAGCAACCGATGCACGAGCCCGTCGCGGCCGTGCACACGCACGCCTCGCGCGTCGTACAGGTGGTTGACCACGGCGTCGATGACCCGACCGATCGTCACCACGGCGTCACCAGCTTCGCGTTGTCGCGCGAGGACCCGCCTTTGCAGAGCATGCACGTGATGGGCTCGTCGCTGATCGGGTCGTTGTAGGCGTCGCCTTCGAAGTGCTGCCCGCAGAAGAAAGCCCACTTGGCCGCGTCGCGATCGAATCCCCACAGCACGTGGACCGTGCCCTCCCACGCGACAGGGAGACGTCGCTTCTGAGACACGGCGTCCGCGACCGTCATCCTCGTCGACCGAGGCACAACAGGCACGTCGCCATCGCCTCGTAGTTCAATGTTCGCCATCCGGTTGAGACCTCCCGATCGCAGTTGGTGACGCGCACGTCGTACTCGCCGATGTTGCCATGCCCCAGGTCCGACGGCGCCGTGTATACGTCGTAAACATGGACGATGCCGGTCCGCGGGTCCAGAGCCTTCACCGGGGCCTCCATTTCACGCACGTCAGGCACGTGGGCGCCTTGGACACCGTGACGAACTTTGGCTTGCCGAGCCCGAGGGCGACCCCGCATGGCGTGAACCACGCGATCGCGGTCAAGCCGTCGTAGGGCCGGTCCGCGCGGAACACCGCCTGGTTGGCGTGCAGCACCACGTGGACCACGCGCTGGTCGTCGCGATGGCGCAGGAACCACTCCTTCGCCTCGCGCCGGTTCATGTCGACCGTGATGAGCTGCCTCCATTTGCGGAGACGCTTGCGCTCAGCCCTCGACGACTTCGGCACGGGCGTAAGCAACGGCGCACTCCAGGCACGTGATGGCCTTGTGCTGGTTGCGCGCGACCTCGGAGAAGATCATCGCCTGATCCGTCGAATCGAAGCGCTTCTTGAGGAACGTGTTGCCGCACATCGCGGCGTAGTCGTCGGAGCACGTAACGTGCACGATGCCGTCCTCCTCGAACGGCAGGCGCGGGTTCAGCTGCGCCCACCAGGTCGCCTGCGTGTTGCAGGGCTCGCAGTCGCCGCGCCCGCAGTCGCAGAACGAGTGGTAATCCCAGTCGTAGGACTCCCACCACACGAGCGGCGGGTACTGGTCCTCGACGCCGGGCGTCTCGGGCCTCAGTTCGCGTCGGTCGGGCCAGCTGTGTCGTCGACCATCAGACACATCTCCTCGAGCTGCCGCTGGAGCCAGACGAGATGCCGACGCTTGATGAGGCCCCGCCGCTTGTTCTTTGCGTGGGCTTTGGGGGACCCGAAGACCAGCGCGCTTCCGTTCACCCATGACATCAACCCCCGTTTATCACGTCTACCATCCGCGTCGCAACGCACTTCATGCACGACGCGGGCCCGTAGATTCGGTTGCGCTTGGGAACGTCGTCGACGCCGACGCCGAGCCCGCAGCCCGTGACGTAGTCGAGCACCAGCACGGAATACGGCCGATGATGGCGCTCGAACAACACGTGCAGCATGCCGGTGGGGTCCTTCCAGACCCAGACCTGTCGTTCAAGGCGTTCGATGGTCATGGTGCAACTCCACCAGCTGGCCGCGGACGACTCGGTGCTCGCGGAGACCGGTGATATCCGGCAACCAGGCCAGGCACTGGATGCATGTCGGGATCGACTCGTCGAACACGGGCGAATCCCAGTCCGTCCAAGCCAGGCCGCAGCACGTCACGACGTGGTGGTCGTAGCGAGAGTCCTTCGAGTGGTGGTAGAGCACGTGCTGGAGCAGCGGGGCCATCGGGTCATGCACGAGCGTACTCGCGCATGCAACGCATGCAGGTCACCGCGCGCTCGTCGCCGACCTGACGGTATCGTGGAATGTCCGCATAGAAGCCGCACAAGGTCTTGTCGTCGTATTGATAGTCGGTCCGCGACAGCTCGGTCGCGTGTACGACGTTGTCGTGGTCAATCGCGCGCTTCATTGGCCTCCAATGCTTTGAATAAAGCGCGGCGCAGCCACCCGAACGGACGCACGAGGCGCTTCATCGTGAAGTGGTGAGTGCCAACGCCCGGCACGTACGTTCCTGCCTTCGACGGCTTCAGGTGCTTGAAGATGTCGCCGGTCTTGCCGTACAGCGCGCCGAACATGTCGGACTTCTGGGCCTGTCGCTGTCGATCACCGTCGAGGATTCGCTCCGAAGCGCAGAGCACGCACGTGAGCGCGACTTCCTCGGTGCAGAAGCCAACGGACTCTGGGACAGGCACGTCCTCGAACGCCTCGAGGGAGAGCCCGCACTTCGTGTGCGGCGTCGGAATCACCATGATCTCGTCGTGCAACGACGCGCCGAGCTTGCGCATGTCAATGACCTTGTGGGTGAGTCGGTCATTCGCGCTGGTGTAGCGACGAAACGCCGTCCACGCGGGCGGCGACGGTTTGTCGGCGGTCACATGGCCTCCTCAGTCGTGCATGCCCACGGAATGCGGGCCATCCCCAAGCACTGCAGGCACGTCGTCGGCGCAAGGTAGTTGTAGTTTCGCACGTGCACCAGAATCTTACGGCACGCCGAGTAGACGTACTTCTGACGCACGAAGTCCTTGAGGTTCCCGAGCTTCGCCTGGTGCGTGAGGCCGTCGACCTCGCTGGTCCAGCGCCCCGTGTACTCGCTGCGCACGAGGTCGAGGTAGCTAGCGGGCACGATGCACCGCACACCGAAGGCACGTGAGCGGGCGATACGTCAGGACTCTCGCCAAGCGAACCTCCGTTCGACACTGTGGCCCGAAGTACTCGCGGTTGTCCTTGCGCCACACCATGCCTTGGTGAAGCACCCCATGCTCGTCCTCGGCAAGCTCCGCTGGCTCGACGGACCATTCGTTGAGGTTCGGCGCCGTCACCGCGTGTGCGCGATGCCGAGGAACCTCGCCAGCCAGGGCCAGTGCATGTAGAACGCCGGCGAGCACGGCATCTTCTTGACGGCCTGCCACGGATCGACGTACGCCAGCTCCGCGTGGTCGAGCGCCTGCGGCGGCTCGGAGCCCGGCGAAAGCGTCACGTGGTAGAGGTCGATGACGAACGCGACCTCGAGATCCAGCGTCGCGGACGCGACGAACTCTCGGACAAGGACATGGCAGCCCAGCTCCTCGCGCCACTCGCGCTGGAGCGCGTCGACCGGGTCTTCCTCATCGTCGAGCTTGCCACCCGGCAGCTCCCAGAGGTCGCCGCGGAACTTGCCGCTCTTGCGCTTGCCCATGAGGATGTGTCCGTCGCCGCGCACGAGCACGCCGGAGACGACGCGCCCCATCATGCGGACACCAACGCTTCCAGGACGCGCGGGTCCTCGTTCGCGTTCATCTGGGCCTGCGTCGCCTTGCAGCTCGCGCACTGGTGCACGGGCGGGTTCGCGAGCACCTGCGCGACGGCGTGCTTGACGCCGACGACGACGCGCGACGTCGTGCCGTACTTCAGGCACACGTTGGCGACGTGGAACTTCGCCGTGTGCTCGGCAATGTTGAGGCGCACGCCGATCAGCTTGTTCGACAAGCCCTCGGCGATGCATGCCGCGACTTCCACCTCGCGCGGCGTCAAGGGGTCTCCTGCTTTTGGCTTGTTCGACATCGCTACCCTTCCTGTCCCGATGGGACCTTCGCCACGCGGTTGCGCAGCTCCTTAGCCAACAACGAACCCGAGAGCCCGCCTTGCTCGAGAGCGAGGCAGTACTGCTCGATGACGGCGCGCAGCTGGCGATTCTCCTTGAGCGCCAACTGATGCTGGCGGCGAAACCACTCGCCTTCACCGGACGTCAGCTTCGCCATCAGAGCAGCATCTTAATCGCGGCACGGTCCGCGTCCGAGAGGTGTTCGCGCAGCGACTCCACGAACTCGGGCACGTCGCCGTAGAAGCGCAGCGGCACGTAGGTCGGGCGCTTCGGGTCCTCGAGGCCGCCCGGCCGGTCGGGATCGTCGGGGTGACGCTCCGCGCGCACCATGTACTTGGCGAGCATGGACAGCTCGCGAGCGTGGAACCCGACCAGCTCCCCGTACGTCGGGCGATACTTCTTCTCCCAGTCGAGCAGGAGCCGGGTCAGCTCGCTCTCGGCGACCCGCATGTCGACGTCTCGTTTCGCGATCTTCATGTGCGTCTCCGTTTGTTCGAATCCCAGGAGGCCAGCACCGTGCGCACGACGCCGTCCTTGACGACCATCAGCACGCCGTCGCCGTTCCACAGCTCCTGGCCGTTGTCGATGTGCTCCACAAACTCGGCGAGCTTGCGATGCTTGTTCAATAGACGCTCGGCGTCTTCGAACGTGATGGTCGTGTAGGGGCCGAAGCAGAGGTTGGGATAGCGCTCGATGAAGCGCTGGACCGCGTGTCCCTCGTCATCCAATGAAATTGGAGGCGTCATAGGTCGTCACACGAGGCCTTGAAGCACTCGAAACAAGTTGAATAGCGTGCGGGATAAACATACGCGCGTCGACGTGTCCTTCCAACGCGGAAGGGGCATGGAGCGACCTCGCCCAGCGGACCGTGCCCGGGCTGAGTGGTGAACCTGTCGAACACGGCGTCCTCGACCTCCTCGATGACGACGTGACCGCACGAATGGAAAACCATCAACTCGTTCTTCATGTTGTTCCGTACTCGCGCTGGTCCTTGACGGCCTCGGCCGGCGACACGCCGCCGCACCCGATGCAGACGTCGTTCGGATCGGGGTCAGGCCAGCGCCGCGGCGCTTGCACGCGCCTGCCGCAGCCGGCGCAGTTGAACTGCCGACGCGGAGGCTTCACGCGCGCGACCATGTGAAGAACACCCGCTTGGCATCGCCACCCATCGCGACGTACTTCACGCGGATCGTGTCCGCCTCGCGGCGCGACTGACAGCTCATTCGCATGACCTGGTCGGGGTACTTCGCCGTCGCCTCGAGCAGGCGGCGCGCGTCGGCTTCCTCGTACGCGCCCATCTCGAGCAGCTTCGGGTCCGACGGAAACTCCGAGTCGTAGGGCGTCATTCGAGGTCTCGCTTTCCCTGCCAGAACCGCGCGCACAGGTCCGCGAAGCCCTCGGCCACGACGTTCGTGTACTCGTCGGTCTGGCGCGTGATGACGTCGATGTGGTTGGGCGCGATGTACACCTCGAACCAGCGCTCCGTGTGCACTTCGGAGGCGCAGGCGTACTTCGCCATCTTTGGCATCCGACGGAACGGGAAACTCGGGCGGCCCTCGAGCCACACCAGGATGCGGTTGCGGTCGTCCGTGTCGACCTTGTTCGCGGCGTCACCGAGGTAGTCGGCGAGCACGAGAGCAAGATGGCGCTTGCTGGGGCGCTTGCCGCCCTTGAACCTCACGAATCGATCGATAGCCACGTCAATCCTCCTCGTGGTCGGGGCACTTCTCGACGCACCCGCACTCGACGCAGTTGCCACAGTCGTGGCACACCGCGAACTTGTCGTTGCCCATCGAGCACAGGCCGCACGACTCGCACGTCGGCTCGCCCTCGGTATGCCAGCCCTCCTGACGCAGGAAGGCGTCGTCGCACTCGATGCCAGCCTTCTCGCGCGTCTTCGCGCGCTCGTCGTACTCGGGCGCTCGCCGCACGTGCGCGTCGATGTAATCGAGGTCCAGCTCGCCGCGTCCAATCGAGCGCGCCTGCGCGGATGTGTACGCGTAGACCATGACGGCGCCGTCGTTCCAGTCCTTGACCGCGCACGAGACGATCCACGCCTTGAGCTGCATCACCTGCAGGTGCTCGGGCGGGTACGCGTACTTGAGCTTGCTCGGCAGCCAGCGCACGTCCAGCTCGGGGCCAACCTGGTTTCCATAGTCGGTTGGTCCGATGACCTCGCCGACGCAGCGAGCGAACTCGGCGACGTGATCATGGGAGTTCGTCGCGAACAGCGCCTTCTTGCAGGCGGCGTTCATGCGGACCTTGGTGCCTGGCTGCATCAGGGCCTCCACGTAGGATCGAGGGTCTCGAGCGCCTTGCGCGCGTGGCACGAGTCGCAGAG
>JACCDR011086560.1_pt1 | contig 14483 bp, 9 predicted proteins | sample 7446431 | NCBI WGS metagenome assembly JACCDR01 (sample SAMN15323443, study PRJNA562643) | freshwater metagenome | isolation source: river surface water | place: USA:Blue River Watershed | collected 2017-08-17 | reverse complement strand
TTAGCAGCATTAGCCCGCAGTAGATTTAGAGGTAGAAGACTGAGATTAACTATTTGGGCTAATGGAACAAGAGATAGTTCTGGAATCTTAGTGAATCCTCGATCAGTTCGATGGAAGATAAATGATACCTTCACCGCAGTAGATAAGTATTTAAATAGAACTTCTTCAGAATCAGTGTACTGGGCTGATATTTTAACAACTGATTCTGAAAGACTTATTGATTTGAGTGAGCCAGTAGCTATCAGTGACGGAGACGGAGTCATGATAGCTTCAGCTTATTATGCTGTATTTTTCTGATAACTAATAGATCCCTGGAGGATAAATGTTAAAGGTTTTAATTAAGGCTCCATTTTCTGTCTATACTGGCTATGGTAATGATGGTATAGGTTTGGCTAAGGCTTTATTGAGAAGTGGAGTAGATGTATATTTACAACCAACTCATCTAGATGCTCCATTGCCAGAAGAGATTGCTAACCTGCTAACTAAAAGATTAGAAGCACCTTTTGATTTGCTTATTCATCATGTTGATCCAGGACAAATGGGATTACGTCCAGAAGAGAAAGCAGCTTCTAAAGTTACTATTGGCTGGACAATGTGGGAATATACCAATTTTAATAATCTGGCAGGAAGATCAAAGCTGAGAAAAGCTTTGAAAAATTATGATTTAATCCTAGGCTACGATGAAGTAACTAAGAATTGTTTTAAAGATTACGTAAATCCTAAGTCTACTGCACTAGGTGTCCTACAGGGAGGCTTTCTTCCTGAGAATTGGCCTAAAGTAGAAAGAGACTGGTTTAGCGATAGATTTGGTTTTGCTATGTGCGGAGTTCTTTCTGAGAGAAAAGACCCCTTCGTTACTATCATGGCATTCAAAGAGCTTAAGGAGGAATATCCTGAAGAATTCGAACCGGCTGAACTTCACTTAAAAACTGTAGCTCCAGGGCTTCATTCTGCTATGGAACAATGGGTACCTAAATTAAGGGTTCATTATGACTCTTGGCCTGAAGATGTACTCAAACAATTTTACGCGACTCAGCATGTACTCTGTGCGCCTTCTAGAGGTGAAGGTAAGAATATGCCTGCTCTGGAGTTTCAAGCTATGGGTGGTGCTGTCATTGCGACTAATTGGGGAGGACATCAAGGATGGCTTTCATCTGAATATGCTTACCCTTTGAACTATACTTTAATGCCTTTAGATAACAACCCTAAAGTATCTAATGCCCGCGCCGATAAGGATCATATGAAGCAATTAATGCTTCATACATTTCGCAATAGAGCTGAAGTAAAAAAGAAAGCTGACCTAGCAGCAGAGGTTATTCCTCAAACAATGAGTTGGGATAATGTTGTTCAAAAACTATATACAAAAGTAGCAGAACTAATTCCTGATCGTGGTGCTCAGATACATCAAAAATCACTAATGTCAGGAGTAAACAATGTGGATAGATAATGAATTTTCTTTCCCTGAGAATGGAATAGAGATCAGATGTCCTGGTAAGTTCAACAAGCTATTTCTTATTTTAAAACAAGAACATATGCCAACAAAGGGAATGTATATGGAGATTGCATGTGCTGACTGTGCCAAATGGGCTAGAGTAAATGGGGCTCCAGGTACTAAGCGCTTCCTCCATTATTATGACAGTACAGGTAAATGCATATCCAACAAAATCACAACTTATTGAATAATATTGCCGATTTAAATTCTTAGAATAGTGGAGGGCTAGGTTTCCCTCTCACGTCCCCACGGGCAGAAAGGGAAATACAGTGGCTGGTACAAATTTCGAAGGCTTTTCAATTAGCCATGCAGCGATCTTAGACGGAGTTGATGGAACCGAAGAAGAATTCGGTGACATTTATGGTGTCCGTTCTGGAACTATTGCTGCTGATACAGGTAACTATGATAACACAGGTGATGACTATGTATTGTCATCATGGTTCTGGTTGAACTTCGCAACAGTAACAATTGAAGCAGGTTATTTGCCGTTCAAGACAATTCAATTACTTTCTGGTGCAACATTAACATCTTCTGGTGCAGGCTTGACATCTACATACAGTCTTGGTTTGTGGGAAGAGGATTCTGTTAATCAGCCAGCTCGTCCTATGCTTATTCGTTGCCCATCTAAAGACAGTGATGGTGCAATCAGGGTTATGGACTTCATTCTTTACAAGGTTATTTTCGGCCCTATCAACTTTACTGGACCTTCTTACAAATCCGGTCTACTTATTAACTACACAGGCCGAGCAGTTATTTCAGACAAAGATGAAAAAGGTGTAGCTCTAACTAAGAGAGCTATTGGTCGCGTAGTAAACCGTGCTGCATAAGCTAATTAAATCCTAGGAGCCCTGGAGGCAATAATGGTAAAATCAGATGTTGAAGTTATTATCGACGAAGGCGAAACAGTAAAGCTTTCATCAGGACTGGAAATTAATATTCTACCTCTCAAGTCTCGCCAATTTTTCAAGCTGTTGAAAATTGTTACTCATGGCGCAGGAGGTATGATCTTTAATCTTAATCTATCCTCAAGTGATTCTCCCGAAGAGTTCGGAGCCAAGCTTCTTGCAGTTATCGGATTCGCTATTCCTGATGCTGAAGATGAGGTAGTAGAATTCATTCTTTCTATTGTCAAGCCTGCCAAAGAAAAATCTGGTAGATCGCTGACAAAATCAGAATTGGCAGAAAATAAAAGGCTCGATGATGAATTACGTACTGAGCTTTACAATCCTGAATTAGAGGATTTACTTACTATTGTTGAAGCTATTGTTCATCGTGAGGCGGAAGATCTTCAAGCATTGGGAAAACGTCTCATGACAATGTTCGACCTAGCGAAGAAGACAGGACAAGTACCCAAAGAGATGAACAAAAACTAAGCTACTTATTAGATATTCCTGGCCTTGATTTAGTAGGTCCTATTGCTCGTGCGTTTGATCTCATCAGCTCAGAATATGGCTGGGATGATGAGATCATTCTCGATAAGACTTTAAAAAGAATCAGGCAGATTTTAGCTTCCATTACTTTGAGAAAGAAGCAGCAATTAAAAGAGCAAAGATTATCATTATCTTGGCAAACAAGAAGCTTAGCTATGGTAATGGCAGCATCAGGAGGAAATGCCAATGAAGAAATTATGAAATATGCAGCTAGTTTGACGATAGATAATGAAGAATACGTAGAATTTAATAATACAACTTCTTTACCTCAAAGACTTCCAGTACATGCAAGTACTCAGCAAGAAGCTGTAGATAACAATTATGAGAAAGCTGCTGATTCTAATAGCTTTGAAATGCTTCAGCTTATGATGCAAGGAATGCAAACGCCTGCACCCGGACAATAACCTTGGAGGTAATATGACTAGTCCTGGATCAGAACATACCAGTCGTTACCGTGCCATTGGTGAATTCGATAGTTTAGTTCGTGCAGCGCGTGAAGCTCGCAAGGCTTTGAAAGAACTTCGTGAAGAGGAAGCTAAACTTAATGCTCAATCTTTAGCAGACGATAAGAAAGTAACTGCATCTAAACAAGATAGAGCTAAAGCTGAAACTGCTGCTGCGGATTCAGCTAAAAAATCTTTTTCTGATATCAACAAAGGCGACTCTTCTGGAAAAGCAGGAGAGTCTGCTGGTGTTTCCTATAGTCGTGGTGTAGGAAGAGGTATTAGTAAAGGATCTCAATCTGGAGAAAATAAAAGCTTTGTCGATGCAGCAACTAAGGCATTGCAAACTGCTTTTGCTAAAGCAGGATCAGATTCTGGAGTAACCTTTCAAGGAGCTTTTGGAAGAACCTTAAGAGATTCTGGAGGAAACTCTTCTGCTCTTAGTGCTGCATTAGCTCAAAAGCTCAGAGACTTGAAAGATAAAGCAGGTCCGGCTGGTCAGGATACTGGGCAACGCTACATTACAGGATTTGCTTCTAAGATTCGTGATCTTAACATCATCTTGCCACTATTAGGTCAAGATAAGCTAAATCTAGATGTTGACATTGAGGATGCTCAGCAATCGATGAAGGCTTTAGAGTTTGAGTTGAAAACTCTATCACATACTACTGCTGAGCCTCGTGTTCGTATTGACTCTACCCGTGCCTTAAATAATCTGCGAGAAATTCAGAAGCTATTCAAGGATGAAGTAGCAGAAGAAATCATAAAAGACTCTGAGAGAATTAGAAAAGAATTAGTAAAGATTGATTCTCTTCCTTCAGGTAAGTCATTTAAATTCTGGGCACTTACTGCACTATCTGATATGTCTCGTGTATTTGAAGAGGCTGACCGTGGAGTAGGCATCTTCAATAAACTTCGCCAAGCTGCTGCCAGCGGTGGCGGTGGAGGGAACTTTTTCCGTACCTTCATTTCAGGATTTGATGAGTTCTCTTCATCTAGCTCTGCTTTACTTCAGAATCTAGGTAAGGTTTCTGGAGAGCTCTATCGAATGCCTGGACTTATTGCTGTATTGGTATCCTCTTTACCAGCTTTAATTGCTGGAATAGGTGCTGTTGGTGCAGGAGCTTTAAGCTTAGGTAGCGGCTTAGGAGCAACATTAGGTGTGCTAGCTGCTGGTCCTGGTATTGTTTCTGCATTCATTGGAGTTATTGGAGGATTAAGCAGCACATTTGGTGGGTTAGCTGATGTCCTTAAAAATGCTCGTCAGGCTCAGCAACAGGAAGCCGAAGCAAAAGAAAAAGCTCGTCTAGGCACTGAAAAAGCATTGACTGCTACTCAAAAATATGAGCTAGCTATGAGAGATCTAGACCCTGCCACGCAAAAAGTGACAGAGGCGATAGTTCAATTTTCTGAGAAATGGGCTGAATCCCAGAAAATTATCGGAGAGAGTTTCTTCAAGCAAGTAGCAGACGATACTGATAGGCTAAATAAACTTCTACCTATTGCTGAAAACTTCTTCGGTAGATCAGCTAATGCATTAGGTAAAGTAGCTGATCAAGGTATCCGCATGATTACCAGCGGTCCTTGGAAGAGAGATTTTGGTTTAATAGCCAAGGGTAATGCTTTAGTTATTGAGAACATGGGCACGGCCGGATTATCTTTAGCCACAGTATTCAAGAATATTGCTGTGGCTGCTATACCATTTACTACTTGGCTTACTAAGGCACTTAAGGAAGGAGCCAAGTCTTTTGCTGATTGGTCAGCTCAGGCTAGATCTAATGGTACTATTGCTGCTTTCCTTATGGAGACAGAGCAGAGCCTAAAGGCAGTTTGGCAAATTCTTAAAAATCTCGGTAGCGTAGTTAACTCTTTCTTTCAGTCGACTGTAGACGAAGGACAAAGCTACTTAAGAACATTGGGAGATATTACTAAGCGCTGGGCCGATGTTGCCAAGGCTCAAGAGGCTGCAAATTCACCTTTGCGTGAATGGATAACTAATATTCGCCCTGTGCTTTCCGCTTTAGGTGCCTTGATTGGTGATCTAGTTAAGGGTATTGCAAACCTTGCAACAAATCAAAATAACATTAAAACAATGATTGATTTGTTGAATGCTCTACGTACTCAAGTATTGCCACCTATCCTAGAAATTCTTCAGCACCTTAACGATTCTGGTATCGCAGTAACAGTAACTAAAGCATTAGGAGATTTACTAGAGGCTATTTCTACTTTCTTGGATAGTGGAGCAACTACTGCATTAACAGTGTTCGTTACTGTTTTGGCTAATTTTGCTGAACTGCTATTCAATATTGCTAGTTTGCCTGTTATTAGTGATATCCTTGGTGGTCTTGCAGCAGGTATTGCTGCCCTAGCTGCTGTCTCTATCGTGGCGAGATTTACAGGCCTGTTCAAGCTGTGGGATTTTTTTACATGGATGACAAGAAACAGAGGAAATCTTTCTGGTGCATTTGCTGATGCGGCACGAGGAGTAGCAGGATTACCTTCTAATAACCAGTCACAGATACCTAAGACTATTCCTTCAAGTATTTCATTAGGCCCTGGTGCAATAGGTACTGAGGTATTGTCTGCACAGTCTAAGGAAACTCAAAGATTAGGAAATGTTTCTCAGACTGCTTCAGGCCAAGTTGGTGTATTCTCACGTGCCCTTACTGGAGTAAGAACTGCTGGATCAACTGCTAGATCAGCATTAAGTGGCTTTACAGGGTTCCTTGGGGGACCTTGGGGTGTTGCTATTACTGCTGCTGTTGTTAGCGTAGGATTTTTAGCTAATCATTTGGCAAAGCAAAAGCAAAGTGCAGAAGATACTAAGAATGCTTTCCTTGCCTTAAAGAATGCTTATGGTGATCTGTCTGCTGGTAATACTGGTCAAATAAATCAGCTTGCAGATACTGATGAGAAGCTAAGAGACGTTATCAATCAGGCTAATACTTATGGTGTTAGCATTACTGACGTTTCTGGTGCTTTGAATAATCAAGAGCAGAGTCTTTCAAGATTTAACGGTCAATTAGACAGCCAAATCAATTATCTTAAAGCTCAAAGACAAGCTATCATTGATGATATTGCGGCTCGTGGTGTTCAAACTGGTGAAATTGGTGATGGTACTGAGGCTTTAAATCAACAGATTGAAAAAGCTGAAAACTACAAAAATAAAGTAAACGATGTTGCCAATGCACAAGGTGAGCAGAATAAAATTCTTGCAGGTGCCGTTTCTGTCAGCAGAACTTATCAAGAAAGATTAGCAGGTCTTTCTCAAGGTCAAGTAGATACTGCTGTTGCTATTGGCGAAACAGATGTAAGAATAAAGACCCTAGCTAGTGCTTTAGATGTTCTCTCTAGTGCAACAGCAACAAGTACTGATAGAAGTCAAGCATTAAGAAATATTATCAACGATGAAAAAGGCGCCTTGATCAGAGCCAATGAGGCTACTGAGACCTGGAGCGGAAGACTTCTCGATTTACGTGATGCATTAGAGTCTAATGGGTCCTCTCTAAATACTCACAGTAGAGCAGGATTAAGGAATAGAGATGCATTAGAAGAAGCAGCACGAGCAGCACGAGAGCTTTACCTGGAAGATATTGCTTCTGGTAAGCCGATGGCAGATGCTACAAAAGCTCACCAGAATAGAATTGCAGCACTTATCAAAGAAGCAGATAAAGCTAATTTAAGTAAAATAGAAACAAGAAGGCTTATCGATGCTTATGGTGATGTTCCTGATGATGTTAAGACAAAACTAGAGGTTCCTGAGTACGCTAAAGTTTATCAGCAGATGCAGGATCTTAAGTCTTTGCAGGCTTCTTTGCAGTCTGGTAAAAGCCTTAGTGAGGCTACTCGTGAAGTAGAGGAAGCCAAAGCTAGAGCAGCAGCTAAGGGATTTGCTCAGGGCGGTCCTGTTTGGGGAGCCGGGTCTAAAACATCAGATTCTATTAGAGCTTGGCTTTCTAATGGAGAATTCGTTCAGCCTACTGATACGGTAGAATTCTATGGTCTGCCTGTCATGGAAGCTTTACGTACCAGAAAGCTTGATAAAAAAGCATTAGCAGAGGCATTACCTGATAGTCGTGAAACTCAGTCAATTCATGTTAGCCCTGGGTATGCAAAGGGAGGATCGGTAAATTGGCCTTTCCCTATTGACTTGACTGATACTTTGATTAAGAAGTCATGGGCTACAGCTTTGCCAGGTTTAGGTAACGGAACAGGTGCTGGTGGTTGGCAATGGCAGATGTCTGTATTGCGTAAAGCATTCCCTGGATTGCCTTTGCTATCTGGATTCAGGCCAGGCTCTACTGCGCTATCAGGAAATCTAGACTTTCACTCACAAGGTAGAGCTGTCGACTTACCTGCCAGAAGAGATGTAGCTGCATGGATTAGAGCTAATTATGGAGCGAAAACTAAAGAGCTTATTACTCCATGGAATGATTTAAACCTTTGGGGAGGAAAACCATTCCGTTATACCGGAGCAGTTTATGACCAGCACGCAGGAACAGGAGCCTTCCAAGGAAATGCTCACAACCACTGGGCTTATAATAAAGGTGGATTAGTAGATTTGATGGGTATGATGGGAATGGATAACTTAGTTCCTAGCCAGAGTAATTCATTGCCTACTACTCCAAGAACTTTGTCTCCTGCTGCAAGTTCTGTAGTTAACAACTCAACAGAAAATACAAGAACTTTCGGAGATGTTATTATCAATAACCCAATGCCTGAAAGAGCTGGAGACTCTATCAGAGACGCATTGTATAGAACTGAATTACTATTCTGAGAAAGGGGGCGACAATGAGCAATAGTTCCGAAGAATATTGGGATGTCAATGGTACGTCTCTAAACCAATACTGCTGGGCTATTAAAACAATAGGCGGATCTAGATTAAGCGTACCTAAATTGCGAGGGGATAATACTTTGTTTCCTTTCAGAGATGGTAGATCTTTTAGACCTAAGCAAGCTGATTCTAAGGTAATTACTTTGGCTATGTGGGTTGCTGGGGTAAATCCTGCTACTGATCAACCTAGGTTAAGTAATCAGGATGTACAATTCAATGATAATTGGAATTCATTACAGAGATTGTTCTGGTCCCCTGATGAGCAATTAGTTTTAACAAGACGTTGGTGGTCTGGTGCAGCTTCTCCAGTATTACGAGAAGCCTCAGCGTTGTGTGAACTGGCAGGAACGATGGACCCTACCATGACAGGAAGAACAAGAGCAGACTTTGCAGTAGATCTGCTCTTGTCTGATCCTTACTTCTATGGTCCAGAAGTTACTCACAACCTTACTCCTGGTGTCCCTGCGGTAGTAAATAATTCTGGAGATGTTCCTGTATGGTCAACTATTAATATAACTTTTAATGGTGAATTAATATCGCCGATGATAACTAATTCAAGCATTGAGCCTCCTGTTTGGATGAGAATCAATACTGCTGTCATTGCCGATCCAGTATTAGTAGACGTTAATGACTTTAGTGTTACTAATACTTTTGATGACAGCAGCCTAACAGGTTCAGTTACTCATTCTGGTTTCAGAGCTTGGATGAAATTAAATCCAGGCAACAACACTCTCAAATTAACATCTGTTGGAAATAGTTCTGGAAACGCTGTCCTTAAATACAAACCAGCGTATCTATAAATCCTTGGAGGAAAACAAATGCGCTACTACAGCCCTGATGAAGTAATAAACGAGTTAAAATTTTGTAGGGGTTGCCAAGCATGGAAAATTCCTAATGAATATCACAGAGATAAAAGACTTAAGTCAGGGTTAGCTTCTCAATGTAGAAAATGTAAAGGCGCAAATACGAAGAAATGGTATAGAGAAAATACAGATAAGGCTCTTGAGTATGCCAATAATTGGCGTCAAGAAAATGTAGAAGAAATCGAAAAATACAGAAGGCTAAATAAAGCTTCTGCTATAAAACGTGCAACTGAACTATACAGAAAAAGAACTTATGGAATAACTCCAGAAGAATTTGATAAACTAGTTAAGCAACAAGAAGGACTTTGTGCAATTTGTAAAAAACCTGAATCGGCACGTAAACTTCGATCAGAAGAGGTACGTAGTTTAGCAATTGATCATTGCCATGCTACAGGTAAAGTACGTCAATTACTTTGTAGTAAATGTAACACAGGCATTGGTAACTTTTTAGATGACCCAGAGTTGCTTAAAGCAGCCATTGCATATTTGGAGAAACATAAATGAGGTATTACAGCAACATTAGTGCTCTATCTACTATTGCATCTGTTGGAGGAATTTCTACAGGTGCCACTGAAGTTGCATTGAGCACTACTACAGGATTTCCAGGACAATATCCTTATACCTTAAGACTTGAGCCAGATACTTCTAATGAAGAGCTTGTAACAGTAACTGGGCCTAAGGTAGGAACTCCTGGAACTTATCTTATTACCCGAGCCTCTGATGGCACAACCGCTAAGTCTCACGCACAGGGATCTCCTGTAGCTCATGGTGTGTCTGCTCGCGATTTTCAAGAGCCACAAGACCATATGAATAATTCTACAGTAGGTGGTGTTCATGGATTACCAGAATCAGCTTGGGAAAATGAATATACTATCTATAAAAGCACTGATCAGGGATATAGTAATGATACTACTTTAAACGATGATACAGTGCTGAAATTTACTGCTTCCGCTAATACTAAATATAGAATTGAGCTTTTTGCTGTAGCGTCTGGATTAACTGGAAATATCAAATTAGCCTGGAAAGCACCATCAGGAGCCAGCGGATTACGTTCAGTTTTAGGTCCCGCAGCTAACTCTACAAACCGAGATGATACCAACATGCGTACAGGAGCGCATAACTTGACAACAGAGGTTATTTATGGGCTGAACAGTGATTCTTTATGGACTTCAATTCAGGAAAGATTTGTTATCACTATTGGATCTACTGGTGGAGATGTTGTACTTCAGCACGCTCAGAATGTATCAAGTGCAGATCAGACAGCTATGCGCGGAGCATCGTTTATGATTGTTAAGAAGCTTATTAACGGATAATTTAGGAAGGGAAGACCATGAGTCTAGCAACATTGCCGCATAAATTACCCTTTAACTTAGGTGGATTAGTAAGGCCAGTAGAAACAAAAGCATATGGTCTTACTGGAATATTGCCTAAAAAGCTTCCTTTCACATTAAGTGCTGTTACTACTGAGGAAGAAATTCCATATGCTAGTTTAGGTTGGCAACTTATTTGCAGATCTTATAAGGATTTTCAAACTGAGTTGCTAAGAACTTCTGATATGACTTCATTGACTTTCTCAAAGGAACTTAGTGCATTTGGTGCAGCATCTTTTTCTTTAAATCTAGACCAGACAGTTCCTCAAGGAACTCTTAATGACGGCTCAGCATTAGATAGTTTATTTGATCATGAGAATTTATGGGAAATCAGATTTGATGATCGTATCGTCTTCCAGGTTCTTGGCACGGCCGTAGTTAATTCTACCGTTAATGAATCCGAAGTAAAGACAGCTACTGTTTCTGGTTCCGGATTAGGAAAAGTTCTCGAATGGGCAAGTGTATATCCAAAAGGTTTTCCTGATAAAATCGTTACCAAATTAGAAACTTTAACTGATGATTTCTCAGGATCTGCATTAGATAGAACTATCTGGGAAGGCACTGTCCTTACTCCTGCTATTTATACTATCTCAATGGGAGCTGTCCAGGAATTAGTTCAAACTTTGGCAGACTTGAATGAAGAGAAAAAGACCCTTCTAGAAAAAGAAGATTCTGCTGCGGAAGATTTTCATGACGCTAAAACAGAGTATGCCACAGTCATGAAAGACAAGACTTCTACCAAAATTGAAAAAGAGACTGTTCAAAAGCAGTTGAACAATGCTACTGACCTATATAAGAAAGCACAGAACGATGTTACCAGGAACGCCAATAGGATTACTCAGGCAACGTTAAAATATAATTTCTTCGGTCCACTTACTAGTGATGAGACATATGGCCATTTAAAAATCAATCTAGTTTCTGAGGGATCAGAATATGCTACTACCGGAACTTATGATTTTGACAGTTCTGGTATTTCAGCAGGTGTGGAACCTGGTCCTAGTACTGCTTCTGAAGAGGGGCAGATTACTACCGTATTCAAAATAGCGCATGATCCAGGTTTCTTTGATGTTTATCCTCAGCAGATAATCAGTACTAAAAATTATGCCAGAATCTATACTCAAAGAATAAATGATAATCTGAGGCTTGTCGGTGAAGTATCTAGCAATAACGAAGTTCAGATTCATGATTGGGCTTATGATGTAAAAGAGCAGAAATATTGGAGAATTCGCGATGATAATGGATACATTATCATGGATACTTCTCCTGATAATCTTACCTGGACTCAAAGATTTAGAGCTGCTTATTCTTGGCCATCAAGTAATGTTATTTTCCAATTCGGACTTGAGTTGCAAGGAAAAGTAGGAATCAACCCTGCATTAGCTGCTTATCTTTTCCATCTCAATACTTCAATTTTGCCTTCTACTGAAACAACTATGCAGTTGTTTAATAAATATTTAGTAGAGGCACAGGCACGAGGAACTATTACTTATGTTGATCCTACCTATACTGATTCTGTGGACTCTCGTGGATTGGCTTGGGAGGGTAAGCCAGTCGTTACTGTGCAAGAAGGTACTAAGCTTTCAGCTCTGCTTACCAACCTAACACAAATTCAGCAAGCTGATTGGCTTATGGATGTTGATTTCAAGTTAAAAGTATATCAACGTACTAAGCAGGATGAAACAATTCCTCCAGTTTTCTTCACCAAAGAAGATGTAGTATTCAACGAAGCTGGATCACAGATTTCCAAAGAGCGAACTAGAACCAGAGATGGCATTGCCAATGCTATTGTTGGTAAAAACTCACTAGGTCAATATTCTTATATTGAAGATGATACCTCGATTGAAAAATTTCAAAGACGAGAAGCATTCATATCTGCTGGAAACGCTGATAGCTTAACTGATTTAGCTCAAGTTCTCGACTCTTCTTTGCAAGATTTGAAAGATGAGAAATCTTCTTGGAAAGTTACTGTTGCAGCAGATCAGCCGGGCAGAAGAGTTTTCAAAGACTATGACGTGGCTGATTGGATCTCTATTGAAAATATAGATGCGCAGGGTAATGTAACTGTAGCACCTTGGCGAGTTATAGGAATAGCTGTCAACGTTACTTCTGATGCTATTACTACAGTAGAATTGACATTGCAGTCTCGTCTTGAATTACTTGCTGCCCGTTTGAAACAGCAGGTAGATAATCTTTCTGCCTCAAGTGCCTCAGGAGGAACATCTTTAGGAAGCGCTATTAATTTTGCTACCCTATTAGAGCAGGCTACTTTGGCAGGATTGAGAGATGTTGTTATTCCTAATCCTGTAGAAGGCGATGTTCTTACCTATTCAAATGGTTTCTGGGTTCCAGTAGCGCCAGGCGACAAGACTATTCCAGATATTCCTACAGTACTAACTGCCTATAGTAATGTGTATTATCCTGAAGATGGAGTATCTGTAAGAGCACAGGCAGAGATTACTTGGGAAATACCAACTAATACAGATGGATCTTTTATTACCGATGGTCATCATTTTGAGTTGCGTTATCGTCCAGACGTAAGTGCTGATTATCCTGCTACCTGGCTGGAAGCAGAGCAATACGACTGGAATGAGCTTTATACCTGGGGTCAGCCTACTATTCCGCCTATTACTAATTCTGGATGGCAGACAATTTACGTAGGGTGGGATGAGTCAAGTACAGTAATTCAAGAATTAACTCCAGGAGTTAATTATGAGATTCAAATACGCGCAGTAGACTCATCTACCCCTCAACATTTTTCTGAGTGGTCAGAAGTCTTTACACTGGCCGTAGTGCATGACACTATCGCTCCTCCTAAGCCAGCTCCTCCAGTTATTGCGTCTAGTCTTCTTAGCGTGCAAATAACTCACTATCTCGGTAGAGATGATGGAGGTACCTTCAACCTGCCTCCGGATTTGGCATATCTGGAAGTGCATGCAGGAACAGGATCTTTTTATCCAGATGACTCTACAAGAATAGGAAAGATTATTGCTGATCAATCTATGATCAGATCAGGTACTCCAGTTATTCAGACTTTCCATATTGATTCTACTGAAAACATCCATGTCAGAGTTATTGCAGTTGATAAGGCAGGAAACAAATCAGCAGCATCAAATGCAGTTACTTCTACTATTAACCTAATCGATGATGCCCATATTAGTGAATTGACAGCATCAAAGATTACTGCTGGAACTATTAGTTCATCTATTGTTCTTGGTGGAATTATCAGAACTGCTGAAACAGGCGCACGAGCAGAAATGAACTTCGAAGGGTTCAGAATCTATGGAGAAGATGAAGACCCTACAGTGAGTTTATTAGGTAGTCCTGGATCTAATGGTAACTTCTTGCTCATTAAAGATTTAGAAGATCCTACTATTACCTTGGCAGGAATTGATGGAACAGGTAGAGGATCTTTCCAAGACATTACAGTAACCAATGATGTAACTATTGGAGGGGATTTACTTCTTACTGAAATTATCAATCCTAGAGCTAAGGGAGTTATCTCTATCGCCACTTATACCGGTGATTCAATTCCTGGAGGTGGACCTGGAGTAGAAAGAGGATTCCTAGAACTAAGCTTTATTGCTGAAGAATCCAGAACTTATATGATTTGTGCAGTAACAGAATGGGAATCTACTTTTGCTACCGACAGATTAGTATTGAGATTACGTGATTCAGGTGAAGCTAATCCTACTATAACCAATACTTGGTTACAACAGTCTATTTCTCCAGGTAGTGGTGTGGGTGCAAATATTGGTGCTCAGATTATCTATTCAGGGACATTCAGTGTAGGACTGCATAGAATACTTTTATCCTTCTATGGATTATCTGGAAACGCGACTGTCAATCCTCCTGGAAGCTCTGGATTTGCTGAAAACGTAACAGTAATGTGGGTAGAAGACGTAGGATTACCTAAAACAGATACATTGGTTATCAACGACGCAGGAGTAGACCCTTATCAGGCACCTACTACACCAGATACCAAACCTGTGCCACCTAAACCTAAAATTGAATACACAAAGACATACTCTTGTACTTGGTCAGGAACATATAG
>JACCDR010871800.1_pt1 | contig 14484 bp, 17 predicted proteins | sample 7446431 | NCBI WGS metagenome assembly JACCDR01 (sample SAMN15323443, study PRJNA562643) | freshwater metagenome | isolation source: river surface water | place: USA:Blue River Watershed | collected 2017-08-17 | reverse complement strand
CCCGAGGGCGAGAGGTCGATACCGCCGCCGTTGAGCTTGCAGTCGGAGTCGATGTGGTAGCGGTTCATTAGCTCGGCCGTGGCGAACATGTTCGCAAGACCAAAGAGCCCGAGCGGGTCGGGGTTGGAGCCGCTCACCGAGCCTTGGATAAAGTCATAGGTGAACTTCTTGACCCACGCCGCATTGAACGCCTTGATGGAGCGGGTCCAAGGGCCGTCGCCTTCTTGGGTCTCGTTCCACGTCTTGAGGTCCATCACGTCCGCGCTCAGCGTGTGGCGCACCTGCACGGTGAATCCGGAGCGGCCTTTGTAGGTGCCCTTGATATCCGTGGCTTCTTGGTTGAGCTGGCCGTAGGTGATCGTCGGCAGTCCGGTGGTGTCGAGCACCTTCACGGAGCGGTTCATCACGTTCTTAGGCGTGAACTAGGCACACTGGAGGAGGTTGCCCTGACTGTGGATCGACTCCACGATCTTCTCGTAAACGGGCGAGCCGCTCGCGAGGGCATGATCCGCCAGAGTCGATGGGTTAATGGGGTTAGATGCCATGGTTTAGCTTTCTCTGGTTAGGGTTGGATGCGCCGTTGCGCAAACAGGGTCTCGAAGCTATCACTGCGAGACAAGGTGCGAGCTCCGGCGCGACCGGGCTCTCCTTCGACGGGGGTGACGGCACGCGCGGTGTCCGCCTCTTTGCTGGCCTGATAGCGCCCCAGTGCCGCCTTGACGGACTGGCTCACCTCGCCTGCAAAGCCCCGGATATCGGCTTCCGACCACCCTCGCTTGGCCATCTGCCGCATGGTTTCCAGTGGTGCGTCAGGGAATTCTGCCTTAACGCGATCCACCGCTTTCTCCGCCTCGATCTGGGCACGCTCGGTCTCGAGAGCTTGCTTCTGGGTCTGAAGAGAGGCCAGCTCACGCCGCGCCGACTCCTCGGACCACTTCGCCTGCCAGATCCTCTCCGCCGCCTCTTGGCTGAGCTGGCCCGCTTGGACCTGCGCCAGATGCTCTTGACGCGCCTCGGCCAGCGCCTGCTCGATACTGGTCTGCTGGGCCTTCGCCTCTAGCTGGGCCGCCTGCGCCTCAATCTCCGCTAGGAACTCCGCCTCCGTCACTCCCAGCTTTGAGAGCGCCTCAGCAAGCCCCGGCGTCGTGGCAGCGGTTTCAGTCGTGGCGACGGTCTCGGAGCTCTCCACCACAGGGGTGGCCACCGAAGACGTTTCGGCGGTCTCTTCCGTCGTAAGGGCGGGCGTCGCCGCTTTGGCCGCATCCTGCGCCGCAATGGCGGACTCTAGGGTAGTGTGGCCACCCTGCGCCACGTGGGGTGCGGCGGCGGGCTCGACAACCGATGTTGGTGTTTCTTCGTCCATAGACTTCTCAGCAATCTATACCCACGAGTCCTGCCCCGCGTTTATCGCGCCATGCCTCCGATTTGTTGTGGCAGTCCCGCGGCTTGTTCTGGCAGTCCTGCGGATTGTTGCGGCAGCCCGCCACTAAGGCCGAGCGCTCCCGATTCGTCGAGCGCGTCGATTTCGTCGCTCACCTGGCCGCGCACCACTGCTTCTTGCGTTGCGGCCTCCTTGCGGTCCAGGACCGCCTCCAGCACACGCCCTGCCGCCGAGGAGTTGAGGAGTGAGAGGATCATCTCGCGCACATCAGGCTCTGCGGTGTCGCCCAAGTGGTTCGAGCTTGCAAGGTCAAGGATTTGCCGGTCTTCCGCCTCGGGGGTGCGGTCGGTGCCAGAGCCTTCGATGACGATAACCGCAGCACGGCCGCCACGACGGAGCGCCTCAAGCCCGGAGTAGGTCTGCTGAGCCTCCTCCGCGTTCTTGCGCCCGTTGAGCTGCCAAGCTCGGTCCTCGCGAACGTAGTCGGCCAAGATGTCTTGCATCCGGCGAGCCCGCTCCTCCAAAAACCACTCCATGCTCTGCTGGAACTCTGTGCCGGCCGATTCGTCCGAGTCTTGCAGGACGCGCATGGCGATGGCGCTGGAGGCGTTCGGGTCGCCCATGCCCGAGCTCACCCGGTGGACATTGGCGATCTCGCGCATCTCCTCGCGGATCTCTTTCATGCACAGCACGAGGTCACCGGCAGGGATCGGAGCGGGAGGGAGCCACGTAGGCGGGTTGAAGCCGCGCTTGTACCAGACAGTGCGCAGCGCGGGAGTCTCGTCGATACCGTTATTGCTCTCACGAACGCGCTCGTCGGCTTGGTCCGCCCCGCCGCCGTCGCCCCACTGGCGCACCTGAGTGGGCTTGCAGGCCTGCTTGATGCTCTCAAACCACCGTGAGCGCATCATGTTGTAGTCGAACTGAAGCGGGTGGAGATCGCACCCGGCGCCTCGGTGGTAGGCTGTCCCCTCCACCGTGGAGAAGCCCAAGGGCAAGAAAGGCAATCGGTCGTAGGGAAGAACCTCTCGGTACTCCAGCAACACGTCGCCACAGACCCGGATCACACGCCCTTTGCGATACTTAGGGCTGGATCGCTCATAGAGAGTCTTAACGCAGCTCATGTTGCGGGCTTGCGAGCTACCTTTGAGCCACGGCGAGACGAACGCATCGACAAGGCCAAAGAACCCACGCCCTTGACGCGTCTCTTCGTGGACTTTGACGCCCCACTTTTCCTCGATCTCCGCCAAGGGGAGCATCTGCACGTGGATTGCCCAACGTGCGCTTTCCCAGTCTATGGCGCGGGGGTCAAGATACACCTCGTGGCCGGGCACGAACTTTTCGCAGTAGTCACCAACGGGGGCTTCGATAAAGCGAGTCGGGTCGCCTTGCTCGTCCCACTCCACGGGGACTTCCGCCAGTGCCTTGGGGTCCCACCACTGGTAGAGGAGCGCCGTGGTCGAGAGCCACGCATACGAGGCGCAGCGTGCCAGTGTGCGGCGGAAGTTGTACTTGGTGTTGTAGTGCGCGACCGCCAGCTCCAGGTCCTTCTTGGCTTGCCGGTCTAGCTCCGAGCGCGATCGCGCTTTGATGGTCACGTCGGGCCGGTTGGAGATGATCCGCGCCACGGCGACCGCACGCAGCGGGCGGATCATGTTGGCCTTGCGGTAGAAGCGCTTGTCTTTAGCCGTGCGAGAGTCTTTCAGGCCGGTCTGGAGGTCATACTCCATCCACTGGTGGCCCGCCTCATAAGCCAGTGCCAGCGCCCAGTCAGGCTCAAGCGGTGTGCGGGCTTTTTGCGACTCTTGGTAGAGGCTCTCGATTAGCCCGCAGGCGGCACGGGATCGCTCTGACGTGCGATTCAGGGCCGCCCCCAGTGGAGGCGGGCTCTCCGCTTCAAGGTCGGTCTCTTGGCTTCTGCGGCCCATGCGGAGCACTCGCTCTTACTCCTCGGTCTCGCTGGCCACAAGCTCCGCCTGCTCGACAATCTCTGTGGCCTGCACGTCGGCCTCAAGACCCTCTAGCCACGCCAAGGCGATATCGGCGCTCTCCCGATCCTTGCGCGAGAAGGCCAGACCGGGCGCGCGGCGGGCTTGGGCGACAAGACGCTTGATGACCTTGATTCCCCAGACCACTTCGACAGGCGCAAGAACCGGCGCGGCAGTCTCAGGGGCGGGATCGGCGGCCTCAGGAGTCGTGGCGGCCTGATCGGTTGTCTTGGCAGTCTCAGGGGCGGGATCGGCGGCTTTGTCTTTCTTGGCAGACATGGTTAGTAGTCCTCATGGCGGGCAGTCGGGGTTAGAAGTTGCTGGGTTGCAGGGTGGACCTTGCCAAGCCGGAAGAGGCGGACCTCCAGAGCAAGCCAGCTCAGAGGGATCGCAACGACCACGGCGGCAAGAATTTGCATCAGCAACCTATACCCACGAAGGTCTCTCCGCGTTTATCCGGCCACCGCCTGTGCCCGCCAGTCTTCCTTGTCGCGCTACCAGCCTTCCTTGTTGCGCTACCAGTCTTCGCGGCGGTCGTCGTTCTTGAGCCACGCGGGCCGCAGCGCGTCTTGGCGCTTTTGCTCTGCGACCACGGCCGGGTCTTGGGCGGCTACCTCGCCCGCCGCCATGTGCCGATAGCGCGACGCGTCCAGAGCGTGGTCCTCGCAGCCCTCCGCCAGGTCCTCGGGCTTATCTTTGTCGCTCACCGCATCAAGCATCTGGCGCACGAGGTTGGGGCAGTGCGCCTCCACAATGCGCCAGAAGGGCACCACGAGCCCGGACAGAGGATCGAGCACCGTCTTGCTGGAGATCTCGCGCATCCGCTTCCAGCCGGGGACGCGGGCTTTCTGGGCACGAATGACGTTAAGGCCAGCCGCCCAGAAGTCGTCAGCTTCATACGTCCCCACCCGGTCTTCGGCCTTGCTAGGCGGAAAGCCCTCCGTGTCCATGTAGATCGGGATGTCAAAGCCCAGCGCACGGGCCAAGTACTGGCTCCAGTCGCTCACCCTCTCCTCGGTCACGCCCAGCGCCTCGGCGATCTGGGCGTTGGTGTGGTTGACATCCGACCCCGCGGGGCACGTGCGCATCAGCTCCACCACGCGGGCCATGCGGGCATCGAGGGCCAAGACTTTAGCACTATCGACGAGCTCGTCGAGCAGGAGGCCGCGCACCAGCGCCGCTTGCTGGCTGGAGGTTAGTTTGGCGCGGTAGATCTCCCGCACCGTGATCGTCTCGCCGCGGGGCCCAACACGATCCAGCAAGAAGGCAAAGGGGGCCTGTGTGCCAAGATCGATACCACCCACCGCCCCATAGTGAGCGGGAACGGCCACGGGCAAGATGCAGTTCCACGGGAGCCCGTTCTTGCGCTGGGCAAACTCGGGGAAGAACACCGTCCCGCCCTGGCGCAGCTCGTGCTGGTACTCCGAGCGGAAGACGGGAAGGGTCAGGTCGTCGATAGCCGCTTGGCAGGATTCTAGGGGCAACCCCTCCCCCGTGGGCGTCCCTGACACAATCACATCGCGGGTGGTGCCATCGGGCTGGAGCTGCTCCTCCACCTCAAAGTCCAGGAGCGCTGGGACCTCGTTATAGGGCAAGCGCGAGGACAGCAGCTTGGAGCGCCCGGTCTTGATCCGGTTCATCACCCCGCCCGCGTGAATCAGGTTCTGGATGAAGACCACTGCGCCCCAAGGAGCACGCGTGGCCAAGATCGTTTTGGCGAGCCGGTTCTCTTTCTTGAGCACCTCTGCGGGGCTGTCGGTTTCATCGTCGATATCGTCGACGACAATCAAGTCGGGGCGGAAGCGCTGTTTGATCCCTCGGATCGACTTGTCCAGCCCGACCGCAAGGATCGTCACGCCGTTCTGGGTGCGCAGGAAGTCTTGCCGCCAGCCCTGAGACACGCCGTATTGGCTCACCTGCCGCCCAACGCCCGCCGCCTCGAGGGCACTCTGGACATCGGTTAGGTGCCGGTTGGCCGCCTCTTGGGTGCCGCACACGTAGAGAATGCAGTAGCGCGAAGCCCGCACCACCGACCGCGTGACCACCATCTCCGCCGTGCTGGACTTGCCACCGCCACGGGTCCAGGCCTCTACAAACGCCGCCTGATAGGTCTGGGCGGTGAGCGACTCCCCCCACTGCCAGAAACGCTCGTGGTGAGGCGCAAACGGGGCGAGGAGCTGGGCTCCAAAGTAGCGATGTGCCCATTCCCGCCAAGGAAGCTCGGAGCCGGGCAGGGGCTCTATCGTGTCTAGTGCCGTCCCCCACTCTGCCGCCAGTCCCTCGGCTAGCTGGGTAAAGAGCGCCTCGTGGGTGAGGGGAGTCGTGCGGGCGTCGAAGCGAGAGAGGGTCACCCCTTGGGCGCCATGTGGGCTGGAGCCACTTCACTGGTCAACACGGTTAGCGCCGTGAGGGTCCGCCGTCGGTCTTGGGGGTCGTGGACATTGGCCGCGATCACCTCCACCATGCGGGCGATCAGGGCCAACGACTGCACCCGAGTGAACGAGTTGGCTCGCATGTCCATCACGCGAGCGCTTGTCTCCGCCAGCTTGCGCACCGAGTCGAGCGCCTTAAGCGTCCGATCCCCTGCCGACACGGCCGCCTCCGCCTCGCTCAGCGCCTCTTGCGCCCGCCGGATAGCGCCCCAAGCCTCCTTTTTGTCCTCCAGCTCGATAGCGGTCCTCAAGCCCGCAAGCTCTTCGCGAACCTGCTTGATGCTCGCGCCACTGGCTCCCTTCTCCCACGAGGAGAGCGCCTCCACCACCAGCGCACGGGCCACGCCGAGCTCTTCGACCAGCAGAAGAGGGTCGCCCGCCGCAACGGCCTCCTCAAAGTCGGGCTGGAGGCGAGCAGGCAGGCGCTTGGCATACATTGAGCGCTTACCATGAGACCATGCGGGAGAGGCGGGCCCAGCCAACGACGACCCTCCGTGCAGCTTGCACCGCCCCGTGCCGACATGATCCGTCCCCCAGCCCGCAGGACGACGACACGGATGACCGCCGCCAGCGCGGGTCTTACCGCCACACAGACCAGCCTGACCGCCACACAGACCGGTCTCGTGAACTGTTGCAGGTGTCATATACCAGTGTCCTCTCTGGCCATAAAGTCTTCCTTAGCCACGAAGTCTTCTCGAGCCATCTGGCGCAGCTCGTCCAGGGCCCGCGACCACAACACCCACGCAGAGCGCCGTGTCCTAAAGCCGAGCTGGTGGGAGATCTCGCCAAACGTCAGCCCGTGGAAGCAGTGAGCCAGCACCACGTCGCGCAGCCGAGGCTCCAGCCGATCCAGATAGCCCAGCAAGTCGAGCCGGGTCTCCACGCCATCCCCGCCCGTTGAGTGCCACGTCTCCAGCTCAGAGTCTTCCATCTGAGTCTCAAGGCTTCGGCTGCGCCCCGACTGCTTGAGCGAGGAGAGCATCCGGCGGCGCACCACTAGACCGGCAAAGGTCGCAAACGAAGCCCCGCGAGTCGGATCGTACTTGCCTACCGCCCGGCAGAGCGCCTCATGTCCCACAGAGACCAGGTCGGCAACCACCGCGGGGTCATTGCTCAGGCAGCGGGCTTCAAAAGCAACACGGCCCACGTGGAGTGCCACCAAGTCGCGTTCGCGCTCCGTCAAGGCCAGCGTCTCGCTCACGATTCGGCCTCCTCACTCGCCAATCTCACCCCGACTTCCTCATACCGCTCGGTGTACCCCTCGGGCTGGTAGGTGATGAAGCAATCGGGCACGTGCCACTCCACGCACCCACACTCCGGGCACCGCCGAGGCCGAGGCCGTCCGGGCGTCTCTCGGAACCGCAGCTTGCCATCTAGCCCGCCTTCGAGAAGATAGCCACGCTTTACCCGAGACGCCGCCACACGGGCCGCCACAGGGGCGCAGAACTCCCGCCAGTCCTCAAGCCAGCACTCCCGGCGAAGGATTAACTCTCGCTCAAGGGTCCATGCCGCACCAAGCAGCATCTCAGAAGTAAGCGTCAGTGCCACCACGCCACAGGCACCAAAGAACCTCTCGACATTAGATATCCGCGTGTCGCCCATGGCTAGCCACCCGCCTTTCGAGATTGCGCGGCCGGGGGAGGGTTCTTGGTGACGCTCGCCCACCACCGTGCCAGATCGAGCATACGCTTGTAGATAGGCGCTCCTGCCTCGCTGGTGGCCCATCCTGCGCCGTGCTGGGCCTTGAGGGGCTCTGCAGCCTCCACCAGCTCCCGCCAGTGGGCTACCTGCCTCTCGTTGATCTTGTGGACCTCTCCCGCATTGCAAGCGAGAGCAAAGGTTCTCAAGGTCTCTTTTTCACGCTCCGCCCGACTCGACTCTGCTACCTCTGTTACACCTGTTACACCTGTTACGGCTGTTTTATATAATTCATGATGTGCGCGCACGCGTGTATGTGGGGAATACTGCAAATTGGCCGTAGCGGCCGTAACAGCCGTAACACGCTGGGCGGATTCTGGCCCCTCCGTAGATGTAGAGACCCCGTTTTTGGGCGTTACACCGCCGTTTGGTGTTACACCACCCCGCTGGCCATTGGGCGTGTTCTGAGAGCCATTGGGCGCACTGTCAGGCGGAACAAGGGCAAAATCGGGCTCGCGACCAGCGCCGCGCATGGGCTCCGCATCCCCCCGGTCGCTCACGAGCCCAATACCGCCCCAGCCGCGCACGGTTTTGCCGTCCATGCGCTTGACCACGTCCCCCTGGGCTCCGGCTCGGCGTAGGCGGTCCCCAAACTGGTTAGGGCTGGCTTCCCACTTCTCGCCGTTCTCGCGGCACCACGTGTCATAGGCGGATCTGAGGTCCTTGGAGCTCGTCCACGCGCCCTCCACCAGCACGCAGAGCTCCTTCAGGAACTTGCCGATCTGGTCCTGCTCCTCGCGATAGCTCTGGCTGGCCGCCGTGACCTCATCGGGAGTCTGGAGCCCGCCTTTCTGCCACTCAAGGCACCCGGCTACCATCCACGCAAAGACCCCATCGACCTCCTCTTTGAGCTTGCGCAGAAGATCAGGGTCGCGCTGGTCCGCCGGGATCGAGACGCCCCACTCCACCAGAGGCAGACGCCGCCAGATGCCCTCGTCTTGGTTGCGGATCGTGGGCTTGTGGTTTCCATAGAGCACCAGCTTGAAGCTGGGCCGAAACTCAAAGGGGGCCGCGTGCAGGTGCCGCGCAATGATCACATCCCCGCCCGTGAGGTCCTTGATCAGGCTCTCGTTAAAGCCACGCCCGCCAATGATCTCGCTGCCGATCACCAAGCGACGACCGGCCAGCCGTGCGATATCGGGGCTCGCCTGTCCGCCACGGGGCTTGTCGTCCGTCAAAACCGCAAAGGGCACGCGGGTGGCATAGTCGCCCATCACGTACTCGATCACGTTGGTATAGACCGACTTCCCATTGCCGCCATCACCAAAGTGAAACAGCGCGCACTGCTCCCCCGTGTCGCCCGTGAGGTTGTAGCCCGCGTGGCGCTTCAGGTACTCCCGCCGAGCTCCGCTGGGCTGCCATGTGGCAAGGCACTGCTCCCAGACCGGCGCTTTTGCCTCGGGGTTGTAGCTGGCCTGAGCCACGTAGGTGCAGTACTTCTCGGGGTCGTGTGGGCCGAGCTCGCCCGTGCGCAGGTTGACGCACCCGTTCTGGCAGTTGATGATCCACGGATCGGAGTCCCAGACCTCGGAGTAAACACGCACGCGAGGATCAGACTGGGCCAGCGTCACCGCCGCCCGGATCTTCGCCAGGCCGTTGGAGCTCTTGACAAACGACTTCCACGCCTGCCGCAGACGCTCATCCTCGGGCTCTTCCTCAAGGTAGAGTGCCCGCGCCGCCCGCTCTGCAAAGCCCGTGACCTGTCCGCCATCCACATCCTGTGTCCAGCGCTTGCCGTCCCAGATCATCCAGCCCCGCGTGGGGTCGAAGCGCAGCACCCCGCCAAAGTGCCGCAAGAGCCGGTCTTTGTTCCCAACATCCGTCCAAGGCTCCAAAGACCGAGGAGTGGGCAACGACTCCGCACCACGGGGGGCCGAGGTGGCGCTCGTGGAGGACCGGGGGGCGCTACCAGATACGGGCTGGGCGTCCATGAAGTCGTCATCCGCCGATGGAGCTGGGCGCCCAGCCCGCCGATCAGACCAGCCCTCACGAGGTGCCCGCTTGTAGGCCTGCGCCGCGACGTGCGCCATGTCATCGTCAAAGTCCGCGCCCATCCGGGAGGCGAACTCTAGCAGCACGCCGATGGCCTCGGGCTCGCTGAAGCCGTTGTCTCGCAGCTGAGTCGCCAGGGCGAACGCCGTGGGGTTTCGGTTCCCCGGAGCCGCCATCGCCACGTACTTATCCAGCAGGCGGGAGCGCAGATCAGAAGGCGCAGAGGCAGGACGAGCGACCAGCGCCGCGCATGGGCTCGGAGTAGGACCATCAAAGGTCTTGACTGGCGGCCTTACCGACTCCGGCATATCGGCGATCAGGTCAGGATCGAGCAGCACGCCCTCGCAGACATCCGCAAACGCCTGATCTTCGCGCTCGGCAGGACACGCAGGCCAGTAGTAGATACGGCTGGGGTCTTTCGTGGCAGGGTCGCAGTGTCCGCCCAAGAGGGTCCAGTTCAGCTTACGCCACACGGCGGGCCACTCGGAGGCAGGCACCGCGCGGGAGAGCGGGAAGACCACACGCCAGCGAGGGGCATCAAGGCGCGAGGAGAAGGACGAGTGCATCACCCACCGAAGAGGGCCATCGTCTTGCGTCCAGACGTTCATCCAGTCGCTCGGGCTGGCCCCATCGTCGATATCCGCCACGAAGCAGGTCACCAGCTCGACGCCCGCCGCGCCGCGCTTGCTCTCGGGGGCATAGACCGTGGGAGACCAGAGGCCGCCCTTCGCCTGCTTGCCCTCGGCGGTCGCGGGCTGGATCGTGTGGTTCGTGAGGCGGGCGCAGAGCACCTCCCACGCGAGGATCTTCGCTTTAGGGGCGTTGTCCTTCGTCCCGTCAAACTCACAAAGGCGGATCATAGCCCCAGCCCTCCCCTCTTGGACCATGCAGATTCGTTGATCCATAAGACCTCGAGTCTTTTTGCCGCACCATCCGCCAGTGCCGCGCGGGAGACCTGGTGCCATCCATCGTAGAGCGACTCATAAAGCCCCGAGGGATAGCCCGAGAGGACCACCATCCCAGAGACGTTATTGAGCAGCTCGGCTAGAGCGCGGTGCCCCTCTTCGGTAATCTCGTGGGCGTAGTCACGTCCGCTATCTCGCGTCTCTGGCAGGTAGGGCGGATCGACATAGAAGAGGGTGCCCGGAGAATCGTGCTGGGCAATGATCTTCTGCGCGTCCCGGTTTTCGATCACGACTCCGCGAAGACGATCCGTAAAGACCTCGAGTAGCGCAGGGTAGTTCGCCCAGTCATGTGCGGGCGTAGTACCCGACCGGTAGGAGTTACTCCTGAAGCCGGTAACGCGCTGGTGCCCGTTGGAACCAAAGCCCATGTAGGAGCGAATGACTAAGCGCCGGGCACGCTCAACAGTATCTTCGCAGGGCAGATAGGCTTCCTTGAACTCCTCGCGGGCAAAAGGGGTAAGCTCCAGAGCCGAGCGCAGCGCTCGGCTCTGGAGCTCGTCACGAAGAACGCGGAAGAGATTGACCACCTCGAGGTCTAAGTCGTTGTATACCTCGGCGTAAGCTCTCGGCTTGCGCACGAGGACGGATGCCGCCCCGCCAAAGGGCTCAACGTAGATACGATGCGGGGGTAGGTTCTCGATGATCCACGGGGCAAGCAGCCACTTGCCGCCATGCCAGCGAAGGACGGGGCGTGTTGGGATTGCGGTCATGACAGCGACGCCCTCCACTGCTCGATTGCCTTCACGCCCACACTGGCGGCATCGGCCACCGCCTCTTGTGCCAGCACCGGCATCTGGGCGAAGGGCGTGTTAAACGCGGCCAGCTCGGGCCAGTAGGCACCCGCCCACGCTCGGCACAGCTTCTTCTTCTCGGCAGACTTCTGCTTCTCCCCGCCGTAGACCGTCGCGGCCTCCATGGGGCGGATCGGGTACATCGGGCGGCCCGATAGGTGGTAGCTGGCACGCATCGCCGCAAGGCACACGCCCACCGCCATCGAGAGCGTCCCAAACGTGCGGGCGTTGCTCACCCCTGCGGCCGGGTGCAAGAACGGCGCTTCCCATGCCACGTGGCACGCTTCCAGCAGTCCCGAGGCAGTCCCCCGCGTATCCTGCCGGTGGTGCGCCAGCATCGAGGCGGCATTCTGCGCGAGGTGCATCGTCCGTAGGATCGTGGCAGTCTCGGAGTCCTCGGACTTCTCCATACTCCGCCCCCAGTAGCAGTAGGGCGTGGGGATGTCTCCGCGCTGGGGCACCCCGATAAAGAGGCACACGCCCAGCGGGCTACCGCTGTCCCCAGTCGAAGGATCAATGGCGATCAGGTCGATCTTCTCAAACTTGATCACAGGGCATCGACCGCCACAATGCGGGCCACGGGAACCACGATAGGCAGTGCGACCTTCTGGCCAATCGGCATGCCATCGCGCCGATACTGCTGGGCACGAGTCGCGCCTTTGTTGCCCTCACGCGTGTCGGGGGGCAAGGTGAGCTGGCGTCTCGCGTGGAGGAGCTCCACGGAGGGCACTTTGCCCTCCGTGGAAACCTTCGTGATCGTGCCCAGCTCCGACTGCCGCACTCCTGCGATCACCCACTCTAGGCGAACCTTCCGCCCAAGATACGAGCGCAGATCCTCCACGCCAAAGAGCGGCGCGGGCTTTGCCGCAACGGTCTTCTTTTCTGCTGTCTTCATTGGGGTCTTGCTACCCATGCTTTCTTCGTTGGCGCGGGGAAGCGCTCGGCATACCGCGTGAGCGCCTCACCCGAAAGGGTCTGGTGAAAATAGGACCGCCACTCAGCGGCCGTGGGGAGCTGCGCCGCTTCCTCGCGCACAATCACCGCCCACTGCTCTGGCGTTAGTAAAATAGGCCCTCGGTTAGACATGGGGCACCTCGCTAAGCATGGGGCACCTCCCGCACGACCACCCACGAGGTGCTGGGCGCATCATCGAGGGAGTCCACCGAGCGCAGGCGGGGATTGGCCTCCGTGCTGCTCTTGTGCTGCACCACCCAGAAGCGCCGCGCTCCGAACGCCTCACGACCACAGCGGATCGCCACGCGCAGGGCCAGCGACTCTTCCTGCTTGGCGGCACTCTCCGCCCGCGCCCCTAGAGACGCGCCCGCGCGGGCCTGCTCGGTCGCACGTGGCGGGCCAAACTGCCGAGGGCCACTGGAGGATCTGCGGCGGGGCTCGGCAGGGACGGGCTTAAAGACCTCTTTCACCTGGAGCGCGGCCGCCGCACGTGATCGCTCTTCCGCGATCCGGTCTGCCATGGACTTTGTCACGAGCCTGCCCTCCTGCCCACTAGGACCAGCCCGCCACGCCTGCGCACGGGGGCGGTCGTCTTGCGGCTGGCATCGATCATGCGCTGGGACGCGTCCATGGTGAACGCCCCAAAGCACGCAGAAGAGCAGAACCACGACTGCGAGGGCTGGCCGCACCCTTGGCAGTGGCCGGTGAGGTTGCGGGGAGACTGGGAGGGCATTACAGCAGCCCCCCAGCCATCGTCAGAATCTCCTCTGCCGACACTCCCGCCTCTAGTAGTGCGCCCCGCCTCAGCAGGTTCTCACGCCGCTGGAGCTTCTGGAGCCACACCCGATTGCGCGAGTCGATAACTGCCCACGGCGCAACACGCCAGCCCTTGCCGTCAGGATGGGGCTGCACCTCGGCGATCATGCACTCACTGCTCCGGGGTCGGAGCCGATCCAGAGGGCAAGCACGCCACTGGGAGTTGCTCTCGATCAGGATCAGGACAAAGCCCGCAGGAAAGCGCTCCTTAGCCCAGTTAATCGTGGCGTTCATCTCACGGCGGCACTGGATCGCCTCGCGGTTTTTTCGGTAGTCCTCGGCAACGATCTTGAGGTGCTTCTCTCGATTTCGGGCGTACTCTGCTCGGTCCTGCTCCCGAATGCGCTCCGGGTTTTGGAGCCGCGCCAGGCGCTGGGCCTGCACACGCTTCTCACGGTCTCGCCAGTGGCGCTCGCGGTCCAGTGCGCGGAACCGCTCTACGTTGGCCGCACGATACGCACGGAGGTGGGCCGCTTGGCAGGGGTGGCAGCGATAATCCCGCTGGAGGACCTCCCCCTGCTCGTCGCGCTTCTTTGGGGAAAACAGCTCTTCCGGCTTCTCCTCGCCACAGGCAGCACAACGGCGAAAGCCGGGGCGAGTATCGAGCAAGGAGACCAGCTTGCCATCAGCACGGCGTGTTTGATTCTTCATCGTGCGCCCCCGATCCACGCACAGACCATCACCACACGCTCCGCCCCCTGCGCCATCAGCAGGAGGTCAGAGGGGGTCGTGAGGATGCCCCAGAGGCACAGCCCGGCCAGCGTGGCGAGGCAGGTAGTGCGGTAGGTGGCGTTCGGGGTCGGGAGGGTTAGGAGGTTACGCATGGGGAGCCTCCTCCCGCTGAAACTCGACGCACCACACCCATGGATTGGGGTAGACCGTGAGCGGCTTGCCCTTGAACGTCCCCGCCTCTCTCGCAACGGGGTAGCAGGCGTCGAAGTCGCACTCATCCCACGGAAACGCCTCGTAGTGGGTGATGGCCTTCTTCCCACCGACGCGACCATACCGAGGCTTGGGAGTTAGGTTAATGCTGTTCCATAGGTTGCGGTAGACAAGCTGAGGCGGGTCGCCCTCTACGATTTCGTCGATTTCCCCGTGGCGGTTGTAGCAAGGCCGGGACGGCCCCCAATCGCACCCCTCGGCTATCGCGTCCTCCTCGCTGATCTCCTGAACCCGCTCTACCCGTATCTCGGTGATTGGGCGGACGACGCGAGCGGCCCAGCGGGGTAGGAACATTGGCGAGCGAAGCATCAGCCCCCCGATGCCTTCCGGGTCAGCGGCGTAGGTGACGCGGGTTCCGTCCGGTATCAGGCGAGGGGGCAGGTGATCGAACGCATGAGGAGCGGCCCACCCCTCCCGCACCACCAGCAGGTCGCCGGGCTTGCCGTAGGGGCAGACGATACCGGGCACCATGCCTATCTTTCCGCTCGGCGTGGTCGGATACCATGCGCCGTCCATGAAGCACTG
>JACCDR010850793.1_pt1 | contig 14484 bp, 37 predicted proteins | sample 7446431 | NCBI WGS metagenome assembly JACCDR01 (sample SAMN15323443, study PRJNA562643) | freshwater metagenome | isolation source: river surface water | place: USA:Blue River Watershed | collected 2017-08-17 | reverse complement strand
CTATTAATCTCCATATCGAATTGAATGTTCTTGCAGCTGTTTCAAGTAATCCGTTGAAAGCTCCCTATCAATGGGAGATTAATCCAAAAGAATACAATCAAGCTCTTGCTGTGTTGCAAGAATTCGGGTATATCAAGTTTCCGCAATGACTTCTTTTCGGGTAAGTTAAAAGAAAAACCTCAAAGGATAACATATGATGATTCGCGCTCCCCCGATGAATTAACCTTTTAATATTTGGTTATCTATCCCCGATATATAGGGGACTGTATATAAAATTGGCTAAAGTTAAATTTGTATAATTAAATTAAAGAATGGTGTGGGTTGTGATGTAAAGTCGTAAGTGTGTATAATTGTTAAATGTAAGTCCCCCTTTTAATTAAGGGGGCAATTATTATGGGTAGCTTAAAGGTAAAGCTCACAATGAAGGAAATGTCATTGTGGATGCAACGTTCGATTCGTTGCCCCATAGCTAAATAAAGGAAAAAGAAAAATGACTTGGAAACTTTGGTTGGACGATCTTTGTAGGGATTCTTCCACGGATAGATTTACGCCCGAAGGATTCATTGGTTGTACCTCTCCTGATGAAGCAATTGCTATGGTCTCAGGAATGGGAATCCCCGAGTTTATGAGTCTCGATCACGACTTGGGAGAGAACCTTACCACAATGGATTTCCTGAAGGAATGGAGTAAGCTTTATCCGTATGCTCCTTTTCCTGACTATAGGGTTCATTCGTCTAACCCTGTGGGCAAAAAGAATATTGAAAGCTACATTAATAGCTGGAATAGAAGTTTGAAGTAATGGAAAAGAAGTTCTTCCGCTTGCAATATTCTCGGGATGAGAAATCATTCACCGAAGAATTCGAAGACTTTAATTCTTGCTGCAAAGCAGCCCGACATTTCCATACAAACGGATATGTTATCTCGGTAATTCAAATCAAAGAATCTCCGGTAAATCTTTGGTTCTCGGCGATGGACCAAAACACAAAACAAACTCCCTACAGGTAAATCAATGAACAACTGCAATCACAGAAACGTTTTTCACCAACATATGATTGGTGATGAGAACGATCCTACCTCATATGCCGACGTTTGTTCTGATTGTGGAGAGGTTATTCCTTCCCTGGAAGAAGAGATTAAGGAAAGGGAGAACAGGGAATTTTACCGAAATTCCTTTCCCGAGTATTACAAACCCCATCCTTTCACTGCTTCGGTCTTTCTGGGCAGAAAGGAATTGGCTCAAACTTATACAATTGGAAGCGATACCGTAGAAGATTGTTTGAGACTTTTGGGCAATAAGTTTAACTCCCATTTTTTCTTTCAACCCACTACTGGATTGATTTTCGAAAAGAATAATCAGGTTGTTCCCGTGGGTGTGGTTTATCGCCAGGGTTATCTTTGAGAAAAAACAATGGCTCATTTTAATAAATTCGACATTTGCGAAGCCTGGTATCTTTACGCTACCCTATGGCACGGCGGACAATTCACCCCGCTTTATTGCGTCCTCGGACGATTGGAAAAGATTCAATTCTGTCCGCGTCCATCCCTGCGAGCACCAAAAGATCTAGACGAAAACGCCCGAGCGATCTATAATAGATTGGTTCGACGAAAGACGTTGCAGAATACCTCATTCAATAAGAATGTGTGGAGAGGGTACTGAAATGAATCACAAAATTCCCCAAATCGGTTCCGAAACTAAAGAATCCATCCGCAACTGGATTCGCAACGTTTCTATCAAAAGCAAGATTCAAGCCTCTACCCAACTTCTCGAAACTGGATACAATTCAAAGAAAATCTCTTTGGAAGTTATCTACCCAAGCAAATGAACAAAAAGCCGTCAGAAAACCTACGTTGCGCTACCTGTCCTGTTCATATTGTTGGAAGGTTAATGTGTGATTCCTGTAAGCAGGCTTTTAATGATTGGATCATAACAATTCCACACAAGCGCCGATCTGATGGAGTTATTATTCGTTGGATAAGCGATAGATTGCGAACCAATTCGGGACTCCCTGGGCGAACTTGCAATCCCGAAATCGAAGAAGAGCGCGAATTTCACAGTAATGATTGTGATTGTATTTTTTGTCAAAAGGCTGGAAAAGGATAATTTTCTATCGAGCCTATCTGCATAGAAATATGTTCAGGTAGGTTCTATTGGGGAATTAAGCTTCCCTTTGAGAAAGATTGAGGACAAGATGATTCTCGGGATTAAACCCCCGAATAAAACTTAATACTCTATCAAGCCCTTCTGTGATGGGAGGGTTTTATTAGGGAATTAAAGAAAGGATATAAGCAATGAAGATCGTTATTGAATTTGAAAGCATGCAGGAATACGAAGAGTTTATCCGAGCGGAAGTTCATAAGATGAAGGTTCGAGAAGCTCCTTCTGACCCAATGATTGAGGCTTTTCATAAAAAGCATCATTATATTCTTTCGGAAAGTGAGGCAAGACAAATTCGTGCCCAAGCAGGTATGCCCCTCAATCAAATCAAGACTTTGAGGGAAATTTCAGGCATCCCCCTGAAAGAAGCAAAAGAATTCATTGAATCGCTGAATCTTCTGCGGATAGATTTACTCCCAAAGGATTTTAAGAAGTCACTTAACGAAGGGTCATAATATGAGCTACGAAGGTTATGATCAGTGTCTTTGCAAGAATGGACACCTTTCCGAGTTTGATTGTTCTGCGTCCTATTACGACGAAGACGATAGAAAGTGCCCCAATTGCGGGGAGGAGATCGTTTTCACCAATTCCGTAGATCAAACCAATGGTGAGTATTACGGGAAGATTCTCGATCTTACCTGGCTCCATTTGCAAATCTCTCCCGCTAAAGAAGAAGTCTGTAATCTCGGACATACTCACGTAATGGAAGAAGCTCGCTATCGCGTCCCCACTAAGGAAGAACTAAACAGGTTCCGAATGTGGTATGATTCAGGTTCCAATACCTGGAAAGAGGTGGTGGAATATTACAGGCGATATCTGGAGGAACTTTAATTCGGAGTAATTAAAAATGACTTGGAATACCAAAGATAAGCTACCCGCAATCCTTAAATGCAAACTATCTGGACAATGTATGTCTAGATATGAAGGTCCGAGGCAAGAGATTGATATCAAAGGAGGAGTAATTATTACTCTTTCTCCAGGAGATTATGCTGGATTTTCAAGCGTAGCTTCGGAGGAATATATTCGAGAAAATCCTCAAAACTATGAAATAATTCAAGAGTGAAGCTCGCCAAATGTTAAGCTTTAGTATATTTTTGCGAAAGTGAATAAAATGAGTAAGTTCAGTATCACCATCGAAGCCGAAACTCTTGGACAGGAATGTTCCCAAGAAAGTGCTGCCGAGTTTATTCGTGGATTGATGCGAAATCCCGGTATCTCTGATGACGCCAAAAATGGCATCGCTAATCTTTATCGTCTTTTGAACCCATCTTCCCTTAATGATAACGAGAAGAATCTTGTTCACAAGGGCAAGCTAATTACTGCCATTAAAGCTTATCGTGGGCGAGTAAATTGCTCCCTGAAAATGGCAAAAAGAGCAGTAGAAATGTATCAGTACGAGAATCATTGTTTGCACCTGAAAGAAATTGAAAATGCATCCAACCAACAAAAATCCTGAACTGATTGGTCAATACCGTATTCTTCGGCAGAAGTATGAAATGACTGCCGACCGCGCCTGGGAATGTGCTCCCAAGGTTCTTCAATTCAATCAATTGCTTCAGGATGAAAAGGTTCGTATTAGGTGCGAACCCGATGATTGCGCCGATTGTTGGGAATTGGGGGATATGTCTCCCTCCCAGCAAAAGGAATACCTTCGCCAAATTGAGGTGAATGGCATTTGGGGATTTATTGCCGAAGTTCTTTGGAAGGGAGAATGGCACCACGCCTGGGATTGTTGGGGATTTATCGGAAAAGATTTTGTAAATTCTTACTATGAAATTGATGCAATGATTGAATGCCTCAACCTTCTGGATCAATTCCACCAAGAAGAAGCGGACGAAATCAGCCAAACTGCCACATACGCAACTGCTTGATTGAAAACGATATTTTTGGACATCGATGGCGTTCTTAATTCCGGTGCCTACATTAAAAGACTAAACGGTTCCTTTGATAAGCCAGAAAATCAAATGGATCCGGAAGCGGTGGAAAGGTTGAATTATATCACCGATTCAACCGGAGCTAAAATCGTAGTTAGTTCTACCTGGAGATTGGTATTTATGTACCAGCCCAACGCTCTTTCACTTCTGCAAAGGTGTATGAAGGCGTACGGGATAAAGGGAGAAATCATTGGAATGACTATCAGTGGAGATTCCGATAGAGGCTCCGAAATTCAGCACTACCTGGATAATAACCCGGACATTTCAAAGTTCGTAATTATTGATGATGATTCCGATATGGGGGAATTGCTGCCCCATTTGATTCAAACAAAATTCGAAGATGGGTTGCAAGATGCCCACGCAGAAAAGATTATAGAAATCCTTAATAAGGAATGAAGCTGTATGAAGTGCAATAACAAAGATTGTTCTGCCTCCACCGGAATTGATGGAGAGTTGACCTTTGGTTGGGGTGAATTTTTCGATGGTTATTGGGAACACCCCTGCAAAATCTGCGAAGAAAATTACCTCGCCAGGCAGAATGATCCCAATAACTTCACCCTCTCTTATAAGAACGGATGGCAATGCTTTGTTGCCCTTTCTCATCTAGAGAAGCATTTCGATCTGTTTTCATACCTAAAGAATGAATCCATTACTAATGTTGGTAATAAAGGTTATATGATGTTTATTCTTCGAAATAAGTATGAACATTCAGTAGAAGATACTTTGATTCATAAATTTGGTATGAGACACGTTTGGAGAAATATCTAATGAAGAAGTATTCTGTTTATGACAATGGACGCCCTTGTTCTGGTCTGGGTTTTCCTGGATTGGAAAAGGAGGGGTGGAAGAATCATTCCCATCCTTCTTACAAGGAAGCTTTGGAATATGCCCGACGGTGGCTGGATTTCCAAGGCGATGCTGGCAGCCTCGATATTTCTCTGAATGAGATGGTTGAATATAATGGATATGGCGACGTAATTCAAATTCGGGAGGAGGAAATTTAAAAGATGTATTCATTCGATACTCAACCTTCCCTTATTATCAACATCGATGGGGATAACGATCTCCCCCACCAAAAGGCTCGCAAATACCTGTCCGAACGTTCTTCCTCCTGCGTTTCAGTTGATAAGGATACGGATTCAAAGGTTTTTCGCTATACCATTCACCCTGATTTGATTACTCAAGGCTTTAGGTTGTCTCATATTCAAGCTAAGTTGGAAGGTATGGGAGTGAGATTTTCCAGGTAGCATCTTGGATAAAAGAAAGTAAGTAAATATGTTCCGCAAAATTCTTCAAACCTTTGTTCTTGACAACGATGGAAATAAGATTTATTTCGTTTCCACTATCGAAAACTGGATGCTCAATTGGGATGAAACCCAAGTTTTTGCCGTGGAGAATGGTGAAATCAATTGGTCGGATATCGAGACTTCGCGAGTTGCATCATCCGATACTGACGTAGAAAGTAGACTTAATCATTCGAAGATGGTTGCAAAGTACCTTCAGATTGCTGGAAGCGCAATTCATCCCAATAATATCCAAATGATTGGGGACGATTATTGGCACACGAAACTGCTTGGGGGCTGAAAGAAAGAGTAAAAGGTATATGAAGATTCACATTGTTGAAATTGTAGTCGGGGGAGGCGCGGGCGAGACCACTTCTTTCTTTCTCTTTGATTCTCTCAAAGCAGCAAAGAAATTCCTGGAAGAAAAATTCGAGGAAACCAAGAAGGAAGTTGTGGAGGGTAAATCTTTGGGCGGAGATTGGGCAAGCTGGAGCCTGAATACGCAAATCCTTAATTCTGGGGAACAAAAGAGCGACCCGGAAAGAATTCACTACATCGAGTATTCATATCGGGGCAGTGTAAGAATTGATGGAGAAAACCATCCCCTTCCGCGTTAATTCCTCATCGAGCCTATCTCCTCGCAGGTAGGTTCCATTGGAGAATTAAAGAAAGGTTTTTTAATTTATGATCCGCGATTATTTTAACCATCCTCCCCCCGTCGAAGTTTGGGCTCTTTACGATTATTCAAATGGCGAACCTCGTGGTATTTATTCCTCGGAGGAAAACCTTAAAGACGGGGTTGAGTATTGGATTAATAAAGATCCTAACACAAGTATGTATTATCTTGTGTGGAGTTTGAATTATGCTCCAGAACCTTCTGAATGGGAAAGTGCTTATGTAGTGGTAAAGGATATTCCAACTATAGAGAAGCGAACAGGAGAACACATTCCTACTCCTGAATATTGGAATACGAACTTGGTTGGAGAGCGCTTTTCAACTTATTTCTTTAATAAAGGAAAGCGATATTGTGATGTTGGTGGGGAGGAGGAATATCATCATCCTTTCTTCGATACACTTGTCAAAACCCCAAACAAACAATGAAAGACGAACATTCTTCCTCCTTCACCGAGGAGTCATTCCGCAAATGGTCAACCCAATTCATTAACGCAAACCCAGAAGATCGAGATAGTCTCCAATTTCTGGCAACTTGGAACGGAGATCGTTTGTGGCGCTGGTCTAAAAGAGCAGAGCTTATGAAGGATTTCGTTAAGATGAGAAAAATCACAAAGGATATTGTGATTCCAGGAAACGTTGATATTTCGTTTGTGAGTTAAAAATTAAAAATGAATATTTACATTACAAAAGAACATTATCTGGAAGGTTTGTCAGAAACTGTTCATCTTTCATACCGAACTTTTTCTACCAAAGAAAAAGCCTTGGAAGCTATTGAGAAGTCTTTTCAAGCAGTTAGAAATAATCTTCGAGAATACATTGATGACAAAGATATAACTTCTTTTTCTTGGGAGCTAATTGTCCAGGAATTGGATAATGATCAAGACGGAGAAAGTGAAAATATTCATTATATTTCAGTCTATGATAGTGAAATTATTGTAGATTATAAAGATATGATTTCGCTGTAGTTAAAAGGATTATAAATGAAAACCTCTCAAGAAATTGTCGAGCACTCTGCTAGGCATATGCTTAAGCAGGGTCGTCCATGCCTTGACGACAATGGGGATTGCGTTAATGTAAACGAAAATGGCGAACAATGCGGAATTGCTTGTCATATCCCAAAGGAGAATTTTCGACTTTTTGGGGGCTTGCTTGATAATAAGGGGCAAGGAGGCACATTTTGGTACAGCCTTCGAAAATTTGGATTGATTGAAGATAGTTATGAGCTTCTTGCACAAATCCGAACTATTCACGATTCTCATAATGTATCGGAATGGAAAGCGGAGTTTGAATTGCTTTGTGAGGAACTCAACCTGGACCCTTCCTTTCTAAAGGATCTTTAAGTGCAACTTAAAAAGTCTGACTTCACTCAGAACTATATTCTTTCTATCTATGCTGAAGATTTTCTCAGTAAAAGTGATTTGCTTTCTAAACTAGAAGAAATTGCTGAACGAGAAGTTTCGGGTAGTGCAGGCTGGGTCGACAATTGTTTCTTCCATTGGGCTATTTCTCCTGATAAAGTAGAAGAAGTTAAAGAGATTCTTCGCCAATACGGTTATGGTTATTTTATTTAAGAGGGAAAAATGAAATACTCTACCTATTACGAAAAGAAGGATGGCGGAGAAGGTCCGGAAATTTACCTTTCCGATGGTGCATTCTCTGATAGCAAAACCCTTGGGAAAGCACTTAGGGATATGCGCGCTCTTGAGGGTGGAACCCGAGTTTCTCGATTCGAAGTTATTGAGGATAAGGTTAGAGTTTATCCTTCACACAAAGCTTATGTTTTGATTCTCACAAAGGTTTAAAATAAAATTAGATTCTTATCATCTTAACCAGAGTTGACTCATTGTAAAAGGAAGTTTATAATGCCTACCAAAAAAAAGACTGCTCCCAAGAAGACTCCAAAAAAGACTGTTTCGAAAGCTGTGCCCTACGCGCCCGCACCGATGGATCTCATTTCAAGAAATTCTAAGCCCACCTTTACTACTCTGGATATTTTCCAAGGGAAGTTGGTGAAGCATATTTTGAAGATTCTGAAGAAAGATAAGATGTGTTTGGAAGGTATTGATAATAGTTTCGATCTGGAAGATCCCGAAATTCCTTGGGAAAACTATATTGCAGCTATTCTTTACGCTCTGATTGAAGAGAATTTGATTGTAAAGCAGATTAATATCCCCCACGACGCCGATCTATATTACATTCCCTCACCCGCAGAAAAAGCCAAGCTTACTCAAATCAAAAAGCTTGAAGCACAACTTGCAGATCTCAAAAGCAAACTTTAATTCCTTCATCAAAAAAGAATCACAGGATTATAACAATGAAAACTCTCGCCCAACTTGCTCAAGATGCCCTGGACATTCAAGATGCTTCTAATCTTTCCGGAGTCGTTCATTCCTTTTCCAAGGCTTGCACAGATCTGCGGGAGGTTATGAACAATTCTCCGGAAGGTTTCTCTCAGGAAAGACTCCATACCCATCCAATTATCCTGGCTTGGGTCAGTAAGATTGATTCTCTAACTGGTGGACGTTGGACAGATTTTTCTGTTTTCCCGAGTGTGGAAAGAATTGCTAAAGAAGGTATCGAGAAGGAGTATTAGGAAATGGAAAAGTCAGAAGCAATTGCGAAGCTCGAAAGATTGGTTAGGATGATGGAGAAGGTGAAGAATCATCCAGACCTTAACGATCAAGATCGATATTTTTGGCTTTTTCAAGAGAATGGAAAGCACTCTCAACTTCATTCTATTATCAGGAATGGAGGCTTGCCCCCTTGTAATCCAAAGTATATTGATCATACACTTTCTCGTGGGGGAGTATTTGAATTTTGGTGCGAAAACGTGAAAGGATACGTTTCCGATCTTACTTGTAAGAAAACTGCAGAAGAAATTCTTGCTCAGATTGAGGCGGAAACGGATTGATTTGACTTGCCACCCTTATTTATTTAAGCGTGGCAAAATGCCCTGCGCAGGAGCCCTTGGATCCTTCTAAGATCTTTTTAGGCAGAGTTCGATTCTTTGGCGGGGCACCAATTTTTTTACTAATTAAAACAAGGATTTTCACAATGTCCGAATTCACCGACAAAATCTCCTCTCTCAACATCACTCTTAAATCCACCCTCCTCGCCGAGTTCGATTTGCAAAGATTCGAATGGAAGTGCGTTCTTGCATACGAAGATCGAGAAGCCTCATTTGAATATTTTACGGGATCTGGATGTGTTAAAAAAGTTTTGAGCTTTGGGTTGAACGAGGCATACGATAAGTTTTGGTGCGGGCTGAATCAAAAGGGTACCCTCAAGCCAGAACTTCCCAAGACAGAAGATCTCCTCGATTGTCTGCTTTTGGATGTATCTGCCTTGGAACAGTCCTTTGATTCTTGGTGTGATGATTTTGGTGCCAATTCTGATTCACTGAAAGATCTCCAAACTTATCTTTCTTGTCAAAAGAATGGAGATAAGTTGACGAGATTGTTGGGTGGGGATTTGGTTAGGGAATTGCGAGAGATGGAGCGTTGAAATGAAACAAATGAATGAAATCGATATGACCAACAAGGAAGAAGTTCTTCAAGAGCTGAACGAGCGAAAAGAGTTTTTTCCTACCTTGGTTGGCAATCTCTATCGAGGTATTATGTGGGACGAGATTTGCGAGCTAAACGCAAAATATGCGGAGTTGTGCAAGAAGGAATAAAAAATGAAAGATCTAATCGAAGCTCTTACTATTTTTTTAAAGTATATGCCTGATTGTTGTTATCCTACCCATTGTGAGCACGATGTTATGATGGTGGGAGTTGCTCAGGAAGAAATCTCTCACGAAGATAAGATTCGTTTGGAAGAGCTTTCTTTTCAATGGAGTAATGAATACGATTGCTTTATTTCCTACCGATTTGGGAGCTATTAAAATGAAAGAAATTAAAACGATTATTATCCATTATCGCTTTCGCAACAAGGATGATTCTTCGCCAAGATACAACATTAAGATTTCGGGAGATAATCTCAACCTTCTTGCTATTAAGCATAACGCAGGAGAAATTCTAAAGAACTATGTCCATACTCCAAACGCAAATTGGAGGGCTCAAGTGGTTTTCTGCGAAGAGTATTTGGAAACTGTTCACGAAGAAAGGGGGTGGGTTAAAGATGAATAATCCCTCGCCCGAAACTCTCCATTCAATTCGCAATTGGGTTCGTCAAATCAACATCAAATCCAAGGTTAATTTCTACTCTTGTTGGAATGGTAATATCGTGAAGGGATACTCGATCGAAGAACCAAAAACGAGAGTTTATAAGCTGATCTAAAGATTTAAGGGAAGAAATTAAAATGGCAAAGTATACCGCAGAAGATGCTTTTCGGAAAAGTGCAATTCATTGCCTTACGCAGAAGCGAAAGTGTATGATCCCTGATTTGCTTGCTAATTATCATTGCGCCAACGTAAATGCAGAAGGTGAACAATGCGCTTATAGTTGTCTTCTTCCCAAAGAAAGATTTCAGCTCTTCGGCGGCACCGTGAGCAATATGGGGCAGGGAGAAGATTTTATGATAGAATTGGCTCGAGAAGGTTATGATATGGCTCTGAAAGGACCACTTACTCTAACCCAAAGAGTTATGTATGAAATGGTTGAAGTTCACGACCTTTATAAAGTGAAGAATTGGAAGGAGAAAATTCTTCAAGTCGGTGAGAAATACGCCTTTGACCGTTCTTTCTTGGAGGGTTTTGAGTGAGCAAGGTTTATGTGGTGATTGAAGATTGCGATGGTTTTCCAACCGCAGTAATAGGCGTTCATTCTTCTCTGAAGAAGGCAGCTCTTTCCGTTGGACCACAAGAAAGAGATGAAAGTCCATACCACCACATTCAAATCTGGGATATTGACGGAAAGCAAGAAGACAAGATTTGGCTTTTAAGTATAGAAGGAATCTATTCCGGAACAAGGAATCACTTAGTGCCTTATCTTGAAGTGGAAAGAATCACCTGGGAAGAATTGCGGGCATAATGAAATTAATTGGTTAGGAAAATTAAAAAAATTGTTCTTTCTTGGAGGATTTGAATGAGTTATTTTGTTGCACAAGGTTATTGTTTGTTCGGCGGTTTTGATTCCGCAAAGTTTGATAATTTTGAAGAAGCAAAGGCGTGGACAAAGGATTGGATGGAGAAGAATGGGGACGAATTGGGGGCGGATATTTACAGGTATAATGAGAAAGATGAAATGGAATTGGTAGCTCGTTTTCCTCTTCAATTGGAGGGTGATAAGAATGGGTATTATGTGGTGGAAAATGGTGTATGCACGGAAGTGATTTATCCTGCGGGGTGAATCAAGTTTGGGGGTTGACCGAAGGTTCCCGTTAGGGCTTGACAGGGGTGGGGGAGGTGGTTAGGATGAGGGTGTGGAAGGAGGATGAAATTAAGGAAGTGGTGAAATGGCAGATTGAATGGCTGAGTTAGATTTTTAGTGTAGTATAGTGTGTGATATGTATGGGGATTTGGCGGAATGGCAGACGCAGTGGACTTCGCACCTACATCACCCTACAATGTAGGATAATGTAAACGCAGAGTGCTCTTGAAGAAATTCAGGAAGTAGAATTGCTCAAATTCGGTGAATATCTAAGTCTTCGCAAGAAGATATGACAACGCCGAGCTAAGCCGAAGTATAAATACTTCGGAAAGTGTAGAGACTTGACGGGCAAGATCTAAGGTAAGAAATTACTATGATCAAGACAAAGTCCAGCGGAACAAATCCTTAGAAATAAGGACGGCTTACGAAAGTAAGTGTTCTGATGAAAATCCACGGACCGCAAGGTCGTACAAGTTCAATTCTTGTAATCCCTACCAATTTTAAGCTATATTTTATTTTTTAATATTTCTACCCCTAAACGTAGAAGTATTTGCGTGGCAAAGAGGACAGAGAAGTTCAAGATTTTCTATGCGACAGTCGTGTTTAACCCCGCTTATATGATTGAGCTGAAGACTTAATGGTTTCCCTTCCCAATCAGATATTCCGCAACACGCACATTTGTATTCAAGATAACCTTCGGCGATAAGTCTTTTCTTTAGATGTCCTGGATGAAAATCTGAATTCTCTACAAGTATAGTTTTCATATCACGTTTTTTATGAACGCGATTTCTGTGAACCTGACCTATCCAATGAGAAATATCAACCTCATTATCTTTAATGAAGGCGTTCATTTCTAACGATAAACCTCTTATATCAGTGAGTCCTAATGCCCGGATAAAGTCCTGACCAGATTTAACTTCTTTAATTTTTTGTAATTTTATTTCTAAATCTATTAATTCAAATATTTGAGCGCAATTCATTTTAATCCTCTTTTCCCCTTGCAATAGCTAGAATTTTGAGAATGGCAATTGCTGCATAGAATAGTTAAATTTTCTAATCTATGGTCATTATTTTGGGCGTTTTTGTGTTCTAACTCTAGCGGAATAGGTTTACCCATCCATTCCGTTCTACCACACTCATAACATTTCTTTTCAAAAATTTTCTCCCTAAAGAGGCGAACTTTTAGATTATGAGTTTTATAATTAGAATTTTCTACCATTACTTCTTTAAGAGATCTTTTTACTGCATCAACTTTAAATCTATTTGCAGTTGGATCAAAATGTGAAGTGTCAACATTGTAATCTTTAATGATTTTCTTAAAGGTTATGTAGTTCCTTTGTTGACCGCATTTTTTGATTGCTTCTGATAAAGTCTTAGAAGTTTTAATCGCTTCGATTGCTTGTTCTATTGTATATTTTAATGGTTTAACCAACCTGTTCCTTTCAAAATAAAAATCCTATACCCCCAATTATATCCACCCCACACAGAAACATTCCAAAATGAAAATCTACGGCTTTATCTCTTTCGACCGCGCCGACAACAACCTTCACCCCCAATTCTTTTGCTCCGAACTTACTGCTCGGTTCGAATACGAAGAGCGGCGCAGAAGCACCCATCGATCTTATGGCGATCAAGGTGTGGGTCATTTCGAATCTCATATTCTGGAATGGGATGCTCCCGATGTTTTTCTTCTGGTAGATCGTTATGCAATGAATTATTTTCCGCTGCGGGGCGTTTATCGCAGTCGAAAAGAAGCTCTGAATAATTCAGCGCTTTGTGCGACTCCCGAATTTGTGATTGAGCGTTGTTTTATTAACAAAACTTCTCGCACCTCTATCGAGGATGCTATGACTCTTATCGATTCTCGAAAGCTTCAGATTCAGGATGATATGAGAGAAATTCAAAATATGGAGAATTTGGTGAACCGATTTGTGTTGGATGTTTATGGTAAAAAGACAATTTGGTAAAAATGCTGAATAAAACTATTTCCCACGGTCCACACAAAAGTTTCGAAGAAGGCACTTGCGCAATGGAACTGGTCGATTACATTAATCGGCAGCGTAATGGACTCCCCACCGACACTCCTCCTAATGATCGCCCGGAATGCACCTGTCCCATAATTGCGGTGTTTGTGCGAAGAATTAACGACGGTCTCCTTTCTGATGAGGCTCGCGGACGCGTTCTGGGACCGGTTATCGAGAAGCTGCTGGACACTCGCTCAACGCCAGAAATTGAGCAGAGGCGAGCGTTTCTTGCAGCTGACCGCGCCGTGCGGACGTTCGCTCCCCTGGTACTTCCCGCTAAGGAAGCTGGAAAACTCCAACGTTTGGAGCCTATCGTTAATAAAAAATCTGCCCTCGACGCCGTCGATGTTGTGGCGAGCATTAACGGGTTTTTTGCTCATTACGTCTACAGAGTTGCGCAAAGCGCTGCTGGTTATGACCTCTACAATATCGTCCTCAATGTTTCGTACGTCGCTATTCGCACTGCAGCCCACTTCGACTACGCGACTGTCGACCCCGCAATTGGCGCGCTCGGGATGCACACCGTTGCTGTCGAACCGCTCATCCGGCAACTCATCATCGATATGTGTGATATTAAATAATGCTGAATAAAACTATAATTTCTCAAAGGTAGAAATAAGATATGAAAGTTTTTGTTCTTACCTATCAGGGTCAATTTGTTTCTGTTCATCAGGGTTATGATTCCGCCACTGAATCTCAAAAGAAAAAGTTTAAAGAATTAAAGGCTAAGCAACGACGGGAAACGCTAGTGAATCATTATCCGATAGAAAAGTATGATTTTTTAATTACCGAACACGATATTTAAATGCCTTACAAAAGTATTTGTTCAAATTTAAATGAATTTTCGCCAACACCTCACCATTCCATCTTATATTGAAATCACAGATCTGATTCCTTCTGTTTGTTTTCGTTGTAGAAATCCTTTATCCGAACATCTTTGGATTAAGAGAGAAGGTGGTGAAATGATTAATGCCGGTTGTCCTCCACGAGTTTATTGAATGAGCCAAGGTGTAGTCTCGATTTGGGAGTTGTTAAATGGATATTTCAAATTTTAAGCTTGGTCGGGGGCGGCATAATTCTTTTGATGAAGGAGAATTGTG
>JACCDR011455500.1_pt1 | contig 14485 bp, 12 predicted proteins | sample 7446431 | NCBI WGS metagenome assembly JACCDR01 (sample SAMN15323443, study PRJNA562643) | freshwater metagenome | isolation source: river surface water | place: USA:Blue River Watershed | collected 2017-08-17 | reverse complement strand
TCATCACGACACGGGTTTGCTTCATGTTTGTAGTATACCACCGTAAGGAGCCCACCCTTCAGCCGTCTTCCTTGAAGAATAGTGCCCCTATTCTTATAATCATCTCTTTTATGCGTTTTTCATTAAGTACTCTTATACTCGCCGCTGTATTACTCGTCTCCTTCCCGACCGAGAGCCAGGCACTCAGTTGTCTCTCAGTTGAGGAATACCTCAAGACGACCGTCGGCAACGAAGATATCGTTATTTTTACTGCGACCACCAAAGCCACTATGGAAAAAGATGGCTACACCGCCGAAGCAGTTACTGCCACCAAGAGCCATCAGGGCTATGTTGAATCAGATATCATGGTCTACCACCAAAAAGACGAAACCTGGGGTTACCTCTGCAACAATGGCCCTAAGGGTAATAACACTACCGGCCTCTACATCACTGAGCGTGACGCAATGGGTATGTACCAGGTAACTCAGCGCCTTGATGTCAAAGACTCGGTTGCAGTCGATTTTGTAAAGCAGCTGGATGCAAACGACGAGATATCAGGTGAAGTCGTCACCTTAACGAAAGAAGATCGTATCGCCCGCATCTACGGCAGTATCAACGACCTCTTTGCTACCCTCGGTCGACTCCTCGGCGAGCTCGCCTACTGGTCACAAGCAAAGTAGTACTAAAACTAATATAACAAAACTGCGCTCAAACGAGAGCGCAGTTTTGTTATTGTTGTCGTTTTATTATCTCCTCCACTTGTGCATCAGTGAGCGGCACCCAGGGTGAGCTTTGTGGATTCGCTACCGCGGCGGCTGGACTTTCTCCTTGATTCCACCACTTGGAACGAAAGACAGTTCCTTCAAACACCACTGTATCTCCCGCCTCGTATATCTGACGTCCAGACCATGACGGAAATAGATCTGGTGGTAACACGAGCTCCTTCATTGGCTTATCGTCTGGCAATACTGGACCAATTAGCTGCCACGGTGTCTCAAATGACTGTAGTACAGGATTATCTGGCAGATCATTACTCGTCCACCATTTAGCCTCGTATACATTGCCACGCCACACCACTTTAGTTCCCTTCACGTAGATTCCCGTATCGCGCCAAATTTGGTACGGACTCGTCTTTGGATCATCGACGATGGCAGTATTTTGAGCCGGATCAATTTGCACCATAGTTGCTTGCTGCAATAAATCACCAGTAAACTCATTACCAAGGACAGCAGCAAACTGTCCAGCCGCAGTCGTGACACCACTACACACATCTGACACCACCTTCACATCGACATAATTCTCTCCACACGGAATGTCACGATTAGCTGACCACATCGACATACGTCCAACACCCATTTGTATCGCAAACTCATTAAATGCTTTTGCATCTTCAATCGTGAAGACCTCTTCAACCACATCATTTTGCCCAATCATTGGCGTCGCACCCACCTTGCCCCAAAGAGAATCAGGGGTATACATAATTCCCACCTGCCGATACAGAATACCGAGTTGTCGGTGCGTCTCAATCAGCGCTTTACGTGAGGCTACATACATCGAATCCTCGGAATCCTTACTACCGCCATAATCCATCGTCATGACATTGACTCCAGCGAGGTCGACACCTGCTTCGAGCATATACCGCACCGCATCGGTACCCTCCTTCGTTAGCCCGTAAGGAGCCACCGGTAAGGTGAGCCACACCACTAATGGTGTACCTTTAGCTTTATATTCTCCCTGGAGTGTAGCAATCACTCGAGCACGTCGTATACCGGCCTCAGGGTCAGCGAGACTCTCCCGCTCTAAATCCAAATCAATCGTACTCACTTTATATCGCTCAATGACCGACTGGTACGCTTGCTTGAGTTGCGTCTCATCTGTACACGCAAACCCTAACTCTTTATTGAGCGCACCACCAAAAGAGATAGCAATGCGCCCTTCCTGTTGCTGGAGACGAGCAATTCGCCGATCGAGATCGAGTGATTCAGCTGCTTCATCAAGGGTATAGTAATTACCCCAGGTTGGGAGACAAGGATTGTCAGCATCAGCTACGATAAATGCGAGTACCGCATCGTACGCAGGCAACAAACCATCACGCTTCTCAAAGGCGTAACTAGGCACCGACGTCACATCAACATACGGAGCAAACCATGGCGTATAAACAACACGCTCCGTATCAAGGCTCGCGACGGAGTAATTCTGCCACAGATAATACACTCCAATCCCGAGCAACAATATAACAAACGAGAGTCGCATAATTGAGAGGCGACGGACTGTCTGTGGGTATGCGGCAATTGCTACGGTATCCATACAAATGATTTAAAACATGGTTAAACGCTGTCGCCACCGACGAAACGAGAAAGACGGCACAAGCCACCAACTTCTCGCAGTAACCGGCACCTCGACATAGAGCCAGTCCACAAAGGCAAGCCAGAGGTCGACGAGAAGATTTTTAAGACCGATATAGGCGATGACTGCCCAGGACGCTGCAAACGCGTTGAAACCGGCAAAGGCAGCATTCCCCCAATTCTGACCTTCGATATTGCGCCAGAGCGTAAAGAGTGAAAAGCCTATGATTAAGAGTGGTGACACCAAATATATCCAAGCGGTTGCTGTTCGGTTCTTCACTTTTGGCGTGCGCGCGAACGGAATTTTTTTAGTGGTAAGTGCCTGCTGTAGTGATTTGAGTGTACCGGCGATATTAACTGGGAGAAGAATGAGATTGAACCCGTAAATTCGAATAATATCAGTATAGTTGTAGCGACAATACTTGAGGTCCATCGCCATCGCAATAAAGTACGGGGCAGCAGCCAAGAGTACGAGCGGACTGAGGAGTCGTCCATCATATGGATACGCCAGCAAGAAAATCAATCCAATATTAGACCAAGCTATTGATGCCATATAATTCGTTCGAATCAAAAACTCCAGTCGTCCCATTGGCTTTCCAGCATGTTTACGGAGGTGCGCCAGCTTCAATAACTTCGGGAATATGAGAAGACCTCCATTAGCCCACCGTTGTCGCTGCACCGCGAGTGAGCCGAAGTCTGGTGGTGTCGCACTATAACTCAATCGCTCTGGGTAATTGACGAGACGCCAATTCTTTAATGCCATGTCGATACTCGACTCTGTATCCTCAATCACCGTGTGGTCCTGGACATAGCGCTTAATTTCAAATCCGCCGACATACTCAGTTTCGACAATATCCTCCAGAGCACACTTACGAATGACCGCATTTGCTCCTACCCAAAACGTCGCGTTATAGTGAGTCATTCCCTGGTGAATAATGTGCTGAATATCTGTTGTGGCGGCTGAGAGACGTTCGAGTCGTGATGGTGCGCCACGGAACGAAGAGTATGGTGTCTGTACCACTGAGACATCTTGATTATCAGGCTGTCCGAGGAAGTATACGAGTCGTGAACAGTATTCACGCAAAAGAATTGAATCAGCGTCGAGTGTCAAAATAAACTCACTATCTGGCACTACGAGATCGGCGAGTCGTCCCGCGGCCACCGGTGACAGTACTGCACCATCTTCTGTCGAATCAACGACATAACTCTTCCCCATCAATCCAATGTACGCATTGAGATTCATTGCCTTGTTGGCCTCATGTGAAAGTGAAATGTATCGCTTCCGCTCAAAAATTGAGATCTCAACACCAAAGATATACGTGAGTCGTCGCGCTAACTCCGATAAACGCTCATGTGTTGCTCCTGTCAGCTGCCGAATTGTATCCGCATCACGACGCAAATCCTGAGCCAGAGCTTCATAGACCTGCTCTATAAAAAATACATCAACATGATCTTCGATTTTCTCCGCCTCTGATTGACGCATTAACCAGTCAGCCGCTCCCTCATAAGCAGTTGCAATTGTTTCTAATGCCTGTTCGGCACGGCTATAGTGACCACTATCAATGTAATTACGTACGTGAAGTGCCGCCTCATAAGGCTCACGCAAAAACTCCATGAGCGATACATCAAGAGCTCGCGTCTCTCGAAGTCGTTCCTCATGCTCAGGTCGAACTTTAAACGGATGATCATCGAGCAGTAACACAACTCGCTTTTTTGGAAACTCTTGAAGTGCGGCAGAAAGGAGCGTCTTACGAATAACCTCCACCTCCTCGGCATAGGAAGGTACAAGAACGGTGATATCCGTATCTCGCTCACGGAAATATGCATCAATCTTCCATTGTGGTACGCGCTGATGCTTCTTAAAACGTTGGAGAGCACCCTGCCTGGCAATAAGGTACAAGAGTGCTGAGAGCGTCAAAAAACTCACCGTTAAGGTATACCCCACTACCTCAAGCGTAAAGTCATAACTCTGTGGCCCGTCAATGAGCTGTCTCACGATGACAGATACTATGTATAAACACCAAAAAATGATAGTGAGGACTATGGCCAAACGACTATATGCAATGGCAAAATCAGATGGTACCGCATGAATGGTTGGGAGTGGTATCGTATTTCGTTCTGAACCCCACTCACGACGAAGCCCGGAGAGACGACTGTCTCCGCGTTGTAATTTAAGTCGTGAAAGTAGCTTTTTCATGCTGTATTTACGCAAAATGACCGTTTTTTATCCAGTCGCGAATAAATTGGTCAAGGTAAAGTTGCCGGTAATATAGCACCGATTCCCCTCTCGTCAACGAAAAAGACCGCAGTAAGCGGTCTTTTCTGGTTATGTAATTAATTAGCGACAGACACCGTACCAACCATTTGAGGTAATGAACGTTGTACCAGGAGGACAGATTGAGTTCCAGAAGCAGGCGCTCGCCCCATTGGTACCCACCTGGCAAGCAAAGCCTGACTCAACGGTACAGGCGACTGAACATCCGTCACCGTCAGTCTGATTACCATCGTCACAACCTTCGTTCCAGTCGATAACTCCATCACCACAGACACCGGGTGCAACCGGAATATAGTGAGCAGTTACCTCGGTATCACCAGTAATGGTAACAACACAGGTCCGCGAGAGACCTTCACAGGCTCCACTAAAGCCGACGAATTCAAATCCAGGCTTGGCGGTCGCTGTCAGCGTGATTGTTTCGTTTTCATAAACGGTGGTTACACACGCATCAGCACACGCAATAGTTGGTGTAGCTGAGGTGACAACACCACTGGCTGGTGTATCAATGAGTGTCGTGAGGGTAAACGAGGCAACATCAGCAAAAGTTGCAATTACGGTCGTATCAGTGCTCACAAGGAGACTACAATCACCAGTACCGGTACAGGCTCCACCCCAGCCGAGGAATGAGACACCACGGGTCACCATCGCCTTCAAGTTCACCACCGTTCCTTTAAGGAACTGTTCAACACAATCAAGACCACAGGCAATACCGGCTGGTGTTGAGGAAACGGTACCACGACCATCCTTTTCTACCGTGAGTGTCGGGTAAAATGAGAGACAATCAGTATCAGCTCGATCGACTGAACCATCTGCATCATTATCGATACCGTCGATACAACGAGCACGGGTATTTTCGGTTGGTGTACCCTCCACTGTCACGTTATCAAACCAGACACGGTCACCAGAATCACTCAAGTTAGCCCGGAAGCGCAGGGCAAAGTTCTGACTTGCCTCAACGGTGTGCACACCCTGATTCCAGCCACTCGCACTAAAGGTAGTGTTCGGATTAATTTCGGTTAAGAGTACCCAGTTAGCACCATCAAGCGTGTATTCAACGAACACTCGATCGAACGTTCCATCAGACTTACTATCCAGTCCTGATGCCTTGTACCAGTAACTGACTGTTACATCTGAATAGAGATTCGTTGGCAAGGCCTTGCGGAGCACGTCATCGGTAGTGCCAGTTGGCCCGACCACGAGCGCACTGTACCGGCCAGCATAGCGAGTCTTATCGATCTTCCAGGTACCATTGGTACCATTGTCGACACTTGTCCACTTAGTAAAATTTTGCGTTTCAAACGTATCGGTAAATACCGTCGCTGCCAATGCCGGACTGACAAAAAGTCCAAACATGAGCGTAACGATGACAACCAAAACTGAACGCTTGAGGCGTATTGCCTGCATAACGATTTACTTAATTTATTAACTTCTTAGGGAGTAAATGGTAAAAAACGTATTGTTCGTTACAATATTTCAAATTACAATACAGAATATTTTATTTGTACAGTCTTTTCACGAGCAACTCTTAGCCGGTTCGCTCGGTTGCAACGACTTCAAAATCGTACTGTCTTGGATCAAAGATCCGCTCAAATTCAGTAGCTGGCAACACCTCGCGCTTGGTGTAGGTCACACGTGTCATTTCATAGCGGTTGTCTGCTGCGGTCACGTATATAACATCTTCGACTATAAGATAGGTCTTAAGGTCAATGTAACTCTCAACTACAATTGTATCTGATAGACGTGTACTGAATACCGCCTGATTCGTGGCCTCATTGAGGCGGACAAATGTCGCCTCTGAAGATAGCGTCGGGAGAGTTGGTATACCCAGGGTCGTAAACTCACGATACAGCGACGCGAGATTGTGGGCATCATCATAGATCTTTCGTTCAGGAGATAATGTTACTACCTCAGTTCCATAATGATGAAGTGCACGTCCTTCATCGTCATGCTGTCGCGCTAAAAATACTTCAAATGATCGGCCAGCATTATTTGAGGTGATGCGTGCCAATGCAGTGTCATTATGCTGATAGGTCTCCACCACATCAACACGCGCCGTCGTAACAGTAGCCATCCCCATTACTGCCGCGACGTACTGTGGTTTATCTTTACCTTCCTTGATCTCACGAACGAGATGGTAGATATTAGCTGCGGCACGCTCTGCTTCAACCGCTTGCGCCGCATAGACCTCTGCCACAAGCATATCTCGAGATAATTGTGGTGCAGTCAACTGCTCACCAGTCTGTACAACGAGAAGAATTACCATAAACGCCGGCACAAACATAAGACCAGCCGAACGGAGTGGATAGCGTCGCATCACTTCAATCAAAAGGCGCACCCTGATACGCATATCAGTCATCCGTGGCATCTTTGTTATAAAAGGATTCTTCATGATAAATAGTGTATAAAATTTTGCACCACGAGCATAGCACTCAGAAGTAAGTCTCGGAGAGTCGCCACTGCCCGTGAAACTTGTTTTCGCACAGCGTCATGACTCATTCCCCGCTCTTTTGCCACCTCTTTTGCAGACTTACCCTGGAAGAATTGCGCTTCGATAAGTGCTTGCTGGAGCGGGGGTAACTGCGTAATCGCTAGTGCGACTTCTTCCGTATACAGAGACCGAGTAATGAGCTGATACAGCGGCTCGGCAGTATCCTCAAGGGGTAAATCATCAATATCTATATGCTCATGGTGTGTTCGATAGTGGTCTATAAGCGTATTACGTGCGATGGTATAAAGCCAGGTCGTTATAGCATAATCGGGATTATAGCTATCATAATGCCGATAAGCTTTTACAAACACATCACTGACAACATCTTCAGCAATATCTCGATTTTGTCCGACTCGATAGTATACGAACGTGTACAACGCATGGCGATGCGTTTTGTAGACCTCAGTAAATCGGGGACGTGCGTCAGACATTGCGTGTCCTTGCATAGTACGTGACCGCAAGTCAACTGACAATCGCGACTCGAGCAATGTAGACATACTCATGTATACGATAAAATAGACAAACTGTGACACCAAAAAACTGGCAATGCCAGTTTTTTGGTGTCCTCCACGTGAATATTCTTATCGAACCTTCTTGAGTTGATCCTGACGGACATCATGGATATCACCGAGGAGAGCACGAACCTGGTTGCGGAGGTCTACAATCACTGCCTGATAGACACTATTTGGAATAAGTACGGTATCAATCACATGAATAGTACCGTTTGATGCATCGATATCGGTTGCAACAATCGCTGAACTATCAACAAACGGACTTCCCTTACGTACATTGACGCGGAGTGACTCACCCTGAACCGTCTTGATACGCTTCTTGGCAAGCACCTCTGCTGCCACCAAGTCATCGGCAACAACGTGGTACAAGAGGATATCCGTTAAAAGCTCAGGATTCTTTTCAATGGCTCGTGTGACATATCCTGGCAACTCACTAAATGCTTCATCAGTTGGCGCGAAGACAGTAAATGGACCAGCACCGCTCAGTGTCTCGGCGAGATCCTGCGCTGTGACGGCTTCTACGAGTGACTCAAAGTCATTGTTTCCAACTGCGATATCAACGATAGTCGCGGCTGATGCTGGTGCAACGGCTACACCAAAGAATAATACGAGAGCAAGTACTGCTGTTTTTGCTGAATGCATACTAAAAATGAACAAACTAGATAATGATGCAACTATGTTGCTTAGTAATATACGGGAGTAATCAGTAAGTGTGACATGTCTTACAACCCTACACCCCACTGACTGACTAAAATTACGTAATCAATGTAGCCCTCTGATTTCTTGTAAACCTGTTGGTTAACATAATCCACGCAATAGTGGCACATATGGATACAACGTAGACAACATCGCACTTACTGCTCAGGGAAAAAGGAAATCCCCTCACGCAAGCATGAGGGGGGGGGTAGTTCACTTATTTAGACAGACCAAGTCTCTCTTCAAGCTCGTCGATACGACTGGTTCGCTCAGCGATAAAAGCAAAGAGCTCAGTCCGTACCCGTTTGATCTCACGTCGAATCTTTGCTTCGGTGAGGCGGTTCTCTTTAAGCTTATCGATTTTTCTTCTCAGTTGGGTAATCGTACCCTCAAGTTGCTTGATATAAGCTGCATCAGCAGCAGTAACTTGCGGTCCTGCACTCACCCACCCTATCAAGACCAAGGAATAGAACGCGAGGAGTTCTTGGTGAGTCTGTACATCACGAAGTAGTGCCGCCTCACGTTCAGTCCATTCACGACGCTCTTTTTGCTGGAGTCGTGCGGAGTCTTTCTGCTTAGTATCTAAATCTTTATACTTTTTACTCCACTCGGTGACCCGTCGATTTGCACTCACAAGCGAATCTTGGAGCGCTGCTACCTGCTCGATAAGTGCACGATTTTCTTTTTCGAGCCGAGCGACAATTTTTTCGCTTGGAGTGACGGTTGCAGTGGGTGTCACCCGCCGTCGCGGCAACGACGGAGCTTTCACCTCAGTAACTTCACTCCGTTCTTTGATTGTTGGAGTAGGTTTTTCTTTATTGCGTTGCTGAGGTGTCGCCACGGTATCTGCTAGGAACACCGTTGATACGGACGGAGTGGTCACGACTCCTAGTTGCATACCAGACCCTTCACTCAATAAACGAAGTACCACCTCAGCCGGACGTTCGGGAGTTACAAGCGCGTGAACTAGTTGCTTCAGTGCCACTTCACGCATCTCGGGCATAAAGGGCATCTTTCTGGCGGTCTTACGATTGGTGTCACGGATAACTGAGGCGAACTGAAGCAGATCACCGCTCTGCAATCGCTCCGACAACTCTTTTACAATGCGGTGTGGGTACTTCGGCAAGCCTTCAATCGGTGAGCACAACACCGCACACACGTCTGCGATAGACGGCAGCTGTGTCAGCTTCACAAACGCCCTGTCACCGACTGCAATCGGCACATAACTTTCAGCACCACTATCGTATCGTACACGATAGGTAGAAATGTAGTCGCCACCATGTGGCATGTCACGAAAGCCGATGATAGTGCCGTTACCGTTTTTGCCATACGTGATACGTGTATCCAGCGCGAAGGCGGGAGAAATGTCGTTCATGATCGCGCCTCCTTGCGTCGATACTGTGGTTCATCCCCTCTGAGTATGCCAAAATGACACCCAAACGCAAGACGAGATATTTTAGGACACGGCAGGAGCCAACCCCTCAGGAGACTCGGTACTCGTATCTTCCGTCGTCTCTTTTGACTTCGGATAAAATCGTTCAAAAAACGCCAAACGGATTCCGAGGAGCTCAAGTCCTACAATCGCGAGAACGGCGCCAGGAACAAGTGGCATCACAAAAGCAAACAGCCCAAAGAGGATAAGGGCGACCCCGACAGTCTTACGCAACCAATTCCGTTCGTAGATATACCGCTTCATAGTGTGTCTATATTTCTTTTGACGCACCGCACCAAAGTTTCTTACAAATCCGCATGCACCTATCTAATCAACATGCAAAAAGCCGCCCAACCGACTCTTTGTATCGAGTAGTAGACGGCTTGTTGGGAGCCGATCAAAGTGGCCTCAGGCGGCCACCGGTACTTCATTGACACCCTTGAGGTAAGAGCGGACCAGGGCTTGCACCTCGGCTTCGCCGATGAGCGCACCCCGAAAGACGAGCTCAAGGTGTAGCCGGCACATGTGCTCAGCATGTTTGCTAAGCCAGAGAGTCAGCTGAGGATCAAGCTGCGCATCTGCCAGCTTCCGAAGCGCCTGACGATGACGCTCCGCCACCGTCTCAGCCTCAAAGAATGCCTCATTGACACCCTGAATCACCTGGCAATTGAACTCACTCACGACCATGCATTTGACCCGGTCGATGATTACACTCACCTGTCGCACCGACAGTACCCGGCAGAGCTGCCTGTTCTGGGCAATCCCGCCTACTCTTGCCATATCACCGAGATTCCCCAAGGCACTTGTTAGTGCCCTGTCGTAGAGTAGATGTTTATTGATCATCCTTGCACCTTTCGTGCCAAAAATTGTTTAATTCTGGTTTGATATTATACATATTTTTTTAATATTGTCAATATATACAGACAGAACAATTACAGTATCGTACATAGACAAGTCACCGCCCGTCATTAATGTCGGGTACTCCGAAAAGTACCAAAGGTGTACGGCTCATCGCACGGAGCGAAGAGAGCGCGGCTATGGGGTGGGACCCATACTGGCTAGCCCCTGACCGGTGCGCACCGGCAGTAAGTTAAAGCTACCGACCATCATATGGCACGGGGCTTTTCTTTTGTATCTCAAGTCGCAATAATTCCTCTATGGTCAAAAAACGAGTTTGATGATCGCTTGGTTCCAACTACCACATACCACTGGCACCAGCGATAGATTACAGAGGTAGGCTATACTATAGCCATATGAAACAATTTTTGCGGAGCTGGTCACCAAAAAAAATTACTGGTCTTTTATTACTCCTCGTCGCGGGCTGGGGCACCTACCGCACCCTCATGATGGTAGCTGACCCAACCACCCCATTTGGTTGCGCCCCGCAAGACGAATCATTAACAGATACTCCAGAGAGTGGCTGGTTATCCGTAACTGCGGCGCTTATCTGGTCGCAGTTTGGTGGCACGATTAACGACGCCAGTTGCGTTGAGTCGACACCTGTACACGGTATTGTCCGCGTCTCATCAGACGACGAAGTGAAAGAAGCCCTGGCCTACGCCAAAGACAACAATCTCAAAGTATCCATCGCTGGTGTACGACACAGTATGGGCGGACAAACTGTACAACCAGGCAACTTGGTTATTGATATGCTTGGCATGAATGACGTCATCGTCAACGAAACCAACATGACTATGACTGTTGGCGCTGGCGCCACTTGGCACGATATTCAAAATGTCCTCCATCCTCATTTCGCGGTCTCAGCCATGCAGTCGACCGACATCTTTTCGGTCGGTGGATCAATCTCGGTCAATGCTCACGGGATGGACCATACCATCGGTGGTGTCGAAAATACCATTCGAGAGCTACGCGTCCTCCTCACCGACGGTACAATCGTCACTACCAGTCGCACCAAGAACCCCGAACTCTACGAAGCGATTGTTGGCGGTTACGGACTCGTTGGCATCATTCTCTCGGCGACCTTAGATATAGTGCCAAATGATATCTATACCTCCCGTCGTGTCGTCGTCCCATTTTCAGAATTTAACGAATTTTATAAAAACGAAGTGGCAGACAATACTGATATCGGCCTCATGTATACCCACCTTTCTACCGCACCAAGCAATCTCCTCGAGGAGGCCATCATCTACATATATGATAAGGCTCCGGTTGCGGTGGCACCAGAAGAGATCCCACCCCTCGCTGAAATCAGTAGTGTAAAACTCCGCCGATTCTTTATGAACTTTGCCAAATCTGGACCTATAGCAGCCCAGGTACGCTGGTGGGCCGAAAAATACCTCGAACCGAGGTTTGAGTCATGTTCAATTAGTCGCGCCAATGCTATCAGCTCTGGCGAAGCCTGTTTTGTCGCTCGAAATGAGCCAATGCACGACTCTGTCCCCTACCTCTACAACAACCTCACCAAAGAAACCGACATCCTCCACGAGTACTTTATCCCGAGACAAAATATTGAAGGATTCGTCCGCGACCTTGCAGCCGCCGTCCAAGAACGAGACATTAACCTCCTCAATGCCTCGGTACGAGTTGTCCGTGCAGAACAAGGACTTTTAACCTACGCTCCTGAAGAAGCATTTTCAGTTGTCCTCTTTATTAATCAACCACTCACTGAAGAGGGCAATGCCAAGATGCGTGCAGACACGAGCGCCCTTATTGATATAGCTCATGTGCACCAGGGCCGCTTCTTCCTCCCGTACCAGCTGTACTACACCGATGCCCAGCTTCGTACCTCATATCCAAACCTCGATGAGTTTATTGCCCGCAAGCGCCAGTACGATCCAAACGAGATACTCCAGACCAAATTCTGGCATCACCTCACTCAGAAGTCATAAACATGCTCCACCTCATAGCCACAGGTTTTGAGGTTACCAAATACCGTTTCTAAATCAGCTACTGGAACATCATAGATTGCCCGCTCACGAGTCTTATCGGTGAGGAGCGGAAGTGTCATAACTCGATATTCCTCAACCTCAGTGCAAGGTGCATCACTAGACACCAGACTAGAAAGTGCAATCATATCGTGGCCCATAATAGCCACCAAGCTCGCATCGTAGGTAAATAATTCAGTGAGTGCCGGAGTAAACGCCCGGTATCGTGGCAACACCACCGTCAGTGAGTCTGAAGTCGATGTACTCAAGCCTTCATAGGTCGCACGTAGCGAAGTTAACTGCTCCGCAGTACCAGTCACCGTCACATCTGTAGCAAGCCCAGCTCCACCCTCAAACTGACTCGCGCTCGCAAAGCGGATGACACCAGCATAGAGCGCCTTGGCGCCATAGCCTATGGTAAAGGCGAGTCGTCGTTCGAGACCGCGCGGAGTAAAGCTCGAGAACCCCCACGTCTGCCAAAGCCCAACTAGTTTTTGTCCGTACGGAAACTCATACCACGGTGTATGGAGTAAAAACGCACCGTACTCAGCAGCTACCTGATTTGTGTAGCGATCTTCCGGAGTCACCAATCCCCCATCAAGCCACTCAAACATCCAACCAATGGTCCCTTCGTATATCCCTAAGATACCTTGCTCAATGGTGGTACTGATAGCAATGGTATAGAGGACGGTATTGGTGGTTGAATCCGGTTCTTCACCGAGAATGTCAGTTGCTCTATTCCAGGTATTCCACAACTGCTTCGTGCTCGTAAAATACGGGAACGCGCTCGGATCTCCACCCGCCTCTACGAACTGTCCATACTCAATCGCGGTATACACAATCAGCCATTCAGGAATGGTATAGAGACGCCGACTGACTCCTCTTGGGTCAGCCTCTGTTGTCACTTCATCATGGTGATGATCATAGGTAATCGTCTCACCCGTGAGGTATTCAATCACCGCTGGATTGATTTCGTGAGCGAACGTAACGCTCGGCACCAAGCAGAGCGTGACACAAAAGCCAACAAGGTACGCTTTCATGAATAGCTACTGATACCGTCGTGATAACCAGAATCCGATAAGGAGTGCAGTACCACCAATCGCAATATGCGGCAAACTCGCAAGTATCTTTACTATGAAACTCCAGTCAGTCGGCCCGTAGAGGAAGATACCAAAATCAAGATACGCGTTTCCAAGAAGTGTACCCACCACACCATCAAAGAAGTACACGAGACCAAACCACTGGAAGTACCGTACCGCTTGTGCGCGCGACGCGAGCCCAGCCCACAAGGCCCAGAGACCTGAGAAGGCATGGAGCGAGTGATCATAGAGGTCAAGAGAGAATAATCCAAACAGGTACCCATCTGCAGTTTTGAGTCCGGGGATAAAATCAAGCGCCACCACACCCATAAACATCACAAAATACCCGATGGCTAATTTTTGCATGAGTGTCTTTTTCATATAGTACTAGTATAGCACCAGTCCACGCAGATAATTGTGGCAGATTACCACACCGTTTTGAGTGCATCATGGAAGCTATCTGTATCTTCCAACATCGGAATATGACCAACACCCGAGAGCGGTATCACGGTGATCGCGGGATTGACTGCCACAAGTTCATACGCATCACTAATTGGGGTGAGGGTATCCTTATCACCCCACACAAGCGTGACCGGTACCGTCGTCGATGCCCACCAGGCTGGCTGCGTCGACAACGCAGTAGGCAAATCATCACCGAGGTAGGCCACGAGCCAGTCACCTAACCGGCCCGAGCTATCAGCTTGGGTAAATGGCTGAGTAAACACCCTTAAAGTTTCGTACGTTGCCTCATCGGTAATCGCCAAAAAACTTTCAAGTCGCCCTCGTTGCACCAT
>JACCDR011298003.1_pt1 | contig 14487 bp, 17 predicted proteins | sample 7446431 | NCBI WGS metagenome assembly JACCDR01 (sample SAMN15323443, study PRJNA562643) | freshwater metagenome | isolation source: river surface water | place: USA:Blue River Watershed | collected 2017-08-17 | reverse complement strand
TGGGCGTGCGTAATTCGCAGCGCGAAATCGTGCCGATTCGCCAACTCGTGACCCTCAGCGACACGCAGCGTGAGCAACCGATTTATCACAAAGACTTGCTACCTGTCACTTACGTGGTAGGCGACATGGCTGGCAAAGTTGACAGCCCGCTGTACGGCATGTTTGGCATGCGCAGTGGCTTGAGTCAAATTCAAGCCCCCAATGGCAAACCTGTGGATGAGTACTTCATCCAACAACCGGCCAATCCGTATCAACACTACGCCGTGAAGTGGGATGGTGAATGGCAAATGACGTATGAAACCTTCCGCGACATGGGTGCTGCCTATGCAGTGGGCTTGGTACTCATTTACTTGCTGGTGGTGGCGCAGTTTAGCTCTTACCTCGTGCCGCTCATCATCATGGCACCTATCCCGCTCACCATCATTGGTGTGATGCCTGGCCACGCTTTGCTGGGTGCACCCTACACCGCCACATCCATGATTGGCATGATCGCTTTGGCCGGCATCATCGTGCGCAACTCGATCTTGTTGGTGGACTTTATCCGCTTGCAAGTCTCGCAAGGCGTTGCGTTGAAAGATGCCGTGGTGGCCTCAGCCATCACACGCGCGCAACCGATTGTGTTGACGGGCCTAGCCGCCATGATGGGCGCGTTCTTCATCTTGGACGACCCCATCTTTAACGGCTTGGCCATCTCGCTCATCTTCGGTATTTTTGTGTCAACTGCACTCACCCTGTTGGTGATTCCCTTGCTGTATTTCATGGCTTTCAAGAACAAGCCTGCCTCTGTCATTTCTGGAGAACACGCATGAAACGATTGCCCCCTTTGACCTCCATCGCCGCTTTGGCACTTGCTGGCTTTGCCAGCACCACACATGCCGCTGATTTGATGAGCGCTTGGCAAGCCGCCCTCACGCGCGATCCAGAAATTGCGGCTGCACGTGCTTTGTATGAGCAAGCCGCATTCAGACAAGAACAAGCCAAAGCACTGTGGGCACCTATGGTGTCGGCCAATGGCTCAATCGGTGTGGGCGGCGCAGATAGTCGCACGCGGGGCGCTGAAGCGATGGGACAAAGCGATGTCACCTTCAAAACGAGTGTGAACGCAGGCGCTCTGACCCGCGCCAGCATCGGCGCACAAAAAGCGTGGATCAGCCCCGAGCGCGAAGCCCAAAGCAAGCAGCTCGAACTGTCTGCGCAAATCGCTCAAACCCAATGGCAGCAAGCCCAGCAAACGCTCATCATGCGCACGGCCCAACGCTATTTGGATGTGGTGGCCGCAGAGCAAACATTGACCATCTTGCAACGCCAACAAAAAGCAGTCCAGCAAGCAGCAGCCGAAATCAGCAAACGCCAAGCCGTGGGCGACGCCAGTGTGATGGATGTGCAAGAGGCCAATGCCCGCGTGTCTGAAATTCGCGCGCATGTGCTCACCCAAGAAAACACCTTGGCGATGAAAAAAGTGGCTTATCGCCAGCTCACTGGCCAAGAGCCCACGCAGCTGGCTGGCCTCGCACAAGTCAGCGCAACAACTGCCAACTTAGGCGATGCCAACACATGGGTGCAACGCGCCAAGCAGCAATCGCCCGCACTGCAAATGATGGGCTTGCAACAAGCCATCCAAGGCCAAGAAGCTAAACGCATCAAAGCGGCAAACGCCATGACCCTCGACTGGGTGGCACAAGCGCAAATGGACCGCTTGGCGGGCAACGGCGCCTACAGCAGCAACGCCAGCAACCAAATGGCGCAGTACATGGTGGGCTTGCAACTCAGTGCCCCCCTCAGCACGGGTGGCATGGTCGAGTCACGCGAACGCGAAGCCTTGAAACAAGTCGAAAAACTGCGCTACGACCAAGAGGCTGCTGAGTTGCAAATAGAACAGCAAGTGCGTGACGCATGGCAAAGCCTGAGCACCGCCCCTGCACGTTTGCAAGCCCTAAGCCAATCGGAGCAAGCCAGCAAAGCACGCTTGAACGCCACACGCCAAGCGCATCGCACAGGTGCCCGCACCACCAATGAGTGGCTAGGTGCCGAACATGATGTTGCGCAAGCCGAACTCGCACTCTTGCTGCTGCGCACACAAACCTTGATGGACCAACTGCGCTTGCACGCGGCAACTGGCAGCCTTGGCGAAACCGAGCTGCGCCAAGTCAACGCCCTGTTGAAATAAGGCCATGCTTTTCTCACGTCTGCTGGTTGCCGTGTGTTTGCTGTCTGGTGCGCCAGCATGGGCCGGCAGTTGCGCCGATGACATTGCGGCGGTCGACAAAGCCCTGCGCAGCCAATACGGCGAAGACCGCAAGTGGTGGCAAATCATCGCTTGCCCAGTGGTGATGGACGGGCAACTGCGCAAAGACGCCATCGTCAACGTGGAGCAAATTAAAGAGATCAGCTACTTTCGCAACATCGCTTACATGCAACTGTCGCGTGGTGATGAAAAGATGTGCAAAGAATCCATGGTCAAACCCAAACGCATGTTGCGTGTTTGGTAACGCCAAGGCATCAGCAGCAGGGAAACCCCTTGAAATTGACCCACACAAGATTGCTAGAATTTATACATAAGCAACTAACGAATTAAATTTCTAGAGGATTGACACATGAAGAAATTGACAGCCATCACCCTCTTGGCACTGGCCAGCACTGGCGCATGGGCCAACGCTGATTTGGCCAAGAAAAACAACTGCTTGGCTTGCCACGCCGTGGATAAAAAACTGGTTGGCCCTGCTTACCAAGACGTGGCCAAGAAATACGCAGGCCAAGCCGATGCCGAAGCCACTCTGGCTAAAAACATCAAAGCTGGCGGCAGCGGCAAGTGGGGCCCCATCCCCATGCCACCACAAGCCCAACTCAGCGATGCCGATGCCAAAGCCCTGGCTGCATGGATTTTGGGTGGCGCCAAGTAATACGACTGGTACTCGTACCTTGATGAGCTTCCTTCGGGAAGCTCTTTTTTTAGCAATTGCATAGAAAGAAGACGATGAAACGCAACATCACCCACCTCCTCGCAGCCCTCGGTTTGGCCACCTTGAGCCTCAACAGCTTGGCAGCCGACCCTGAATACCTGCGCATCATTGGCACTGACACCAAGTTCGTGGTGAAAAATGCCAAAGGCGAAGAGCGAGAAATCCGTCGCGTGATGACACCTTGTGCCAAAAACAAAGGTTGGTTGCAACCCATGGTGCCTGTGGCTGGTGTCACACCTGTGGGCGAAATCGAAATGCTCAACGCCATGAATGACCGCGATGCCATGTTGGTCGACATGCGTGAACCCGAAGACCGTGCCAATGGCACCATTCCTGGCTCGCACCACATCGTCTACACCGAAGTGGCTGCACGCATGGACGAGCTGGGCTGCAAGAAAACAGCCAAGGGCTGGGATTGCGCAGGTGCCAAGAAGGTGTTTGCTTTCTGCAATGGCCCTGTGTGCCCGCAAAGCCCCAGCGCCATTCAGGCTATGACCCGCGATGGCTTCCCTGCTTCCAAAATTTATTACTATCGTGGCGGTATGTTGGACTGGTCGGCTTTGGGCTTTCCAGTTCTGAAAGGCGATTTCTAAAAAGGAGACTTCATGCACACCAATTGGATCCAAGACACACAGGCCCTGCTCAACAGCAAAGATGCATCAGCCCCCACACGCCGCTTGGCGCTACAAACCGCATTGGGTTTGGGCTATGCAGCATCAGCCGCGCCCTTGATGGCACAAACAGCCGTCAAAACATCCAGCGAAGGCTTGATCGAAGGCGAAGTGGTGATTGATGTCAATGGCTTCAAAATGCCAGCCTACCGCTCCGCGCCCAAAGGCAAAACCAATTTGCCCGTGGTCTTGGTGATCTCTGAGATTTTTGGTGTGCATGAATACATCGCCGACGTGACGCGTCGCTTTGCCAAAGCTGGCTACTTGGCCATTGCGCCCGAGCTGTTTGTACGCCAAGGCGACCCCAGCTCGTATGGCGAGATGGGCAAGCTGATTGCAGAAGTCATCTCCAAAGTGCCAGACGCTCAAGTGATGGCCGACTTAGACGCCACCCTGCAATGGGCTGGCAAAAACGGTGGCAACGCCAACCGCGCTGCCATCACCGGCTTTTGCTGGGGCGGTCGCATCACGTGGTTGTATGCCGCGCACAACCCCAAGCTCAAAGCAGGTGTGGCTTGGTATGGCCGCGTTGAAGGCCAAACCAATGCCAACAACCCCAAACACCCCGTGGACTTGGCGGTTCAGCTCAAAGCCCCCGTGCTGGGCTTGTACGGTGGTGAGGATGCCGGCATTCCTGTGACATCCGTCAACAACATGAAAGAAGTGTTGGCGCTCGCTGCAAGCCGTGGCAACAAAGCTGCCAAGGCCTCAGAGTTTGTGCTGTACCGCGATGCACCACACGCCTTCCATGCCGACTATCGCCCCAGCTACCGCGCTGTACCCGCAACCGATGGCTGGAACCGTGCGCTTGCTTGGTTCAAGCAACACGTCTAAGCGCAAGGCTTAGGCCACAAACACACGCGCTTTGCGCGGTGTGAGTACCAAGGTGTCACCCTCTGTAAATCCCTGCTCGTAATACTGCGACGCAGGGATTTGCGCTTCAATGATCTGTTCATTCGCCGGACTGTCACCCTCAGCCGCCACCAGCTCTAAGCGGGCAATCGGTCCCACCACAATGGCACGGGTCAGCTGCGCCACGATGCCTTCGTCACCTGAGGTGTAGCGGCGCACATCTAAATCGTGTGGGCGCACATAGGCAAAGGCTTTGGCATCTTGTGTGTCGTGGTGCTCAGGGCTGGGCACGCGCACGGTTTGGTCTTCCACACCAATGTGCATTTCGCCTTCGTGAGCGCGGCCGTGGAATAAGTTCACATCGCCTAAGAAGCCATACACAAAGGGGCTGGCGGGGTGTTCCCACACCTCTTGCGGGCTCCCCACTTGTTCCACATTGCCTTTGTTCATCACCACCACACGGTCGGCCACTTCGAGGGCCTCTTCTTGGTCATGGGTTACAAAGATGGTGGTCACATTCAAATCGTCGTGCAAGCGACGCAACCAGCGGCGCAGCTCTTTGCGCACCTTGGCGTCCAAGGCGCCAAAGGGTTCGTCCAGCAACAACACTTTGGGCTCCACCGCTAAGGCACGGGCCAAGGCAATGCGTTGACGTTGGCCCCCCGAGAGTTGTGAGGGGTAGCGATCAGCCAACCAATCGAGTTGCACGAGGCTCAACAAGTCGTGCACTTTCTTTTTGATCAGTTCTTCGCCGGGGCGTTCGTTGCGTGGCTTCACACGCAGGCCAAAGGCGACGTTCTCAAACACCGTCATGTGGCGGAACAAGGCGTAGTGTTGAAACACAAAACCCACTTGGCGCTCGCGCACATGCACGTGCGTGGTGTCTTCCCCGCTGAACAAAATCGTGCCAGCGTCTGCGTTTTCTAAACCCGCGATGATGCGCAGCAAGGTGGTTTTGCCGCAGCCCGATGGGCCCAACAAGGCAATCAACTCGCCAGAGTGGATGTCAAGGCTCACATCGCCCAGCGCTTGGAAGTCGCCAAACTGTTTGTGGATGTTTCTGATTTCGATGCTCATATTTCTTTACTCGTATTTATGCGTGTGGACGCTCTGGTGGCAAGTCAGCCGCGGCTTTGAGTTCATTGGCATGACGCCACTCGACCACCGATTTGATGGCCAACGTGACCAAGGCCAACAAAGCCAGCAGCGAAGCCACCGCAAACGCAGCCACAGACTGGTATTCGTTGTACAAAATTTCCACATGCAAGGGCATGGTGTTGGTCTGTCCTCGGATGTGGCCAGACACCACCGACACCGCACCAAACTCACCCATGGCACGAGCGTTACACAAGATGACGCCGTAAATCAAACCCCACTTGATGTTGGGCAGCGTGACATACCAAAAGGTTTGCCAGCCTGTGGCACCCAACACAATGGCCGCCTGCTCTTCGTCATTGCCCTGCGCTTGCATGAGCGGAATCAACTCACGTGCAATGAAGGGAAACGTGACAAACACGGTGGCTAACACAATGCCGGGCACTGCAAAAATGATCTTGATGTCATGCGCTTGCAACCAAGGGCCAAACCAGCCTTGAGCGCCAAACATCAACACATAAATCAAGCCGGCAACGACTGGCGACACAGAGAACGGCAAATCCACCAGCGTGGTCAAAAAAGCTTTGCCTGTGAATTCGTATTTGGCAATGGCCCATGCGGCAGCAATGCCAAACACCAAGTTCAAAGGCACGGCAATCAGTGCGGTGATGAAGGTCAAACGAATGGCCGACCATGCATCGGGCTCTTGTAAGGCTTCCCAATACGCTTCAAAGCCTTTGCGCAAAGCTTCGGTAAACACTGCAGCCAATGGCAAGACCAAGAAGAAAAACATAAACGTGAGCGCCAAGCCAATCAGGCTGTAGCGCACCCATGCGGGCTCCGTCGTACCCGCTTGCGCACGGCGTACGGAAGGGTTCAATGTGGTGCTCATGCTTGCTCTCCGCCGGGCCGCCCCAAGGAGAGCAACGCCCCCTCGGGGGGCAGTGAGTACACGCAGTGACGAACGTGGGGGCTCATACGGCTACTCCTGTATGGCGGCGTTGCCATGCTTGCAGGGCATTGATGACCAACAACAAAATAAATGAAATCACCAACATCACCACGGCCACGGCAGTGGCGCCGGCATAGTCGTATTGCTCCAACTTACCGATGATGATGAGCGGTGTGATTTCAGACACCATGGGCATATTGCCCGCAATGAAAATAACTGAGCCGTATTCGCCAATGGCGCGGGCAAATGCCATGGCAAACCCCGTGAGCAATGCAGGCGCAATACTTGGAAAAATCACACGACTGAAGGTTTGCCAGCGTGTAGCCCCCAAGCAAGTGGCCGCTTCTTCGAGTTCTTTCTCTGCGTCTTCCAGCACCGGTTGCACCGTGCGGACCACAAATGGCAAGCCAATGAAGATGAGTGCAATCACCACACCGTTGGGATTGAATGCCAACTGAATACCCAAAGGCTCTAGGTACTGCCCCACCCAGCCGTTGCCCGCCAACAAGGCGGTGAGAGAAATACCCGCCACCGCAGTAGGCAAAGCAAAGGGCAAGTCAACCAAGGCATCGACCACCTTCTTGCCAAAGAAGTTGTAACGCACCAGCACCCACGCCACGAGCAAACCAAACACCACATTAACCAGTGCAGCAATCAGCGATGCACCAAACGTGAGGCGGTAAGACGCCATCACACGGGGCCCAGTGACGGCAGACCAAAACTGGTCCCACGTGAGCGTGAAGGTTTTGAACACCAAAGCAGAAAGTGGAATCAACACAATCAAGCTTAGATACGTGAGCGTGAAGCCGAGTGTGATGTTGAAGCCGGGAAGCACACGCGCCGCCTTATGGCTGCGCGCCAGAGAAAACAATGCCATGAAAAATTACTTCACCGTATAAATCTTGTCGAACTGGCCACCGTCGTTGAAGTGGACTTTTTGCGCTTCGCTGAGTGAACCGAAATACTCGCTCACAGGCACCAACTGAATGGGCTTGAAGGTGGCTGCGTATTTCTTCAGCAAGGCGGGTGAGCGTGGGCGCAAAGCGTGTTTGGCGGCAATCTCTTGCGCTTCATCAGAGTACAGGTAGTTCAAATAAGCCTTGGCCAATTCGCCTGTGCCCTTCTTGGCCACGGTGCGTTCCACCACGGCCACTGGGTTCTCAGCGATGATGCTGACTGAGGGGTGCACGGCGTCGACCTTGCCTTCGCCAAACTCGCGGTCAACCGACACGACTTCGGATTCAAACGTCACCAACACATCACCGATGTTGCGTTGCAAGAAGATGGTGGTGGCATCGCGGCCGCCTTTGGCGAGCACGGGCACGTTCTTGAAAATCTTGGCCACAAACTCTGCGGCTTGCGCATCGGTTTGGCCTTTCTTGCGGGCATAGGCCCAAGCGGCCAAATACGCCATGCGGCCATTGCCACCCGTTTTGGGGTTGACGACGATGACTTGCACACCGGGCTTGGTCAGGTCGTCCCAATCCTTGATGCCCTTGGGGTTGCCATTGCGGGTGAGGAACAGCATGGTCGAGGTGGTGGGCGAAGCGTTGTTGGGAAACTTCTTTGCCCAGTCTTTGGCGACCACGCCGTTGTTGGCTAAAAACTCAATATCAGTAGTGGTGTTCATGCTGACCACGTCTGCATCCAAGCCATCGTTGACCGCACGCGCTTGGGCGCTAGAGCCACCGTGGGCTTGGTCAATCTTGATGTCTTTGCCAGTGGTCTTTTTGTAGTGCGCCACAAAGGCTTGGTTGTAGTCCTTGTAGAACTCACGGGCCACGTCATACGACGCGTTCAGCAAAGTTTGCGCAGAAGCCATTGAGCTGATGGTCAGCAAAGCAGCGGCCAAGGTGGTGTGCAAAAGTTTTTTCATACCGTTTGAAGCTCCAAAGAATGATTCGACACAACCGGTGTCGTCGTTTTAAATACCAAAGGTGAGTCCACCAAAGATTGCAAGAGTGCTAAGCCCAAAGGCCATGCACCAAAACCAGATTCGATGTTGATATGCCCTGCGTTTTGCAGCCGCACAAACTCGCTGCCCCATGACCTGGCATAGGCCCCAGCGGTGCGTACTGGGCAATATGGGTCGTTGCTGCTGGCCACCACCACGCTGCGATAAGGCAAGGGCTGGTACGGCACAGGTGCAAAGTCGACCAAAGGTGCACGGCGTTCAGGATCAGCCGGCGCGACCAACAAAGCACCATGCACACGCGCCACCGCCTCAGGTGGCAAGTGGGTGGAAGCAATGCAGCCCAGGCTGTGCGCCACCAGAACCACAGGGCCCTCTTGGGCCAGCACGGTTTCGGCAATGCGCCCCACCCATGCGCTGCGCGTGGGAGAAATCCAGTTGTCTTGCTGCACACGCACCGCGCCCACGATGGACTCGGCCCATAGGCTTTGCCAGTGGCCGGGGCCAGAGTCGCGCCAGCCGGGCACGATGAGGATGGTGGGTGTTTGAGACATGGCCGCGATTGTGAAAGGGAGAGTCGAAATCTCAAACGACTCTTTTCTTGTTAGTTAATAACGAATGCGTATATAGAGCTGCGACATCACTTCTTCAGGTAAATCTGATCGAACTGCGCACCGTCTGCAAAGTGCTCTTTGCCCACTTTGTCCCAGCTGCCAAATGCACTCTCCAGCGTGAAGAGGTTGAGTTTGGGCAACTGCTTCACATACTTGGCTTGCGCTTTGGCAGAGATGGGGCGGTAGAAGTTCTTGCCTGCAATGTCTTGACCTTCGTCGGTGTAGAGGTAGTTCAGATATGCCTCTGCGACTTTGCGTGTGCCTTTGCGTTCGACGTTTTTATCGACCACGGTGACAGGGGGTTCAGCCAAGATGCTGATCGATGGGTAAACGATGTCTACCTTGTTGCCAAATTCTTTTTCAAGCAAGTGCGCTTCGTTTTCCCAAGAGATGAACACATCGCCTTGGTTGCGCTGTGCAAACGTGACCGATGAGCCGCGTGCGCCGGTATCGAGCACGGGCACGTTTTCGTAGAGTTTTTTCACAAACTCTTTGGCTTTGGCCTCGCCGCCGTATTTGCGTTTGGCAAATTCCCAAGCAGCCAAATAGTTCCAGCGTGCACCGCCGGATGTTTTGGGGTTGGGCGTGATGACACTGATGCCGGGCTTGACCAAGTCGTCCCAGTCTTTGATGCCTTTGGGGTTGCCTTGGCGCACCACGAGCACGATGGTGGAGGTGTAAGGCGATGAGTTGTGTGGCAAACGCTTTTGCCAGTCTTGTGGAATGAGACCACCGTTTTTGTACAAGGCATCAATGTCGCCGGCCAGTGCCAAGGTGACGACGTCTGCATCGATGCCGTCAATGACCGAGCGAGCTTGTTTGCCAGAGCCACCATGCGACTGCTTGATGGTCACGTCTTGGCCCGTTTGTGCTTTCCAGTGTTTGGCAAAAGCCGCATTGAACTCAGAGTACAGCTCACGGGTTGGGTCATACGACACATTGAGCAAGGTGACAGGTGCTGTTTGTCCAGCAGCCAAACCGCTCACAGCCACCAAGGCTGTGGCCACCAGAGTTTTGAGAAAGTGTTTGCGTTGAATCATTTTGGTTCCCTTTGAATCCATCTAAATTTGCGATGGACGGATTCTTAGCGCAGCTGCGCTAAAAGGGAACGACAGAGTTTTTGGTAGTTAATTACCGAAACATCTAAGCCAGTATCAAAGCGCGTTCAAAGGAATTTTGAGGTACGACACGCCGTTGTCGTCCTTGGGTGGGAACTCACCCGCACGAATGTTGATTTGCACCGCAGGCAAGATCAGCACAGGCATGGCTAGGGTGGCATCGCGTTCGGTGCGCATGCGTACAAACTCGGCTTCGTCGATGCCGTCGTGCAAGTGAATGTTGTGCGCACGTTGCTCAGCCACGGTGGTTTCAAACTTCACGTCGCGCCCCTCGGGCGGGTAGTCGTGGCACATGAACAAGCGCGTCTCAGCGGGCAAACTCAAAATTTTGCGGGCTGAGGCATAGAGTGTTTTCGCGTCGCCACCGGGGAAGTCGCAACGCGCCGAGCCCACATCGGGCATGAACAAGGTGTCGCCCACAAACACCGCATCGCCCACTTGGTAAGCCACACATGCGGGGGTGTGACCCGGCACATACAAAGCTTTGGCAGTGAGCTGTCCGATGGCAATGTTTTCGTCTTCCTGCAGTAGGTGGTCAAACTGCGCGCCATCCACTTGGAAACTGCCTTCTAAATTGAACACGCCCTTGAACACCCGTTGCACCGCAGTGATGTGATGGCCTATGGCTGTTTGTCCTCCTAAATGCGCTTTGAGATAAGGCGCAGCCGTGAGGTGGTCAGCATGTGCGTGGGTTTCCAAGATCCAAGCCACACTGAGCTGCTGGGCTTTCACAAATGCAATCACTTGGTCTGCCGAGGCTGTGCTGGTACGTCCCGACTTGGGGTCGTAGTCGAGTACCGAATCAATGATGGCGCAAGTGCCACCTGCTTGGTCGTAGACCACGTAGGTGACAGTCCAAGTGGCGGGGTCGAAGATACCGTGAATGAGGGGGTTCATAAGGGCACAATAATATAGGTAACTTTAGATATACACCCTGAATATGCAGATTGATTGGCTTCATTTCACACCTTGGACCTCCTTGCTAGGAGGCATCTTGCTTGGCGTGGCCGCGGGTGCGCTGTTTCTTAACAGCGGTCGCATTCTGGGGATCACCGGCATTGTGGAAGGCTTGCTCAAGCCAAAGTCGGGGGATACATCGTGGCGCTTAGCTTTTTTACTTGGCTTGTTTGCTGCTCCGCTCGTAGCCAAATTACTCCTGCCTGCTGAACTCATTCATGCACCACGCATTGACGCCAACTGGACGATGGTCATCACAGCCGGGCTACTGGTGGGCTTTGGCACACGTTGGGGTGCGGGTTGCACCAGCGGTCATGGCATTTGCGGGCTGAGCCGCTTCTCACTCAGGTCCTTGGTCGCCACCTTGTCTTTCATGGGCACTGGCTTTGTCACTGTGTTTGTGGTTCGCCACTGGCTGTGAGGAAAGACGCATGCAACGCATGATTGAATTTATCTTGGGCCTGTTGTTTGGCTTGGGGCTGTTGATTTCTGGCATGACCGATCCCAGCAAGGTGCTGGGCTTTCTGGACTTGGCTGGCACATGGGACCCCTCGCTGGCGTTTGTCATGGGCGGCGGCGTGATGGTGGGCGTACTCGGATTTGCTTGGGCCAAGAAGAGAAGCACCAGCCTCTCAGGCCAAGCCTTTCAATGGCCAGACTTGGTGCACATTGACCGCCCTTTGGTACTTGGCAGCTTGATATTTGGCGTCGGTTGGGGCTCAGCGGGCTTTTGCCCAGGCCCTGCGCTGGTGTCTATGGCTGCTGGCCATGACAAGGCCTTGGTCTTTGTCTTGGCCATGGTCGCAGGCATGGTTTTGCAAGATCGTCTCAAAAAAAGAGACAATTGAAGGCTTGACTGTCACGACCTTTGGGGAACTTTGTGAACTTGACCAGCTTGATTGAAACTTTTGGAGACCATACGGTCTTGGCCATGGGTGGTGCATTCATCGGGTTGGTGTTTGGTTTTTTCGCCCAACGTTCTAAATTTTGCGCCCGCGCTGCTGTGATTGAGTGCTGTGACGGCACTTGGGGGGCGCGCTTGGGTGTTTGGTTATTGGGTTTTGCTGTAGCCATTTTGGCGGTGCAAGCCATTGTGCTGTTGGGTTTCTTAAAGCCAGAGAACTCACGCCACCTGGGTTCACCAGGCAGCATTTCAGGCGCTGTGGTGGGTGGGCTGATGTTTGGCGTGGGCATGATCATGACGCGCGGCTGCGCGAGCCGCTTGCTCATTCTGTCCGCCAATGGCAATTTGCGCGCCCTGCTCTCAGGCTTGGTGTTTGCCGTGACGGTGCAAGCATCAATCTCTGGTTTGCTGGCACCCGCACGCCAATGGGTCACCTCGCTGTGGATGGTCGAAGGCGGCCCCGACCGCAACCTGCTCAACCTCACTGCCTCATGGATGGGCGTGGTGGTCGGTCTTGCCATGGCTGTGCTAGCCCTTTGGCGCTTGCGTGCGAGCGGTGAAGAAAGCAACAACACGTGGAACTGGGCTGGCGCCTGTGTCGGCTTGGCCATTGCCTTGGGCTGGGGCACAACGCAGCTGGTCGCGGGCGTGTCGTTTGAACCCATTGCTGTGCAAAGCCTGAGCTTCAGCGCACCTTCTGCTGAGTGGCTGATGCGCACACTGTCGACTGCCACTGCACCCAACTTTGGTTTCGATGCAGGCTTGTTGCCCGGCGTATTTATCGGGTCTTTGCTGGCCAGTGTGCTGTTTGGTGAGTTCAAGTTTGAAGGTTTTCAAACTGAAAACAAGTTGGGCCACTATCTAACAGGCGCTGTGTTGATGGGTTTTGGTGCTGTGATGGCAGGCGGTTGCACGGTGGGCTCAGGCATGAGCGGTGGTGCGATCTTTTCAAACACCGCGTGGCTCACACTGGTGTCGATCATCTTGGGGGCTGGATTGACTTACAAAGCGCTCAAGTCAATCAACAGCCCCATTTAAGCGGCGACGCTTATTGAGCGGGGCAGCAAGCCTCGCCGTCTTTGGCGCCCAGTTTGCGCAAGATGATGGCCATTGGGCAAAAGTTGGTCAGGCCAAATTGAAACAAGTTCAAGCCAACAAATGCAGTAAAGGCCAAAGCCCACTCGCTCACAAACACAGGGCTGGCTTGTACGCCCAGCGCCAGTGACACCATGATGAACAAGCCTGCGATGACTCGGATGTAACGTTCGACAGTCATTTCTCTTCCTTGATTTAAAAACTTTTACGCAGCAAAACCAGGGTTGGGCAACACACCTTCCAGCTTAGGCGTGTTGAGCTTGCGTGACTTCACACGGCCACCGCTGGCTTTGAGCCATTGCTCAGCCACTTCCCATACAGGCTTGAGGTTTTGATTTTTCGCCTCTTCGGCCACAGGGGCCCAACCAGCCACTTTGTATTTTTTGTTGGCGTCGATGAGCTTGCCTTTGATGCGCATGTCGCCAATGCGTTTGCCCATTTTTTCGTTGGGGCGACACACGTATTCGAGGCCACCCACGCGCACCATGTCGCCGCCTTGTTGGTAGTAAGGGTCAGGGTTGAACAAGTTGTCGCACACGTCTTCGAGCACGGTCTTGATGGTCTCGCCGGTCATCTCAGTGACGGTGGCGTACGAGTAGGTGGTGGCCGTCATGTCCATCAACCATTCACGCGTGATGGCTTGGCCCGGCAAGAGCGAGGTGCCCCAGCGGAAGCCTGGCGAGAACGCGAGGTCTGCGCCTTGCACATCCATCAAGGCGTCGAGCAACAGCTGGTCGCCTGTGCCGTTGAAGTTGCCACGGCGGTACAGCGTGCCTTCGGTGATGGCCAAGGTTTCATTGAGCTTAGCTTCGTAAGGCGCGCGAATTTTGTTGATGAGCGCATCCATCTCTTTGTCAGCGGGCAACATGTTGGCAAACACGGGCAAGAGCTTGTAGCGGAAGTCTGTGACGCGCTTGTTCTTCACCTCGAAATCGAGCACACCCAAGAACTTGCCATTCGACCCTGCGTTGGTGACGATGGTCTTGCCACCTTTGTTGTTCACCAAAGTCGCCACAGGCATGCCATCGTGCGTGTGACCGCCCATGATGGCGTCGATACCGCTGACACGGCTGGCCATTTTCAAGTCCACGTCCATACCGTTGTGGCTGATGACGACCACCACCTGCGCTCCTTTGGCACGGGCTTCGTCCACCATCTTTTGCATGTTTTCGTCTTGGATACCAAACGCCCAGTCAGCCACCATGTAGCGGGGGTTGGCAATGGGGGAGTACGGAAAGGCTTGACCAATGATGGCGCAAGGCACGCCGTTGATTTCGCGAATCACATAGGGCTTGAACACTTGGTCGCCAAAGTCATTGGTCTTGACGTTTTGCGCCACAAAGTCGACCTTGCCTGC
>JACCDR011391242.1_pt1 | contig 14488 bp, 12 predicted proteins | sample 7446431 | NCBI WGS metagenome assembly JACCDR01 (sample SAMN15323443, study PRJNA562643) | freshwater metagenome | isolation source: river surface water | place: USA:Blue River Watershed | collected 2017-08-17 | reverse complement strand
TATCCACCTTCGTCGCCAGTTGTTGTCGATAGTCCTCGATCATGAAGAATTTTCTTGAGTGCGTGGAATACTTCTGCACCCATCTGGAGTGCCTTTGACCATGAGTTTGCACCCACTGGCATCACCATGAATTCTTGGAGATCAGTAGATTTTTCAGCGTGCTTTCCACCATTCAAGATATTCATCATTGGAAGGGGAAGAGACATTGGTTTACCCGTTTTTGCGATATCTCGGAAGTGAGCGTAGAGAGGTTTTTTAAGTGATTGTGCAACCGCATGAGCAAATGCCATTGAGATGCCGAGGATTGCATTTGCGCCGAGCTTTCCTTTGTTTTCTGTTCCATCGAGTGCAATCATCGCATCATCGAGAGATTCCTGGGTAAAGCTTTTTCCAACGAGCGCCTTTCGGAGTGCTCCGTTTACATTGGCTACAGCTTTGAGAACTCCTTTTCCTCCGTATCTTTTCTTGTCTCCATCTCGGAGTTCGATTGCTTCATGTGACCCTGTTGAAGCTCCTGATGGAACCGCTGCTCGTCCGAATGCACCATCCTTGAGTACGACATCTACTTCGACTGTTGGGTTTCCTCGTGAGTCAAGAATCTCTCGACCAATAATTTTCGTGATAGGAGAGTATCCTTTTGTTACAACTTTTGCTTTCTTTACTGCTTTCTTTGATGACATAAAAAATGAATAAATAAAATGAATAATATGCAATCACTTAAATTGACGTAGGTATCGTATCATATTCGAAATCGTGCGCAATTTATAGGCTCTTTTCTTCGGTTGTCACAAGATCTTCTCGGAGTTCTTTTTCTTCAGGAGGAGGAACAATTAGTTTTTCCAATCTTGTATTTTCAAATGTCTCTTCAAATAGCTTTGATACTTTCTTCTGAAATAGGTCAGTAGCTGATTCTAACGTGTGTGAGCTATCAAGCGTCAATATTTCTCCAATATTTATGTATATATCCCGCTTATCTTTACGCAGTGCAACAGGAAGCACTGATACGCTTGTAGAAAGTGCAAGAGCGGCTGCTCCTTTTTTGAATGTTTCCACACGCACGCCGTCAGTCGTAAATCCTTCGGGGAACATCACAACCACGCCGTTATTTGAAATAATTTTTTTTGCTTCTTTAATTCCTTCTTCAATACCCCTTCCTTTCACCACAACAAAAACTCCGAAAACAACATAGATTATAGGAACAATGCCGATATATACGAGGATATTGAGTATTGGATTTTTGAATTTCATGACACCCATAAATCTGAAGGGGAGTAAATGAGAAAAAAGTCCTGGCATGATGCGGAACAAGAAACTATCATAAAATGCAATGTGATTTGAAATAACAAGAAGCGGTCCTTTGTGACCTATTATATTTTCACGACACGTGTAGTGAATTTTGAAGAGACTTGTAAACAGCGGTTCAAAGAAAAACCAAGATAGAAATTGCGAAATTTTTGAAAATAATTTAATCATGACTCAGAGCATCGTCTGTAACATCAGTCGTTGCGTCAATTTGTCGGCATACTGTCTCGCAAAAATTGAGTGGGCTAATTAAATCACGGATATAATGTTTTGCCAATACAGCGGGATTATGGCACTTTATGGCATTTCATGGAAGAATTGTTCAATATATATGAGTAGTATGAATGATAAAGAGGAATCAAAACACCAAGCGCCAATCAATCTTGGCTTCTGGAAAACTCTTCACAATCGAACTGTCGGAGAAGGACGACCAATTTTTGTATTGGCTCCAATGGCAGATGTAACAGATGAACCATTCCGACTTATGATTGCACGACTTGGTAAGCCCGATGTGATGTGGACTGAATTTGTTTCTGCTGACGGACTCATCAGAGCAACAGAAGAGGGGAAGAAGAAGCTCATGAAAGATCTCCTCTATAGCGAAGCTGAACGACCAATTGTTGCACAGCTTTTTGGCTCAAGACCAGAATATATGGAGCAAGCAGCTAAACTCTGTGCCGATCTTGGGTTCGATGGAATCGATATCAATATGGGTTGTCCTGATAAGACAATTGAAAAGCAGGGTGCTGGTGCAGCGATGATCAAAAATCCTGAACTTGCAAAAGAAATTATCCTTGCGGCAAAGCGTGGTGCAAGACGAAAAGCACTTCCTCATGACTTGAGGCAAGGAAAGGTAAATAAAACTTTTGATAATCTTGGTGAAGAATTTGAATTACCTGTCTCTGTCAAAACGAGAATTGGATACAACAAGGATGAACTCAAAACCTGGCTCCCCAAACTTCTTGAAGCTAGACCTGCAGTCATCACAATCCATGCTCGCACACGAAAAGAAATGTCTCTTGTGCCAGCACGATGGGAAAAAGTGCAAGAAGCTGTTGAAATCCGAAATGAAATCCAAAAGGGGGAAGATGATAAAACACTTATTTTCGGAAACGGCGATGTTGAGTCAATCAAAGACGGAGCGTTACGAGCAAATCAGACGGGTGCGGATGGAGTGATGCTCGGACGTGCAATTTTCGGAAATCCGTGGCTCTTTGATGCAATTAAGCAACCTGATTTTACTCCGTACATCCCTGAACTTACCGAAAAAATGCAAACAATGATTGAGCATACGCAACTTTTTGAAGAAATTCTCGGTGGGACGAAAAGTTTTGCAATCATGAAGAAGCACTACAAGGCGTACGTGAACGATTTTGACGGAGCAAAAGAATTACGAACAAAATTGATGGAAGCAGAAAATGCAATTCAGGTTGAGAAAATAACAAGGGAGTTTATTTTGGGGATTGAGAATTAGCACCTAGAAAACATAGTTTTTCCATATTACTTTGACATGTTATGATTGTCCCAATATGTCACCGAAATCGAAGTCCGCAGAGTCATCTACATTAGGCAAAGACACACACTTCCTTGCATGGTATCGAAAGTATCGACCGCAGAATTTTGATGAAGTGGTGGGTCAGGATCATATCATTTCCATTCTCAAACAATCCATTCTGGGGCACAAAATTGCACACGCATATCTATTTTCAGGAACTCGAGGAACAGGGAAGACGAGTGTGGCAAGAATTTTTGCAAAAGAAATCGGCGTCACATCTTCTGATATGTATGAAATCGATGCTGCATCAAATACATCGATCGAAGACATTCGATCTCTCAACGAATCTGTTCATGCACTCCCGATCGAATCACCATACAAGGTGTACATTCTTGATGAGGTGCACATGCTTTCGAAGTCTGCATTCAATGCGCTTTTGAAGACACTCGAAGAACCCCCCAAGCACGTTATTTTCATCCTTGCGACAACTGAAATCCATAAACTTCCAGAAACTGTTATTTCTCGATGTGAAAGTTATGTTTTCAAAACTCCAACTCCCGAAGTTCTCCGAAAAGTTCTCACTAATGTATCGAAAGCAGAAAAGGTAAACATAGACGAAGATGCACTTGATCTTGTTGCACTCCTCGGTGACGGGTCATTCAGAGATACGCTGAGCATGTTTCAAAAAGTTGCCACAATTGGTCACGGAAACACCACGAAAATTACAAGCGAGCACATCGCGAAACTCACGGGCGCACCCCGAAGCGAGCTCATTGCAAATATCCTTGTAGCATGGAGTACAAAAGACGCATCGAAATTGTTTGAAACTATTTCTCAAGTGGAAGAATCGGGGATTGATATAAAAGTATTGGTGAAGATGCTCACTGACCGTGCTCGTTTCTTACTCATGAAAAAAGTTTCCCCTGCGTATGCGACAGTTTTTGGAAAAAGATTTGGAGAAAAAGAGTCTGTAATGCTCGAATCGCTTTCGTATGATGAGAAGGGCGCCGAGCGTTTATTGCGGGCTCTTGTATCACTCCTTATCGAAGGGCAGTCATTCACGATTCCTGCGGTGTCGCTTGAGCTTGCGATTATACAAAGCATAAGCTAACACATATATGAATATTCTCGATCTGATATCTGAATGGTTTATATGGTTTCATGGGGAGAAAGGTTTCGAATGGAGAAAAGTGGCAGTATTTTTCCTATTTTTTGGAATTCTGTCGATGATTTATTTTATATGGAAAGGGGATTGGGATTCCGTGTGGCTTACAATAATAGTGATGTTTTTTATTTATATACTCACACCAAGACCCGACGAGTATGGAGAAGAGCGTTTTAATCCTTTCCAGCTTATTTTTATGACACTTATCTTCGGTGGTCTTTTTTTGAGTATAGTGATGACAATGTTGTAGAGCTTGCGCTCATTTCGTCTATCGGGCAGAATGTGTAAGCTAAGCTTTTTGAGGGTAGATTTATCTATATTTACCTAGAAAAAGCAGGAATTGGGGGATCGTCTAATGGTAGGACTGCGGATTTTGGTTCCGCCTATCGGGGTTCGAGTCCCTGTCCCCCAGCCAACACGTGCTAGGTTATCGCGCACGAGACGCGTCAAAATATGTTTGAAAAATGTTATTTGGCCAAAAACATGAGAAGCGTTATAATATCCACTTAATTCCTATATGTTATTTTTTCACAAAACACACAATAGGATATTTTCATTCCTTCTGACGGGACTATTTCTTTTGTCTTGGGTAGCTTGTTCCGCGCATATCTCCCTCACGCCAAACAATGAACATGCTGATGCTTTACCAAACGCACATCAGTCAGAAGATTCTCATACTGAAGAAGCTGTAAATACATGCTTTGACCATACTCCTACGCAGGTAGTTAATAGAGACCAAAACGAATCACATAATATTATTGCTCTAGTTTCAAATCCGACCGCAAACTTAATCGAGTCTATTGAAAACAGGGTGATGACATCTAGGATTTTTTCTCAAGAGGACGACCCTTTTGATACCAGGTATTCTTTTTTAATTGATGGTAAGCTCATAATCTAAATCTAAAATATAGTTGCCTTATTTATTGCTGATTATTATCAGGTTAATTATTTTTAGATATGAAAAATAAAATCATTATAGCGGTGGCATTGGTCGCCATCCTTGCGGGAACAGGTATTTACTTCGCATCGACAAAAGACGGGCATATGGAAGTGGCTTCAGATGGACATACTGATCACGCGCATGTTGCATCAACTACAGGAAATATGGGTAAGAATATAGGTGAATCAGGTGCAAAATTGGCTGGTACCAGAGTTGTACTAGGGAATACTGTTCTTAAGGCAGGTAGTCAAAACATAGCTTTTCAGCTTTTCGGAAAAGATGGACATACTTTTGGTTCGAATGACCTTCAAACAGTACATGAAAAGAAATTGCATTTCATAGTTGTGAGTGATGATTTTAAGGAATATCTTCATCTTCATCCAGAATTTAAAGATGGCACATGGTCAACCCCCGTGACATTAAAAGAGAACACTTCGTATCAAGCATATGTGGACATTTCTCCAAATGAAGAAACTCCGCAGGTCCTTCGAGTACCATTAAAAGTAGGTTCTCCAACAACAGTAACTAAGATCAGTCAGAATAATTCTGAAGTGACAGTCGGAAATATTACAACTTCTATTAAAACAGGAGGAGCTATATCTGCAAACCATGAAAACGGTGTTGTCTTTAATGTAAAACAAGGAGGCAAAGATATTGTTCCGCAGCAGTATCTAGGTGCATTGGGGCATGTGATTGCTATTAGTCATTCAGATCCTAACAACTTTGTTCATGCTCACCCGACTACACATGAGGCCAAAGACAAAGACATTCATTTTGGAATAAATTTTCCAACAGCTGGAGCCTATACACTTTTTGCTCAGTTTAAAATAAATGGTCGAGTTGAAACGTATCCGTTCACAGTAAATGCCACAGCAACTCACAATGAAGCAAATGGTCATACTGACACTACAGTACCCGCTGAAGCTGTGGAGCATCATTAATTCATAATCTCGCAATTTATGAAAGAAAAACTATTCTCTTTAAAGAGGAGAGCCTCCTATCTTTGGGAAAGCGCATCAAAAAATACCCGGCGCATTGCTGTCTTGATCATAATTTGTTTGGTCGGAGGGATATCTATTGTGTTTGCTAGTCCAGGACATGAAGAAACTGCCAAGGTGCAAGTAGTGCAATCAAAAAAAGTAGCCGTTAGAACCGTGGGGGATGTTGATCCTGACGGAATTTCTCAAGAAGGATTGAACAGCTTTTATGGTGAAGTAACATCTAATGATATTGGAGCCGTATATAGTCCGAGAGAGGGAGTGGTAAGTTCATGGAACGTCTCGGTCGGGGATACTGTGACTGTAGGAAAAATCCTTGGATATGTAACGGTAACAACATTATCTGCCGAACTACAACAAGGCCTTGCGCAACAACAAGCAGCAGCCTTGAAAGCACAGCTTGATTATCAAACGGCACAACAGATTGGTCAAAAGACTAAAGATATTTTTTCTCAAATATCTGAAAGAACTAAAAGTCTGGCTGATAAACAAAGAGGTTTGCTAGTGGGATCAAATAGCTCTACTTCAAGTCCCTTTGTCACAGAGCTTAATGCTATTGCAAACAATAAAAAGTTACTTGAAGAAAAAGTACAGACTTTTGCTCGTACCTCATTAGTTGAAATTTTTCACATTGTTGGACAAGAAGGTGTAAACCCATTGAGCAGTGATGTTGTCTTTTCAACTGTGCAATTAAAACCTGTAATCGGGCAACAAGACACTACTATACGTGCAGATTATTCCAGCAATCTACAAGCATATGTAAAAAATGTTAGAAACAGAGCAGTTACATTAGCTGAAATACAGAGGTTTATTGATAGTACGGTTACGTTACTTTCTGGAAGTGTAAATAGTTATGCTGGACAAGAGTATATCGCTGAACAACTAAAGGATGATGTTGTTCGGTTGGCGGAGATACAGACAGACTTTAGAGAGTTATCAAGCGAAGTTGCTCAATCAACTATTGATTTTGCGGGAAAACAAAGAGAACAATTACAAGTTGATATTGATGTTTCAAAACAAATTACTCAACTTGATAATGAGTTTTCTCTTCAGCTTCTTGATCAGGAAAAAGCGAACCAGATAGCTTTAAACGAGGCTCGAGCGGCTCGACTTTTATCTGATAGACTTGCAACAGTCTCAGGTGGTGTCACACCTATTCTTGCTTCTCGTAGCGGAATTATAGGTACGATAGAAAAAAGTGTTGGGTCATATGTTACAGCCTCAGATAGAATCGGACTTATTTCAAAGAGTAATCCAACCAAACTTGTTCGATTTACTATTCCTGCATCATGGAAAGATATTAAGAAAGGGGACACACTTTCTGTAAGTTGGAGATCTGAATTTGGAACAGTCGACGGAACTCTTTCTGGTGTAAGTCCACTTATCGATTCAAAAGGCGGATATCAGGCTGAAATTGTCCTTCCGAAAGAAACTGTATTTCCTGTAGGTGCATCAGTTCGACTTATTCCAAATTCATCAAAAAAGGGTGTGTTTGTAAATAAAAAGGCGATTATGTTTGATGTGGCAAAACCGTTTGTTTGGATTGTTACGGAAGAAAATATTCTGAGGAAACAACCAGTAACACCAGGTAGACAGTTAGGTGAATATGTCGAGATTGTTGCTGGCGTTGAAAAAGGATTCAAGTATTTAGTTGTACTTGATTCCACTGTAGTGCTTGAAACAGGAATGAACTTGAGTGTTCTTTTAGAGAACGAAGCAAAGGTCGAAAGTACATCTACACAACAAGGTACAGTGATAGATGAATCTAAGCCACATTCTCACGACGAATAAACTATATGTTCAAAAAGATTGTACAGTGGTCTACTCTTCATAGAGGATTAACTTTAGGAATTTCACTCGTTATTTCTGCACTTGGAATATTGGCAGCACTCAACATGGATGTGGATGTGCTTCCAGATATTAACAAACCGACAGTTGCACTATTCGCTGAAGTAGATGGCTTAGCTCCGGAAGAAGTGGAAAGGCTCGTGCTCGCGCCTTTGGAAAATGCAGTACTTGGAACACCAGGGGTTGATCGAGTAAGAGGGGTCGCATCATTTGGTCTTGCGATTGTGAATGTTGAATTCTCATGGAATACGGATATCTATCGTAATCGCCAGTTGATTCAAGAAAGGCTTTCTCGTATTCAACTTCCTGAGCGTGCCAAAGTATCGCTTGGCCCGATCAGTTCTGTGATGGGAGAGATTGTTTGGGTTGGAGTAACTGGGGACGGAGTAAGTGATATTGATCTTCGTACATATGCAGATTGGACACTTCGTCCAAACCTTCTTAAAACCCCAGGTGTATCAGATGTGATTGTGATGGGCGGAGATGTTGTCGAATGGCAAGTAAGGCTTAATGCTGATGCACTTAAAAAACAGAATATCACTCAAGAAATGGTAAATGATCTCCTAAGGATTAATCTTGTAAACACGTCAGGAGGGTTACTTGTTCAGCAGGACAGAGAATATCCGGTGCGAGTTTTTGTTACGCCAGAGGAATTGCAAGATCTTCAAAACTTGCCTCTTAAGAATGGAAATAATGAGGTTGTGCGTTTAGGTGAGATCGCATCTTTTGTAAGGGGGGCAAGTGTTGTTCGTGGTACTGCATCAATTGATGGATCCCATGGAGTGGTGATGAGAGTGTTCAAGCAACCAGATGCTGAGACTCTTACGGTGACAAAAGCTATTGATACGCTAGTCGAAGATCTTGAGCATAGTGCTCCCAAAGGTATCTCAGTTAGCAGCGATCTATTTAGACAAGAATGGTTTATTTCAGCTGGATTAAACAATGTTGAAAATGCACTCCGAGATGCATTTATTCTTGTTGCGATTATTGTTTTTTTGTTCTTGGTAAGAATCAAACCAACATTAATTACACTTCTCGCTATCCCAGTTTCAATGGCCATTACTGCACTTATATTCTATTTACTAGGATTATCTGTGAATGTGATGACTCTTGGAGGAATTGCCGTTGCTATTGGTGAATTAGTGGATGACGCTATTGTGAGTGTAGAAAATATAATAAAAAGATTGAGAGGAAAACAACTTTCTCTTCAAGAAAGATTAATGACAATTGTAAATGCCGTGCAAGAAGTGAGAGGCTCGATTATCTACGCCACTATTCTTGTAGTTCTGGTATTTATCCCTGTATTCTTCTTGCCGGGTGTCGAAGGTAAATTATTGTCTTCGCTTGCACTTGCTTACATCATTTCACTAGTTGCTTCACTTATAGTTTCTCTTACTCTCACTCCAGCTCTTGCATCTTTCCTTCTAACAAACAAAGAAGAAAAAGAGGAGAAAGCATCGAAACTCGTACTCTGGGTAGAACATAAAACTGAGTATCTTTTGCAGAGACTATTTAATGCTTGGAAAGGTATCACCGCGGTTCTTGTCCTGATGCTTGCACTAAGTGCCTTGATGTATGTCGTTGCAGGTAAAGAAGGAATCCCTACATTCAATGAAGACTCACTTACAATAAGTGCCGTACTTCCAACTGGAACTGGGTTAGATACAACAAGCCTTTTTGCTCAAACTGTAGGTGATGCCATTTCACAACTCCCATTCATTTCTCGTGTAAGTCACATCACCGGACGAGCAGGTGCTGATCCTCACGATAGTGGTTCCAATACTAGTGAAATTCAAGTCGTGCTAAAGCAAGGTTCAGCAGAAAAGATTGATGAGTATATTCCTGAAATTCAGGAAGTACTTAATCGGTATCCTGGTGCGCAGTATTCTGTTGGTAAGCCAATTACTCACAGAGTAGAGGAATTGCTATCAGGTGTACGAGCTCCAATTGTGATGAAGCTCTATGGTGATGATATTGAAACATTGAGATCCTATGGAGATGAAATAGTTTCTGTGATGGCAGGGGTTGAAGGAATTACAAATCCCCAACTTTCAAGAGATGTAAAAGTGCCTGAAATCAGAATTTACCCCGACGCAAATGCACTAGCGGCACAGGGACTTTCTGCTGGAACTCTTGGAGAGGAAATAGAATCAGGATTTCTTGGAAACAATGTAGGCGAAGTAATTGAAGGACTGCAGCGAATCCCTGTAGTAACTAAATTAGACAATGAAAGCAGGGGATCGTTTTCAGGACTTCGGGATACGACGTTTCCAGAGTTCTCTGGGGCACTAGGTGATATTGCTTCAATTGAAGTTAATGAGGGTAGGAATAGAATTAGTCACGAAGGCGGGAAGAGGGTTGTCGTCATAAGCGCAAACTACGAGGGTAAAGATGTTGTTGGGGCGGTTGATGAGGTAAAGAAAAATCTTGAAGATCGTAATGCTCCTGAAAACACTACAATCTCATATGAAGGTACGTATAAAAGCCAAAAAGAAAATAGTTTACGACTGGCAATATTCTTCACAATAGTGATTGTCTTAATTGCGTGGATATTGTACAGAGCTTTTCCATCGCGGGTATTGGTGTTCTTAATTATGTTAAACATTCCTACTGCGTTCTTTGGCGGACTAGTTGCCGTATGGTTATCTGGAGGAAGTATTAACTTGGCTCATTTAGTAGGTTTTATTTCACTTGCAGGAATTGTGTCTCGTAACGGCATCATGCTTATTAGTAGGACACTTGAATTGTCGCGTGAAATGAATTCCTCAATTACGGCAGAGACAATACTTTCTGCAACGAAAGAACGTGTCGTGCCCGTACTCATGACTTCGATTGTAACTGCATTAGCATTAGTACCTCTTATCTTGGAAGGAGATGCTCCAGGCAAGGAATTTCTACATCCACTCGCAGTTGTAATGATTGGCGGTCTTGTAACATCAACTATTACATCACTTTTATTTATGCCCGTTCTCCTAAACAAAATGGTGAAGTGGATAAAGAGTTAGAGGTGAATCAAATGTCACTAAAAAAGGCCATTACAGATTGACGATATACCCCCTAGGGGGTATAGTTACTTCATTATGAATCCAAACAAACAAAAGTTGATTCGACGTTTAAAGATTGTGGAAGGTCAAGTCCGAGGGTTGCAGGACATGCTCACAAAAGACGTATATTGCATCGATATAATTACTCAAACATCAGCAGTGAAGCAGGCTCTTTCGGGCATTGAAGATGCATTAATGGAAAATCACTTGAGCGCTTGTGTAATTTCTCAAATAAAAAAAGGTCAGGAGAAAAAAGCCCTCGGTGAAATCCTCAAAGTATATCGACTTAAACGAAAATAAAATGAATACACCTAAAACCTACAAAGTAAAAGGGATGCACTGTGCTTCGTGTGCTGGCATCATAGAGAAAACATTTAAGAAAACGGAAGGTGTGCATTCTGTGGAAGTGAATTACGGAACTGAAACAGCTAAGGTAGCTTTCGATCCTGCGAAGACTAGTTCGCATCATCTCTCAGAGAAGATAGAAAAGCTCGGGTATTCTCTCGTTGTGCCAGAAGACACTACTATGGCAATGGATGCCAGCAAAATGGGTATGTCTGCAAATGAACATGCGGCACATCTGGGACTTAATCAATCAGAGAAGGAAAAACTCGCCGAAGTCGCTGATATGCGAACAAAGGTGTTATCCGCAATTCCACTAGCAATTTTTGCCGCGCTCATGATGGGGTGTGACATTCTTGCACAATATGGTGTCGTGGGGGAAATGGGCGTAACGACAAAAGAGTTTTTTCACCATCTTCTTCCAATATTCGCAACGTATATACTTTTTGTAGTTGGTAAGCCTTATCTCCTGGGATTTTACAGGTTCCTTCGATATGGAAAGGCTAATATGGATACATTGATAGGTATAGGAACTGTCGCTGCATTCTTATACAGTTTCGCAGTCACAGCTTTTGAAGAAGTCCTTCGTCCGTTTATAAACGTCGATTACCAATACTACGATGTGACGATCGTGGTCATTACGTTTATCGCCCTCGGTAAATATCTTGAAGCTCGATCGAAAATAAAGACCGGTGACGCAATAGAAAAACTCCTTAATCTCCAGGCTAAAACTGCGCTTGTTGTTCGCGACGGAAAAGAAATAGAAATTGGTGTTAATGAAGTAAAGCATGGTGATCTAATCATCGTAAAACCAGGTGCCAAGATTCCTGTGGACGGTGTCATTACTGAAGGATCATCATTTATCGATGAGTCGATGGTTACCGGAGAACCTATGCCCGCTCAAAAGAAGATCGGTGACAATGTTGTGTCAGGCACATTGAATACAACCGGAGCATTCACATTTAAGGCAACAAAAGTTGGTAGAGAAACATTGCTTGCCCAGATTATAAAAATGGTTGAGGAGGCACAGGGGAGTCGCGCGCCAATACAAGCTCTTGCCGATAAAATTTCAAGTGTCTTCGTACCGATTACGCTTGTTATTGCCTTTGTTACACTTGGAGCTTGGCTTCTGTTTGGAACGAGTTCATTAGGCTTTTCACAGGCTCTCTCATATGGATTAGTCTCGTTTGTCGGAGTACTGGTTATTGCTTGTCCGTGTGCACTGGGACTAGCCACCCCTACTGCAATCATTGTCGGTGTCGGTAAGGGAGCTAAAGAAGGAATCCTTATCAAAGACGCGGCGACACTTGAGAAACTTCACAAAGTTGACACCGTCATTGTAGATAAAACAGGTACGATTACTATTGGAAAGCCGACTCTTGTTGATATTGAAAACCTTTCAGATCAGAAAGATGAAGAACTCGTATCAATCCTCGCTTCGCTTGAGAAAAAGTCAGAGCATCCGATCGCACATGCGATTGTGAACTATGCACAGGAGAAAAAACTAAACACACAGGAAGTTTCGAACTTTGAAGGAATTCAAGGAAAAGGATTGAAGGGATCAGTCAACGGAACTGAATATTTTGTCGGCAACACAAAGCTCATTAAAGAGCTTGGTATATCATTCGATGTTTCAAAAATCGAGCAGTTTACTGCTCAAGGTAAAACTCCCGTCATTCTCGCCACTAAAGAAAAGGTCCTTGGATTTGTTATGGTTTCTGATGAGATAAAAGCCGAATCTAAACAAGCGATTACCGATCTTCATAAGCTCGGAATCAAAGTAGTCATGCTTACAGGGGATGATGAAAGAGCAGCGAAATACATCGCATCACTTGTCGGTATTGATGAAGTGGTCGCGCACGTATTGCCACAGGATAAATTAGCAAAAATAAAAGAATTGCAGTCACAAGGAAAAGTAGTAGCTATGGCAGGAGATGGCGTAAATGACGCTCCAGCTCTTGCTCAAGCTGATGTAGGCATCGCTATGGGGACAGGAACTGATGTGGCGATTGAGTCGGCTGGTATTACGCTTCTCGGAGGTGATATTTCTAAGCTCGTGAAAGCTATCAAGCTCTCGAAAATGACCATGCGAGGAATCAAGCAGAATCTCTTCTGGGCCTTTATCTATAACATCATCGGCATACCGCTTGCTGCGGGAGTTTTCTATCCGATCTTCGGCTGGCTTTTGAACCCCGTATTCGCAGGCTTTGCTATGGCCATGTCATCGGTGTCGGTCGTATCGAATTCACTGAGAATAAAGGCGAAGAAATTATAAAATAATAAATTAAAATTATGCAAAACAAAAAATCATTACTTATAGGAGGAATTATTGGATTAGTTTTAGGACATCTTATTTCTGTAGTTGCCTTTGGTGGGTATGGAACGATGCATGACGGAAGAACGGCAGGCAATCAAATGATGGGTAGCATTGACCAACACTTTATTGAACAGATGATCCCACATCATGAAAGTGCTGTAGAGATGGCACAAATGGCACTCGAAAAAACAAAACGTCCGGAAATTAAAACTCTCGCAACAAACATTATTAAGGATCAGAATAAGGAAACAGGAGACATGACTGCTTGGTATAAGGATTGGTTCAAGAAGAATGTTTCAAAGACAAGTGACGGAATGATGGGTGGAGGAATGCACGGTGGTATGCAAGATGAAATGAAGGCTTTGGAAAACGCTTCTGACTTTGACAGGGCATTTATTGAAGCTATGATTCCACACCACCAGTCTGCGATCATGATGGCTCAAATGCTACAGTCTGGAACAGATCGTCCTGAGATGCAGCAGCTTGCAAAGAATATTATTGAATCACAGTCAAAGGAAATACTGCAAATGCAGGGCTGGTACACAACTTGGTATAAATAAACTTATTAAAATAATTAAACATAAAATATATGAAACTATCAAAAGTAATGCATGTAGGAAGTGTTATCACAGGTTTTATTGGAGTAATTGTATTTCTAGGAACTCTTATCGGAGGTGGTGACAATCTAGTGTTCGGTATTACAAAAATAGATGCATTAGCATGCTCTGCGATTCTTATCCTTATCGCAACATGGCTTCAGATTGCAACCATCCATCACATGATGCTTGAAAGAAAAGGAGAGATCATATAATCCAGAGAAGTATTATCGATTATGAAAACACTTACCTTTCACGTACACGGCATGCATTGCAACGCTTGCGTGCTTATGACAGAAAGCGAGCTTGGAGACTTGCCGAATATCACTCACGTTAAATCAAGTCTAAAAAATCATTCGGTAGAAGTTATTGGAGACTTCGGTGACAAGACGGAAGAGCAAATTGCGGAGGAGCTTACGATACCGCTCAAGTCTCACGGTT
>JACCDR010906399.1_pt1 | contig 14489 bp, 25 predicted proteins | sample 7446431 | NCBI WGS metagenome assembly JACCDR01 (sample SAMN15323443, study PRJNA562643) | freshwater metagenome | isolation source: river surface water | place: USA:Blue River Watershed | collected 2017-08-17 | reverse complement strand
GTCGCCGGCTAACCCCGGGGAGGGGGATATGTCCCCCTATGTCAGGAGACGTCCTGGAATGTCCGAGTCCGCGGTCGTGTGACGACTCGGTCACTCTTGGTCACCGCGTGACGCGGCGGTTACGTTCAGCGGTGGTCACGTAACGTGACCGTCCGTTCACCGGGAGGGATAGTCACTATCGGTGCGATGTCAGTGACTGACAGCGAGCCTAGCGTGGTGTATTCAACCCGTCACGTTGTGTGAGGTCAAGCCGTTCGCCCTCGCCGCGCGGCGAGGAGCTCGCCGGGGTTCACGTTCGGTAGTTGCGTGATCACGCACATCGAATTCGGACAATCGTCGCAATATTCTTACCTCGAACGCGTGTGCGAAGAACCCTGTCAGATAACCCCCCGGGGGCGCCCCCCGAAGGCGCCCGCCTGATACCCCCCGGGGGTAGCGGGTTGAAACTTTCTGATACCCCCCTGGGGTTAGAAACCAGACATAAGGGGGCGTTTTGTTTGTCAGCATTCGACCTATTTTGCGTGCTATGCGCGTTATGCGATTCGGGCTCGATCGCGGGAAAGTGCCTTGAGAGGGCGCTATAGCGCCTAGACCCCCTCGCCTGCCCGATTCCCTAGGCCTGCCCCTGCCAGGCGCCTAGCGTCGACGCTAGGCGTGTTCCTGGGGCTGTTTTTGGGGGGGGTATACGCCCGCGGCGGCGGCGAAGGCACCGGCGAGGGCGCACCAGCGAGGGGCGGCGAGGGCTGCGGCGGCGGCGGGTACCTATTACCTACACGCGGGAAGGTCACTCTCCGCACGCATCAGATTACGCCGAGTCACGGAGCCCGGCATACCGGACTGTCCACTACGGATTTTCTCCACCCCAGGGTTGAACTCCCGGCGACATGTCCCGATTTGCACTGTTCTTGTTTGCAGTTCGACTCGACGTCGCCTAGCTTCAGACGTGTTGGTGAACGGCACGGCCCGGAACGGCCCCGCACGCGGGGTACGCCGGAACCGGCACCCCGTCTGACTTGGGGTCATCTGTGTCGGCTCACACGTTGTTTGAGAACAGAACATGTGACACGCGAACCGTCCGGACCCGGGTATAGGTCTGTCGTTTCGCACCGGCCCCGATCGGGTCGGCGCACGCGTCCGGTGTTTTCCTCCCTTGACGCTTTCCGCGCATTGCAGCGCGTTCCCACAACACGTGTGTCCTGTGTTCGATTCACAGTGGACCCTGAGCCTGACAAGACTTAGGGCTAGGCCGTGAACCTGCGATCACCCTGGATTAGCACCCGGGGGCCGGGACTAGGCGGGACCTGCGCAGTGATGCGTTTAAAGGTTTCAGCAGGTATTTGACGATTACCCGGGACGGTACCCGGGAGTGCTAATCGGCCGACGCTCTTATCAGGAAGTAAAGCGGCGGGTAAGTCACGCCGGATAACTCAGGAGGATTGGTCTATTGACCGGTCTCGTTTTGTTTCAGCAGTACCTAGCAATACCCAGAACGTTCGTAGTGTCTGGTGTTGCGTCCCTACCGCCGGTCTGAACCGGCACCTAGATGACCGCCGACAGGACGGCCGCACCATAAGGTGCGCGTTCCGCTTCCTCTCCTACGTCATCGCACCAACGTTCGGGCCGCAACACCGGGCAGTGCGAACACACCAACGCACTACACGCCCTGTCTCAATTGGAGAAACAGCTATGTCTATTTCCCTCGCAATGTACGTTCGCAACTTCGTCCGGGGCTACGTGACCTGTGCCCTGTGGTCGTCAACCGACGGTGGCTGTGAGCCGATGGACGGCCTTTACACGGTGTCCGATATCGCTAGCGGCAGTATGGCCGAAATGGAGGCCGATTGCCGCGCGTTCGTGGAGGACAACTGGACCGATCTCATGGCATGGGCCGACCGCATGGGTTACGGCGCGGAAACGGCCGGACACGACTTTTGGCTGACCCGGAACGGTCACGGGGCCGGTTTCTGGGACCGGGGTGCCGGTGAAATCGGCGACCGGCTAACCGACGCGTCTAAGGCCTACGGCACTAGTGACCTCTGTGTGGGTGACGACGGTTTCGTCTACGCGGCCTGACTGCCTTTAGTGCGGCCGGTAATGCGAACCGGCCGACGCTATGGGTTACCAGCCCTGCCCTGTACCGATCGATAGGAGAAATGACCATGGCTCTTCACAACGTCGGATCGCGCGTCACTGTCAACTCGCGTGGTGGATCGGAATTCAACGGCCGCACCGGAACCGTCGTGAACGGAACCCTGTGGGTTAACAGCGTGAATGACCCGGGTGACCGGACCGTGGTGTTCGATGACGAACCGGCGAACCGGTACGTGTTCGAAGGGTGGATGTTGGATGTGATCCCGTCCGACGCGCCGACCGCAGACCCGACCGACCTCGACGCGGGGAACGCGTTCGTGTGCACGACGTGCGCCCTCACGGCCGCCGGATACGACGCTCACGAGTTGGGGGAGTCGGTCACGATCGAATACGACCCGTTGGCTCTGCTGACCGGATACCGGGTCATCCCGACCGACGAAGAGCCGTCGTTCTCATGGTCCGACTGCGAAGGGTGCGAACAGACGCTCGGCGGCGACCGGTACCGGGTGCACCTGCTGACCCGCTGAATCCGCCTTCGTCGACGAAAAGGAGAACACGTCATGACTGTGAATTGGCCTTTCAGGTACAGCGCGAGCGTCCGTATCGCCGATGTGAATTCGGTCGACCCCGCCATGGCGGGACGCCGTGGAACGATCGCCGATATCGACTGGAAAGGCCTGTACTGGCTATCGGTCGGCGCCGACGAGTTGGCCGGTCCCTACCGGCAGGATGAACTGGAATCCGCCTGAAACCACGCACCCGACCCCGCACTCACCCCTGCCTCACCCCGATAGGAGAAATGACCATGAAGACTCTCACCGACGCGCCGGTTATCGGGCCGATCCGGCGGACGGCCGGTATCGCCGGTCAGTACCAGTTAACGACCGACGTCACCTATCCGGGCGAAGAGACCCGGTCCGTTGGGTTCGTCGGGTCGACCTATGGCGGCCCGGTCGTCATGGTGGCCGATGGATTCCAGACGTTCGTGACCGACCCCGATCGGTTCGGCGCGTTCGGCCCCGAATGGGTCCGCCGGTTCTTCGACTGAGTTCGCATAGTCGGGGCCACACTGTGGCCCCTGGCTATGGGCACTCAGACGGCCCTGGGGACACCGGAATAACCGACCGGTGCCCAAACACACCCCAACGCAATTGGAGACCCTGTCATGTCCCGTGAAACCTCTGTTTGGCTCAACCAGAACACCCTGATCGGCTTCACTGCCAAGCGTGGTCACGCCTGGCACTACCGCGCGTCGGACCAGAGCACCGAACCCAACCACTACACCGGCGCGATCCCGGTGTCCGACGTGATCCGTCGGCTGTTCGCCTGGGACGCGGTGAGCGTTCCGCTGTACGTCCAGTCGCCGCTCGGCGTGATGCTCCCGGTCGAGGGTCGCCAGGCGATTGCCCGGTCGGACAGCTTCGACGTGATGGGCATGTTCAAAGAGGGCTACACGATTCACCAGTACCGCGAGTGGCTTGTCGAGCAGGTCTCAACCATTCTCGGCGACTCCCTCGCGATCGGGTCGGCCGGTCTGCTCAAGAACGGTGCGCAGGCCTGGGTGTCGGTCGAGGTGCCCGAGAACATCGTGACGCCGCAAGGGGTCGAGTTCCGGCCGCACCTGCTCGCCGCAACCTCGCACGACGGTTCACTGGCGACGACGTACAAGCGCGTCGTGACCAACGTGGTGTGCGACAACACCATGGCGGCCGGTCTGGCCGAGAAGGGGATGCAGTACAAAGTCAAGCACTCCCGGTACAGCAAGGCCAAGCTAGAGGACGCGCGGGACGCGTTGGCGTTGGTCCACACGATCGCCGAAGACTTCGAGGCCGAGGTCAAGGCGTTGTGCGAGACCACGGTGACCGACAAGGCGTGGTCCGCGTTCTTAGATGCCTACGCGCCGATGCCCGAGAAGGAGGGGCGTGGCGCCACCCTGGCCACCCAGACCCGTGAATCTCTGACCGGGATGTGGAACAACGACAACCGGGTCTCTCCGTGGCGCGGGACCGGTTGGGGCGTGGTTCAGGCCGTGAACACTCACGTCCACCACGTCCAGACCGTCCGAGGCGCGTCGCGGCCCGAGCGCAACATGGTCCGCGCTGTCACCGGTGGCGTGGACACGCTGGACACCGACACGGTGTCGATGCTGAACAAGGTGCTTGCCAGTGTCTGACACACCGACCTGGGGTGACGTGATCGACCCGGTGACCGGCCAGTGGATCTACGTTCCCTGCCCGGTCGACCCGGCAACCATCCCGGTCACGGTCGAGCCCTAGGCCTACCGTCTGAGCCCGCTTTCCCGGTCACCCGGCACTGAGTGTCGGGTGGCGCGGGATGGCCCGTCAGACGGCCTCACAGACCCGTTCACGGGTGCCTACCAAGTACCCCGACACACCCAGAGGAGACAAGCGCATGAGTGCAGACATGAGAGCGGAATCGACGCCGGTGTGGATCTATCGGCACCCGGACGTGACGGAGGGCCGGGGAGACCTCGGGCTGGTCTACTCCGTCGGCGCGATCGGTGAGACCTCCGTTAAGCCCAACGGGTCGGTCGGCACGTTCGCCACGCTCGACCACGCGCGGCTGTTCGCGGACGCGCTGGCCGCGCGGCGCGGCGTGACCGTGCTGGTGCTCCCGTCGGCCGACCCGGCACGGAACGAGAGGCAAGCATGAAGGTTCACGTCATCGGCCCGAACCTATTGGGCCAGAACGAACAGTTCCACGTGCACGCCGAGGGGTGCACAGACGTCCGGCGCTCGCCGGTCTACGCCTCCCGTGACTTCGACGGAGACAAGCGCTACGCCCCCGACATGCGTGACCGGCGGACCGTCGTCGAGTACGTCTACGCCGATCAAATCGCCGAGTCCGGCGGGCTCGCGTGGGAAGACTACGAGCACGACTTCAAGTGGTTCGGGTGCGTCTCGGACCTGCCGGTCGACGCCGAGCCGGACGACGCCGAGCCGGACGACGAGTTGCCCCGCACGGAGTTGACCGGAGACACCCTGGCGGCCGTGGCCGGTAGCTACAGCGGACGGATTCACGGGGACGACCGGGCCGGTAACTGGGACGTCGAATTCCCCAACATCGGGAGCGCGTACGCGTTCGCCGAGGTGGTGCGCGAGGACGCGTGGGGATGGATGTCGATCCTTCGCGACCCGGTGACCGACCTGCGCAGGCCGTGCGTACTGACCATCTGGGACGGCTACGCGACCGCGTGACAAGTACCGACAGCCACGCCGGCGAGCACTCTACGCAACCGGCCACCCGAACGGAGAAACCCTGATGTCCCTGATCGTTCTGACGCTTGAGTGGAGCAGCGTGTCCGGCGCCGAGCCGGTGGTCTTCGTCGGAGACGACGAGACCGTGTTGCGTCGCGAGGCAGCCCGGTATGCCGCCGCGAGACTGGCTGACAACGAGTTGGAGGAAGTGACCCCGGCCAAGTGGGCCCGGGAGGGCAACGCCCCGCAACCGGACTACGACGACCCGGACAGCGTCCGCGCCTGGCAGGCGGCCTTGTGGGAGTGGACGACCGAGCTACGTCTGACCCTGTACTACGCGCCCGGATGTGAACCGGACGGCGGTAAGTGGTGGACCGACACCTACCGCGACGTCCGCGCGACCGCTTGACACCTGCCTGACCCCCGCGCCCAACCAGGCGCGGACCCACACCCCCTGTAGCTGTTCCATCCGGAGAAGGAGACCACCTGCGATGACCTACGACCACGACGCGCGGCCGAGCGACGACGCCGAGCCGGGCGATCACTGCAAAGACTGCGGTGAAGACATCACGTGGATGGGACCGAACGGGGCTGAGTCGATCAGCGACCCGGGGTTCTACGTGGATTGGCTGCACTGCGACGACGAGAGAAACTGATCATGGCCCGCTACCGCTTCAAAGCCTTCAACCCCAAGCCGTTCGAACCGGGCGCCCGCATCGAGTGGGACCACTCCACCCTGTCCGGGTTACCCCCGGTCCGCCGGTCGGGTGTGGTCTGGTCGGCCGCCGCGTTCACCCGGAGCCCCGGCGGAGGCGGCCGGAACGGACGCGCCGTGTGGGTAATCCCCGACGAGTCACTGCCCGGCGACCTGTACCGGGCGATCTACGTTCTGATTCCGCTACAGAGCGAGCACTTCACCCCCGACCAACTCCGCCCGCACAGCACCGACGACCCGCGATACGGGGGCGGCCGAGAAACCGCCTACGCCGCTCGGGTCGCCGAGCGCACCCGCCGAGACAACGCCCGTAACCGCGCGGCCTGAAAGGATCTCGACCATGAGTTACGTAAGCGCGCCGATGTCCGGTATCCCGTTCCCGGCGTGGGCCATCCCCGACGGAGTCCCCTACGAGCGGCTCCCGAACGCGCAAGTCCGATTCCCTAACGCCTCGGTGGAAGCGTTGATGAACCTCGACGAGAAAGCCACTGGGTTCGTGTGTGAGCACTGGGAGGAGAGCAAGAACTGGCTTCAGTTTTGGGTGGGCGGTTCGCCCTACACCCTCTTTTACGAAGGGAACGATTCATGACCCCGCAGGAGGCGCACGCCGCGTTGACCAGCTGCCTGCTCGGCACTGACGTTGACGTGCTCTGCGCCGACCCGGACCTGGTGGAGCGCGTCGTGGCCGCCTGGCGTGCCCTGGACACCGCGCTCAAGGGTGACGCCGACCTGCCCGAGGAGTGGGCCCGGTTGGGCGCGAAGGAGGCAGCTCACCGGGCCGGGCGCGCCAATCTGCAACGCTGGTCGGACCTGGTCGGCAAAGGCTACGCACCCCAACCGGACGGACACGACGCCAACGGCCGGGCGTGGTGGCATCCGGCCACCGTCGACGCCTTCCGGCGTGGTGACTGGCAGCGACCGCCGGCGTCACCGCCCGTGCGTCCCGACGGGTTCCCTCCCCCGCGACGAGGGCCCGGGTCCACGGGTGCCGCGTGGGCACAGTACGCCCGGGACAACGGCGTAAGCGTCGACGAGAAGGACGGACGCAACGCGATCTACGAGGCGTGCAGAAAGGCAGGCCTGGTCCCGTGACCCACGAGCAGCTCTCCGACATCCACCTGCAACTGACCTACTGGCGGTACATGCAGTTACGCGCCCAGGGCGCCACCGGCAACGTCGCCGAACGCGCGCTGTACGAGACCGCACCCGAGGCGATCCGGCTCTACCGCATGGGCTACCCGCAGCGCCCCTCACAGCGCCGCTGGCCGCCCCGCTGGCTCCGCCGCACCCGCTGACCACCACCACACCCCCGACCCGAACCGGAGAGACTTGCATGACCCTCACCTACCGCACCGCCGACGGGTCCGCGCCGTTTGAGATCCGCGACGGCGCGGCCTACTGGATCGACCGCAACGCCGCCCCCATCCCCTGCCTGTGGTTCGCCAAGTGCCCCAACGCCGCCGTCACGTCCCTGGCGCACCCGGTCCTCGGGGACGTGCCGGTGTGCGCCGGGTGCGCCGACCTGGCGGAGAGGGCCGGGGCATGAGCGACAGGACAAACACCGGCGTGACCTTCGACCCCGACGACCCGGATTACTTCTACCCGCACGCGCAGATCCCCGGGTTCGGCTACACGCCGATCCGCGACGCCGAGGGCCGCTCCTGGCGGCTGTCGGACAGCCGCGCGGCCGACTCCACCAGCTTCCGACTGTGGGGCTGGTGGTCGGGCACGCACTGGGTGTTCCGCACCCTCGCGCAGATCAGCGGCAGCATCGGGCTGTCGGCCGAGGACGCCAGGGCCGGCGAGCGCGCGGAAACCCAGATGTGGCGCGACCACACGGAGTCCCTGGCCGAGCGGCGCCCTCACTCCCGAGGTCTCTGAACCGAGTAACTAGCTGTTTCGCTACACGTCCGCGGTGGGCGGCCCGGCCAGGCGCGCCACGTCCTCGACCGCCCACCGCGTCACCCACGACCGGCCGACCCGGACCCTGCCCAGCGGCTTGACGTTGCGGGCGCGGGCCACCTTCGGCAGGTCGCGCGGATCAAGCTGCAACAGCCATGCGGCCTCGGTGGAGTTGACGACCCGCTTCACATCTGCCCCCCGCGATCTACCATTGCGTTCACCAACACACCCTGAGAGAAGGCCATGACCGTGATCGATCCTGAAGACTTGGACCGCAGACTTCGCGCGGTGGAAGCCAGCCTCGGACTGACGCGCGAGGCGGGCGCGTCGATGGACGAAGAGCTGCGCCACCTGGTGAGCGCGGTCCGCAGCAACAACAACCTGATTCGCCAGCTGGCCCTCGACGTGTCCGACCTGTCGGTGGACGTGCGCGGCGTGCGGTCGTCGCTGACAGAGTTCCGCCGCGAACACACCGAGGGCCTGCGCCTGATCATGGATGAGCTGGCCCGCATCAACCGGCCGCAGGAGGGCTGAGCGATGCCAGTATTCGAATACGAGTCCGACGCTCACCCCGCGTCCTCTTCCTGACCGATCCGGCGTAGCCACAGGAAGTAGCGCCGGTCCCACCGGGTGCCGCAGTCGCGGCACGTGACGCTGTCGGCCATCACCGGGTCGATCCACAGCTCACGGCCGCACCCGGCCCCGGTGGGATCGGTGTAGGGGCAGGGCCCCAGGTAGACCTTGTGGGCGCCGTAGCCGCAGGCGTACCAGGCGCGTTGACGTGTGTCGTGGATGGTCTCCACGGTGCTCTTGAGCGCGTCGGCCTCGTCCACCAGCTCGGCGTAGCGGGGCAGGAACCCGATCACGAACGCCGCGTCCGCGGCCACCATCGATCCGGTGTCGGCGCGGCCCACCCCGATGCGCATCGGGGTCAGCCCACACACCTCCTGGATCGCCAGCCGGGTAGCCGCGAGCACCGTCGCGATCGACAGGGCCCCGCCGTTGTCGGCGCCGGGCAGTTCGCCGGCCGTGGCCGGGCCGCGCAAGTTCGCCGCGTCCACACGGAAGGGCAACGGCGGGGTTTTACTACCGCCTACCCGTTGTTGTTCGCCGGCCGCGCCGGGAACCATCAGCTCCGCCAACGTCCGGTAGAACTCGGGCAGGTCCGCCACGTCGGCCACCGTCCGCGCCCGGCACCGTTCGCACCAGCCGGGCAGGTCGATCCCGTCGCGGCTGGCCCACCCGCACACCGCGCAGTGCCGGGTTTTCACGACGGTTCACCCTGTTCGACCCGGCTTTCGTCGTTCACCCGCGTGACGTCCATCAGGTGGCGCACCAGCACCGCCAACGCCCGGTCGGTGAGGATGCCCACGTCCTCGGCCTGCATCCACTCGGTGGCGGCCTCGTCGACCCAGCTGATGGGGTCGCCGTACTCGTCGACCCACCGGCGGGACACGATGACGCGGACCTCTTCGGCCGGCTCGTCGCGCTTCACGAGAGCACCTGCTGACCGGGGGTCCAGTCCAGCCATTCCTGTTTGTGCAGGTCGCACAGGACCGTAGAGCGAAACGCCACGTCCATGCCGAACGTCTGGGTGTTCCGGCCGTTCTTGCGCCGGTGCTTGGCCCGCGGAATCCGCTTGTCGGTGCCACCTTCGGCGTAGACGTTGAGCACGCAGTCGTCGCACGGCGGGTTGGCCCGGGTCTTGACCCGCGACCAGGACACGCTCCCGATCCACCAACCCCGATCGTTGCGCCGATCAACCATCCCGCTCATTTGGCCGCCACCCGATCGCAGTAGGCCTCCAGCAGCGGAAGTGCCAACCGGCCCGAGGTCGTCACGTACCAGTCCAACGGACTGGCTTTCCCGCGGCGCTTGTGCCAGACCACACCCGTCTCCAGACCCGCGTGCCCCACCTGGTCGGCCAGGTCGTTGACCCACGAGGACAACCGCAGCTCGGCATGGTTCTTCACGCTCTGCACTATCGGCAGGCCGAACAGATCCCCGATGTCCTGCTGACTGCCGGCCCGCGGACGCAGCACCGGCCGGCCCCGCTCGTTCCACATCACCTCGACCGCGTGCTCGGCGTCGTAGCCGAGCCGATGGTTACGCCCCAACGTTCTGCCCCCCAGTGGACGGACTAGAACGGCGGCGGCTGCGCCGCCACCGTTTCCGATAGCGGCGCCGGCCGTCGCAATTGTTTATCGGCGGCGTCGGCTTTCTTTCCTGCGCGCAATTTCTCTTTGACGCGCTCCAATGGGTCGTCCACGGAAACGGGACGCCCGCACGGATGCTCCACACAGACCGGGAAATAGCGGGTGCGCTGTCGCACCTCGTCCCGGTACATCAATTCGGTCCGCCCGCTCACCCGAATCAAATCGAATGACCGCCGGCCCGAGATCACCGCCTGCAATTCAGCGACCTCGTCCACAATTGCGGGATCAATTGCGACGGCCAGCCCCTCCGAGAGGGCGGTCAACGTCCAGCTCCCACAACCGCAGCGGGCCCACCGTACCCCGGTCGAGACCAGATGCCTGTCACCCACAACCCGCGTGTCGCTCTCATCCCGGGCGATCTGCCAGCCGGCTAGTTCGCAGTTCCAGTGACGCCCTCGCGTTTCGATCCGAGGGTCAAGCCGTGACCCACAGACCCGGCACAGCCGAAACCGAGGGTTTTTAGTTGTTTTCATCAACTAACCTCGCGCGTCGTCTGTCTGGTCTGCGTCTGCGCCCCCCTAAAGGGGTGCGCATATCGCAGACAAACCGACTCTGGCGGTCTGCGGTCTGTGAGGTCTGTCTGCGCACTTCCGCAGACAAAATCCCTCCTGTTCGGTGAAACCTTTCGCAGACCAATCACAGACCGCGGACCAGGGAGGTTCACAACCCCTCCTCGGTACCGCCGTAGCGCTGCAACGCCCGCTTCAAGAACCTCTTGTCGAACGTCAAACCGGCCATCCGCAGCGCCGCCACGGCCTCGCTCCACGTCGCCTCGGGGCGAACGCGGGCACCGTCGAGCTTCACCACAAGGTTGTTGATCTTGTCGTCGTCGCCCGTAGCCGGCCGTCCCCCGGAGTTTGTGGGCGGCACCCCCAACCGCCCCATTGCCTTTTCCTGCGCATATTCCTCATGACTCAGCGGCTCAAATTCGAAATCGAGCGGCAGGCTCTTTTTATGCACCCGCAGATACGGCGGGCAGTTTCCGCGCCGGTCTTTCTCCCGGGTCAGCAACAACGTTTCGTCGTCGCCCTCGACCTTTTCCATCCGCCACACCAAATGCGGTGTGGCTGTCTTGGCCCTCGACCCGATGGGCCCGCGGATATTCCTGTCCTTGGCGGTGTGGTCGAGGACCACCACCGTGACCCCGGCGTCGGTGAGCGGTTTGGCCACCAGCTTGAAGAACGCGTTGGGCGCCTCGGGGGCGTTCTGTTCGCCCTCGACGAACCGGGCGAAGGTGTCGAGCACCACCACGTCGGCCCGGTACTTGGCGACCAGGGCGAACAACTCCCGCGCCCCGGCGGGGGTGTGGAGGTAGGGCATCCCGTCGGCGAACGAGTACACCAGTCGCGCGAGTTCCTCGGGTTTGAACCCGCTAGCGGTGTAGCGCATGTGCAAGTCGCGGGTGCTGTTCTCCTGGTCGAGGTAGAGGACCGTCGCCGGCCGGATCAGCTCCCCGCCGGCCACGATCCGCCCGGCCACGGCCAGCCCCATCTGCTGCTGCATGACCAGGCTCTTGCCGTGGCCTTCGGGGGCGTAGATGCAGACGAACTGCCCGCGCTCCATCACGTCGGGCATGATCCAGTCCGGCGGCGGGGGTGGTGTGGAGAGCAGCTGCTCCCAGTCGATCACCGGATACCCGGCGACCAGGGCCGCGGCCTCGTCCAGATCCCCCATCCGCCGGTACAGGCTGCTCAGATCGACGCCACCGGTCTCGGGCACCCGGTCAGGGTCCAGGGCCGCCCGGGTCGCGGCTATCGCCTCCTCGTCGGCCACGGGGTGTGGGAGAACGTCCGGCTGTAGCGCGAGCGAACCGGGGTTGTAGATGCCGATGTCGATCTCGGTGTGGGACTGCTTGACCTCTCGTTTCGCCCACACCAGGTGCACCTGTTGGGCTTCCCGCCCGGCATACAGCGGCGGCGTGCACCGCTGGCACCAGGGGGTGAGCACCGAGACGGCCTGACCCTCGGTGCAGCCGGCCTCCCACAGGTCGCACACCAGGTTGAAGAACACGTCCGACCGGTCGGCCCCGGCCCCCTTCACCAGGCCGGGCCCGGTGACGATCTCGCGCACCCGCGGGGGCAGGGACTCCAGTTCGATGGCCTCGGGTGAGGCGTAGTGCCGGTCGTCGTCGACGCCCCCGACGCTCTTGTCCTCGCACTCGGTGATGATCTGCAACAGCCACGGCGGGATGCGCCCCACCTTGTCGTCGGGGCCGTCGCTGCTGGTGTACTCCCCCTTGTCCGACCAGGCGCCGGCCGCCACCACCTGACCCTTGTCGGCGCGGATGTCGATACCCGGATACCGCTTACGGTCCAGCGGCCGGCTCATCAGATGCCGGCCGGGCGGCAACCGGTAGTACACGTGTATCCCGCCGCCGCCGGTCCGGGTGGCCCGTGTGGGCGGCACGATCCGCAGCTCACCCGGCGGCGCGCTCATCAGCTGCTCGTAGGACTCCAACCCGCCTTTGTCCGCGTCCACGTCCAGGACCAGCAGATCCCCGCTGCCGTCGTCCGACAGCCGCCCGGTCACGATCCCGACCTGCGCCATCGGGTACAGCGTCCACAGCTCTTCGACGTCGGCCCCCGACCGGGCCGCCGCGCTGTCGGTCCAGCCGAGGATCATCGGGTGCTTCCCGACACTGGCGCACTCCGCGCCCCGGATACAGGAACACACCGATTCGCCGGGGCCGGCCACGTTGACGTGCAGCGGCACCACCGCGAACTTGTGGCGGCGGACGAAGTCGTGGGCCAGCTGCTTGTAATCGGTCATGCGCGCCCCCGAACAATCAGGTAATTTCGCTGTCGTTGCCCGCGCCCCGCCGGGAATCGAACCCGGTCACCAGCCCTTCCCCCGTCCCCCGCGACCTCGTCAAAGACGGGGTTTGTCGGAGGGCGGAGCCGGTGAGCACCGTTCGCCGGGGCAGTCTCACTACGTCAAGAGAGCCGCCTCGTGAATCCTGTGGACCTCTTGACCGCCGCACAGCCAGCACCAGTGGGCGAACATTCCGTTGTTAAAACCTTTGGGCTTCAACAACAGATACGCCGCGCCCGGTGCATCGAGCCGTTGGCACCCGGTGCACATGCGCCGGTTCACCTGCCCGGCGACACCGACCCATGCCGCGTGGGTGAGGTGGTGGCGCGCCCGGCTGATGCCCGGGTACTGCTCCCACCGGCTGCCGGTCCGGCGGCTCACTGACCCGGCACGGGGAACGCCGGCAGTTGACCGGAGGCCATCATGCGCTGGATCGCCGCAATCGCCTCCGGGCTGTAGGGCTGCTCCTGCCCGTTGGTCAGGCCCGCCGCCGCCGGCTGTGGGGCCGGCTGCGGGGCGGGTTGCGGCGCGGCCCACGGGCTGGACGCCTGCGGAGCCGCGGCCACCGGGACAGGGGCCGGGACCGGGGCGGGTGCCGGAACCACCTGGCCGGGGAACGCGGCCTGCCCGGCGGGCGGGTTGACGTACTGGCTCAGCGGCTGACCCGCCGGCCCGGAGGCGGTAGAAGCAGGCGCAGGAGTAGCCGGCTTCTGCTGTTGTTCCTGACCGGCCAGGGCCGCCCGGTTGGCCGGCAACCACGTCTTGGTGAAGTACTCCGCGTCCTCCGGAGTGTGGTCCTCTAGGATGTAGGGCGCCGACTGGCCCGGCTTAGCCTCCCCCATCGTCAACCGGCCCAGGATGGTCCCGCGCTGGTTCTTCAGCTTGCGCACGATGCCCGGCTTGTCGACGCTGGCTCCCCACACGATCCGACCGCCCTGACCGTCGTCCAGGTCCACGAAGTCGATCTCGGCGATCCAGCGGGTCTTGCCCGGGTTCATGCTGTCGGGCTCTTCCCGCAGGTTCTGCGACCCGAACACCGCCAGCCGGTGACCGACGTGGTTCCTCCCGCTGAACCACTCCCCCTTCGGCGGCTGCTGGACGAACTGCTCTACGTAACTCACGAAATCCCCCCGCGTGTCTTATGTGGACAAACAAACTCGGGACCTCTGGCGATTTTTTCCGGCTCGCCTTTTACGACTGCTGGTCGGAAATCCAGCTCAGTCCGCAGTCCTCACACACCGGCCAGGTCACCAGCGCCGAGATCGGCAGCGACCACACCGGCTGGTCCTCGGTGATGAACTGCCCGCACGCCGGACAGGTGAAGTCGAACCACGACCGGTTCACCCGCACCACCGACGCCTCACCCGAACCCGCCACCAGCGTCACGAGAACTGCACCCGCAACCGCCGGCCCCCGTCGGTCTTGGTCAGGTGCACGTGCCGCTCGTAGCGGTCGATGTCACCCATCGCGTCCCCCAACGCCTGGGTGTCGACGAACAACTGCGTGCCCTCGTCCTCGGACTTGCGCCACATCGCG
>JACCDR010702579.1_pt1 | contig 14491 bp, 27 predicted proteins | sample 7446431 | NCBI WGS metagenome assembly JACCDR01 (sample SAMN15323443, study PRJNA562643) | freshwater metagenome | isolation source: river surface water | place: USA:Blue River Watershed | collected 2017-08-17 | reverse complement strand
TCTCTTTCTTGATGGGGTCCATTATACAGACCCCGAAATGTTTGTCAAACGATAATTTTAGGTTCTTCGAAAGTTGATGGCTTCATGATCTTACCTTTATCATCGAAGAAGACAATGCGTGGTCCAGCGATATCTGGTGTTGGAATGTCCTCAACCTCGCGGTAAGAAACACCAGTATAGCGGCCTTTGGAACGTTCTTCAATCGCCTTACACTCTTGGCGTAAAGCCTCAGCAGAACTTGGGCCTGGATACAGCTTTTCAATCTTCAATCGGTGCGGATATTTTGTATCGTTAGAATGCAGAACCTGCTTCATGTTGTAATCTAAATTCATGTCGAGAAGATAGCACAGAGCCACAACCTGCTCAACAATTTTCCTTGAGGAATCCTTATTGATCGGGAGTCCATGAATGGCGAACGAAAGATCCCCAATGCTGAACTGATTTTTCTCCGATCTACGCATAACAGACTCATATTGAGCACCTGTTCCGACAAGGAGGTGGTATGCATATGATGCAACGACAAAGAGATCACATGCGGCATCAACAACCTCTACCTTATCTCCAGCTTCGAGAGCCTCCATCAACTCTTTAAACTCCTCAACAATAAAGCTGTGCTGGAGTTCGATAGGAGTTGATTTCCCACCACGAGCTAAGAATGCAACCTTATTCCACTGTTTTACATGGTTGCCGTACTCCAGCATAGTGGATGGTTTGGTCATAGACTGAAGTGTTTGATATGTTTTGCCAAAATCCATTGATTCTCCTTAATTAATTACATCAGCAGCGTGATCGCCTTCAGGCTGGTCACGAATAATTCTCAACGGGAGCAATGCACCGTTCTTACCCACAAACAGGCATTTATCCCCATACGACCCATTCTTGTACCACGAATAAGACGTGTTTACCTTGTAGGCCATGCCGTCAAACTGACAGGTCATGGTATTCCACAACGGTTTGGTAAGGGCCAGCGTTACCAGGCCCAACACCACAGCCCAAATTACGAGCAGACGTTTAACTTTACCCTGAATCCAGTCAATAAAGTCATCGAGCTTGTCTTTCCGGAAACGGAAAGCGGTATAAATACCGCCTCCTGTAACCAGTGTTGCGCCTAACAGCGCTAGCCAGTACCAGATCATTATGCACGTACCTCAATTACGGTAACAGAAGCATCACCGCGAAGCTGAACATTAGAGCCGTCTTCCAGTGTGAGAACAACATCCTCACCAGCGAAGCTGACCTTCTTAACCTCGTATTGTGTGGCCCACATACGAACTTTATCACCAACCAGCACGTTTTTGGCTTTGTATTCACCAGGTAAACGATCAGTTGCTTCAATGGCCTCGTAAAGGTCGCTGAATTCCTGAGGTGACATAGCGGTGAAGGTATCACCAGCTTTCACGATGTAATCACCAGCGAACGCCTGTGAACCATTTACGTCGAAACTACGACCACAGTCACGGGTATGGATTTCTTTTTCTTCCCATACACCTGTTTCGATCCACTTAACAAACTGCCCCACTGCGGAGCTTGACCCGTTGAAAATATGCGCTTCGACCTCAAGCGGCTTACGTTGGTAGTATCCCATTAGTATACTGGCTCCCATGTTATTGTATCTAATTCACGTACACTCTGCCCCACTGGGAACTGAGGTACACCATCATCAGTACGAGACTGGAATGTGAAAGTAATGAAATTGTTAACAAGCAAAAGCATTTTAGCCTGGGAACGGTCATTATGCGTTCCTTTCATTTTGCATTTGAATTTAACTCCGGATTTTTCAAGGCAGTCAAGAACACCTTCACCGTTTTTATCTTCGGTAGAACCCGTCACCAAGGCTTCCGCAGATTGGAACATTTTCCATTTTTGGAGATCAGAGGATCTCTGCCCGAACTCATACTTTCCTTTAAAGTTTCGGATGATAACACCCTCAAATCCAGCCTCCATGTAATAGCCGATAAAGCGTTTCACAGATGCCTCGTCCTTCACGAATTCACCGTGGACAATCTTTATTTTAGTAGATTTGAAGTCATACTCAACCAATTCTGCAACACTTTCAAGATCGCCAAGGCGATGTGTTGTGTTTTCGCTGAAGTACCAAGGACTCTGTGCATTCACCGGAATGTCAAAGATATGGTACTCAAGATCAAGACTTGAATAGCCACTGTAGCGGTCAACATCCTTCACAGGTTTATACGTTGAAACAGCCCACACATTGCCGTCAAAGTCTTTCCAGAGATGTTCCCCTGCTGCAACCGCCTTGTTGTAACGCTTGACATCTGCCTGGTAATCTTTTTCGATCTCAGCTTCAATCTGTTCAGGTGTACGCCACTTCTTAGCAAGAGCAACAATCTTCTGTAGGCTCAGACCATGAATATACAGCTCACCGTCAAACTTGTCAAAGCCAGAATGCTCAGCGAGTTCTTTAACCTGTTGCAGCAGAGCGCCCTGTACTGGGTACGTTTTGTTACCACGGCTATTAAACACCGGAATGCCGTCCTTGTCAAGCGTGACAAGAGCACGAACACCATCAAGCTTTGGCTGCACATAGGCAGGATAGATGATAGCTGAAGATCGCTTGATAGCATCGTGTGCCAGCATGGGCGAGAAGTTTTCTTCCTCAACAAGCTTGCTTGTATCGTCACGATACCCAAGGCGAACCTGTTTCTCCCACTTAGAAACAGCCTCAACCCATGCCTGCTGTTCTGCGGTGGTTTCATTAGAGCGACCAACGTTCTTAGGTTCGCAGGTTGTAACCTTCTGTTGCTTCTTACCACCAACCTTGCCGAACTCCACAACTACCTGATCACCTACAATAAACACCTTCCAACACTGGAAAGAACCGTCTTTGTTCAGTGCGTAAAGTGTTGAGTTAACTTGCTGCATTATTTCTCCTTTTTCTGTAAAGGCGTTTTTCCTTCAAGGTGGTCTTCAACCATCTTGATTAAACCTGGGTTACTGAAAGCATCAACAGCGCCTGTTCGATAGACGATAACACCAGCGTCTTCATACATCAACTGCTCATCATAGCGAACACCGGGGTTAACAACCACCACCTTTGTTCCTCTCATGACAGCAGGGAAAAGTTCCCAATTGAAGTTGATCACTGTGTTTGAACATCCAACCACAATCACCATATCCTCAGGTGTCAAGCTGTCCAAGGTTGAGTATAACTGACCGTATGCAGGTGCAGTTTCACCAAAAAAGATAACGTTAGGCTTACACCAACCATAATCATCCGGTTCAATCTGTTCATACCCAACATCAATGATCTTTTTAGGTGACCCAGCCTCAGTCTCAATCACCAACTCTTTCAGATAACCATGAATATAAAGTGTATCTTCTTTAGGAACGCCTGCACGTTCCAACAGGTCATCAACGTTAGTTGTCAAATTAATAACCTGGTTCGGATAGTTTTTATACCATTCTGCCACACGCATATGTGCAGCGTTAGGATGCACAGTTTGCAGTTCTGCCCGACGCTTGTTGTAAAAGGTATGCGTCTTGTGGTAAAAATTACCACGGAAAGCATGAATGTTGCAGACCTCTTCAAGGTCATACTCATCCCACAAGGCCTTACCGGAGTCGGTGTCAGTACGGAATGTACGAACACCGCTCTCAGCAGAGAAACCAGCACCACTAATTACATATAAACGCCTCATGGATTAACCACCTCGCTAATAGCCCTCATTGCCCCATTATGGCCTTGGCAACGCTCATCAATACCCTTCATGTAGCAAATTTTACTTGCAACACGATAGTTAGCGAACTGCCAAGCCTGCCATGCTGCTGTTTTCGCAGCGGGTTCTTCCCACGGGTGGGCGAGAGAGTTCCACCAATTTTCGAACTCAATCCACTGCATGTTTTCTTTGTTCATTATTCCTCACTGTAATTTCAATGAGTTGCGCAGACGACGCTCTTGAGCATCACGGGTTTCCTGCGGAACGCTGTGAATAGAATCATTGCCATGACGGTTCTCGACCACCAGGCTAATGACGCGATACCCATACTCCTCAGCCAACTCAAGGTATGGTTTCAGTTCTTTTTCAGTGGTTGATGTGTTGGACACAATGATCTTACTGGAATTGCCAAAACCATTGAAGTCATTTTCCATCCACTCGCGAACCTGTTCTTGACACCATGCGTGTGACGCCTGAATGTTCTCAGGCTTCCAGTCATAAACACCATCTTCCGTATAGTGGAATTTATCTGCTTCACAGACAGGCCACAAACCATCTGCCAGCATATCTGCAACTGTTGACTTACCAGCACCAGACACACCACGTAAGATAATCAGAGTCTTTTCCATCTCTTCTCCTCAGTAATTGTTTCTCAGGATGGTAACACCATACCGAGCCATGCTATCTTTTGCAAGCATAAATTTGTGTCCTGCCGATGGATTAGATGTATGCACGAACAGTTTAACCGGACCAAACAACATCTTACCAAAGACAATCTTTTCCTCAAGATTAAGGAAGCACCAATACCCATCATGGTCTGAGTTCTCACCAAGATCGTTATCGAAGTGCCACTCGGTGACACGACGATATGGTTTGCTACGATCTTCGAGGAACTCCATAAACTCTTCAGAGTTCTTTAACCACAAGGCATCAGGATAACCATAATCTTTTGGATCACGAAGGTCATCCAACCAGATTATCATTTCTCACCCTTATCTTTGTGTGGGTAGATTGAACACCCCACGCCGTAACAACCAAGCATGGCAATGATGAAGAGAATCCCACCAAAAATAACCTGGCCGCCAAGAGTTTCGATGACCCAGTTCATAAAAATTATGAGCAAAGTCATGAAGGCGAACACAGATAAACCTATGATAAATCTGGTAATTACCGCAACGGCACGGTCGCATTTGTCCTTAATGTCCTTAATACTCATAAGTTTCATTTGCGGTCCTCGAAATATTTTTCAATGATCATACGCCGATACTGAGAGTCCTTAGCAGCCCACTCTTCTTTTTCGTAAGACCAGCGAAGCCAATCAAGGAGTTCGTAGAACTCTTCGTCAATACGCTTCTTGGCCTCTTTCGGGTTGTCCCAGATCATGTCCCACTTGTTCTGGCTACCACGCATCAGGAACTTCTTTGCCAGGTAATGTGGAGACTTGATTTTCAGGAGAAGTTCGTAAGGATAACTTAAACTGCGAACAACAAAACCCTCATGATTGCATTCCTTCGCCATTTTAACAACGTCACCAAATTTAACAACACGCGTTGTGTTTGGTGCATCGCCATCCACAAAAGTGAAAACCTCAGGACGTTTGAATCCATAACGATTTGCAAACTGGTTAAGACCACCCTCTGGAACCATGATGGTCTCTGATTGTGTATTGTGAATGCGAACACCAATAAGATAAACACCCTGTTCCTCATTTACAATGTGAGGATCGCTGGAGTGACAAATTTCGAAAATAAAGGTTGCTTTCGCATTCTCCATCCACCACAACAGGGTTGGAATATCATTACACTGATCGTAAATCATACCCTCAGCCAGCTTTGCAAACTCAGAATCTAGTGTGCCAGTGGTGGAGACTATAAGTTTGCCTTTGTAAACCCCCACAGAGGCCATGAAGCCGTTCACTTTACGTACAACATCTACGTTTTTGTCAAGAGGTAAGTCAGTTCCATTCTCGAAGCGGTTGAAAATCTTCGTGAAAGGCCAGATAACAACGTTGTCCTCTGCATCAACAACCATGCCACGGCACTCAAGAAGACGTGCGTCAGTGTGCCAAAGGTTGTCCCAGAACACATTGTTCTTATATTTCAGAACAGACAGACCCGCGAACGGGCCTTCGGTGTAAGTCTTTTTGGTTACAAGCTTCTTAGCAACCAGGTCATCAACATTAAACTTCATGATATATCTCCCACAGTTCTTGTGTATTCGTAATAGAGTCAATAATACACTCACCGGAACGAGAGTCAAGCTTTGCTTGAGGAATATTTGAAGCATACAGAAACTTCATGGCATCACCCTTAGAGATTGAACCGTAAGCTCCTGAATCCATTATGAAATGAATTCTATCCTTGGTTATGTTGTGAATTTTCATGATCGTTTCTCATACCCTTCTGCCTGGTAATAGGTTGTATTGTAAGGCGTTTCCACGCTGAAACTGATCTGACAAAGTTCTTGAGCTAGGAATGTCCCAAGTTCCACAGCCATATCGAGGATTTCATGCTCAGGACGTTCAAAGCGTGGGTATTGCATGATCCGGACAGTCATGCCATCCTCAACACCACCAGTGTACACATAGGTACACGGAGAGATCTGCACACAAGCACCCTTCATCACCCACTGACGACACAGGTTTTCAGCCTGATTGTAGTTGCCAGCAATGTGAATTGTTGCATAGAAAGACTTGGATGTCTTCTTTGGTAAAAAATTACGAGGCTTGTTGTGCATATTATTCTCCATGATCAGCAGTGTAAATTGGTTTAGCAAGGCACATCAGAACAGCTTCACGCATCGTCAGAGGACGACCATGCACATCCCAACCCACATCAAGAATACGTCCACCAGGGGCCTCATAGGAACCGTGGCTATGCCCGTGCAGCATAACTGACCCGTGGTGAGCTTTGTTCCACGATGCGAATGGGTAGTGTGACATACAGACTTTCACGAAACCCTTTGTCTTTCCATCATCGTAGTTAAACTCTTTATAATCAACAACCTCGTGACCAAATTCACGGAACACACGCTTTGTGACGTGGTTATCATGGTTTCCACCAACCAGAATGATCTTCCCATTGATCTTTTCCAAGATGTCACGAGTCCGTGGTTCAACATAGCGACCATAAGCAATAACAAAGTCACCAAGGTGTGCCACGACATCATCAGGTTTGACGTGCTTATTCCAGATTTCAATCATGCCTGCATTCATGGCATACAGGCTTTCTCGGTCTTCTTTTGGCCCGTACAGGTTTTTCCGGAATTTATCACACGAGGGAAAACCCAGAATATTGGTGTGCCACCAATGTGTGTCTGATGTAACGTGGTCGATACGAATCATTTCTTTTTCTTCCTTTTCGTTGTTTTCTTATACAGGCCTAAGGCCGCATTTTCTTTAGCGCAGGTGAGTACCTTTTCGATCTTACGACGATCAACCTCAGGCATGTTAAGCTCCCACCAACCCATCCAGTAGATCTGGTCTTTTGTCAGTGGTTCTGCTTCAGGATCTGCTTCCTGATCATGCAATCGCTGAAGCGCTTCTTTGATCACACCAATATCGGTTGTGAACACAAACGCCTCTGTATCGAACTTCTCACGGACTGGTTTCTTGATATCCTTCTTCATTTCATCTCCGATGCTGGGTAAGCGTACAGAATACCATCCAGAATTTTCTGTTGGTGTTGCCACACAATAAGTTTCATGCACACCAGGTTGACGACATGGCGATCACCATGAATGTACACACTGGAGTCCATCCACGTCTTACCCCAGTCAACACGGCTGTCGAGATACAGTTTCACACCATACCGCTTTTCAGCAGATTTCATGAATCCCAACAAGGCATCGTATGCCTCTTTGTAGATTGAGTTTTCACTGCTAATGCTCTTCATATCCAAAATAATCCTCCACAATAGCCCTCAGAGCCTCTGAGCGGCCCTGTATTGAATTAAACAGGTGTTGGTAACCCAAGTGTACTACCACACAACTTAAACGTCTTAGAACGCTTCCTAGAGCGTTATACGAATCTGACTAAGATCTACCACACAATTATTATTCTCTATGTGTTCCACTGTCAAGTCCTTATACCACACAACAGTGACATTTCTTCGTCTTAGTCGACTCCGCAATGACGTGAGATAGTCTCCGAACACTTCCTGCTCGGATTTACCATCTGGTAATACCACACACACATTCTGATCTTTCATTGTCTCATGAAAGACATCACGTATTGACATCAGTCTTGACTTCTCCTCGTCAGTCTGCTCAGGTCTACGACGAGGTTTTCCCACACACCATTTCACCAATATCTTTCGTTTGTTTACTTGACAACATTAACAATCTCCTTTAACAATACGAGCATTCTACATGAACAAAATCTCAAGTCAACCACTTGACAGTACATTTTTGTTCATTCATACTGCGTTCCATCGAGTCAACGACTCTTTGATAGTAGAACATATAGATCATAGTAAAAGATCTTGTTTTTAGATCTTATGTTTTATTGTTTTAAAGATCATAAGTTAGTTTAAATGATAAGTTAGTATTGTATTCCTGTTTGGGAATAATTAGGTATTCCTGATCGGGAATAAATAGGTGTTGACATCCTTAAGAAATGTGTCTACACTCTAATTATATCTATTGTGGAATAATTAGGAGATGGTGGTGGAGATAAAGATTGGCGACAACACTGTAAAGATTAGGGATGGGTCATACGTGACCATTCCAACGCAGTGGCTTTTTGATGACCGTCTCTCACCCCAAGATTTACAAAGATTAATCAAACTTTGGTGGAGGTATGATTACTTCAAGAGTCTAAGTCCCGATGGTGGCGATGAAGTTTTTTACCCATCTCAAAAATCTTTGTGTCATCTTTTTGGGTTGAGTGAGAAGTCACAACCAAAGGTATCAGAGTTCTTGACAAAGATGGAATCTTTTGGGTACATTCGTAGAATACGTTCTGGTTTTCAGGATTCTCATGGGAATGCAAAACCAAGACATTACATAATTGTTAATAGGTAGGGGACCATGCTTGAAGTTATAAAGTCTAGAGAAATAAACGCTTCTGAGAAATTGTTGTTAATGTTTATGGGTTTAAGTGGTGATGGAACCTACACATACCAAGACTTTATAGAGTCCACTGGTTTAAGTCGCGCCACTGTCGGTAGGTGCTTGTCATCTCTCTACGATAAGGGCTTTATTGACAAGAAAACCTCTATTTCTGATAATGGTGCAGAGAGTATAGAGTATAGCGTGTCATCCGGTGATTCTATCATACCAAAGTTTGAGAGAACATGTTATGTTTATGTTCAAGAACTTGTCGGACCAGGTTTAACCATTGGGAAGGTTGGTGTCGCATTCAATGTCTTCGAAAGAATGCGGCAACAATCCAAGAAAAGTTTGTTCCAGCACAAATTAGTATACTCAAGACTGTTCAAAAGCTACAATGAGGCGTATGCTGTTGAGAAGGCGGTGTTGGGCGCTCTACCGCAGTTTGTTTGCGAAAAAGATTGGTTACCTGATGGGTATACTGAAACAATTCATCAGCAAGATATTTTAAAGGCTATTGAAATAATTGAGGAGAAACAAAAATGAGTATTGAACTGCGTCTGAATAAACTGGTAGTACCTGTTGATCACTTTACCTTCAAAGGTGGTGAGGAACAGGTTAAAATTGATATGACACATGCCCCTAAAGGTGGTATTGGTTTCGTTGATATCACTGCAAAAATCAAAAATTCAACTGATGTCATGGCTTTGGCTCTATTAGTAGATGCGTGTTCCCGCCTGGAAGGTCTGCATAATCATGCTGAATTCACTCTGCATCTGCCATACATTCCGTATGCACGTCAGGACCGTGTGATGAACCCTGGTGAGGCATTGTCCATCAAGGTGTTTGCAAATATCGTTAACTCCCTTGGCTTCGATAAAGTTATCGTTGATGACCCGCACAGCGATGTTTCGGCGGCGCTACTGAACAATGTCCAGATCCGTGGACAAGATGTCCTTGTTGCAGAATTCTATGACCACCTTGCTGGGAAAGATGTCACTATTGTTGCTCCAGACGCAGGTGCTCGCAAGAAAGCACAGAAAGTTGCAGAACGTATGCGACTCCCCCTGGTTGAAGCTGGAAAAGTTCGCGATCTGAAAACAAACGAAATCACAGGAACGGCAATCTTCGGTGATGTGAAAGACCGAGAGTGTGTTATCGTCGATGATATCTGCGACGGTGGTCGTACATTTATCGCCCTGGCACAAGCTCTGAAAGAGAACGGTGCAAAACGTGTTATTCTGTATGTAACACATGGCATTTTCTCATTCGGAAAACAAATCATCCGTGATGGTGGTGTTGATGAGGTCTATGCTTACCACGACTGGACAGCAGATTTCTAAAAATAAAGCTTGACAGAAACTTAATCGGGTGCAAAAATGCACCCATCAAAACACACAAAGGAGAAACAAAACATGCTGCATAAAGAAAGTCCAATTGCATTCGCTGACTTTTACAAACCTTCACACATCTCCATGTACGATAAACGTTCTGAGATTGTTCAGGACAACATGACACCACGTAATGCAAAGCACTTCATTCATTTCGCTGATAATGACCAGCGTGTGATGATGGCTGGCCTGCAAGGATTCATCAAGTGGTTCCTGATCGATATGTTCAACGAAAACTTTTTCAAAATGAAAAAAGAAGACGCTCTGGCTCAGTACAAAGAAATTTGTGATCTGAGCATCGGGCCTGACATGGTTGAAACCTGGGGTTTTGAAAAACTTCACGACCTCGGTTATCTTCCGCTGGAAATCAGAGCAATTCCTGAAGGTACACTCGCTCCGGTACAGGTTCCGCTGTTCACCATCCAGAACACGCACCCTGATTTCTACTGGTTGCCAAACTTCCTGGAAAGTGTGATCTCCGCAGAAACATGGAAAACTATCACAACTGCAACTACATTCTGGCAGTATCGCAAACTGTCTGAAGCATACGCTGCCGAAACTTGTGATAACAACCTACATGTTCCGTTCCAGAACCACTGCTTCGCATATCGCGGTGAATCTGGTACTCACGATGCAGCACAGAGCGAGTTTGGTCAACTGATCAACTCAATGGGTACAGATACCATCCCTGCGATTCTGTATGCAATGCGTTATTACAACATGAAAGGTAAGTTCGTTGCTGGTTCTATTCCTGCATCTGAACACAGTGTTGCAACAACCAACATCGGATTCATCGTAGGTCGCCTGAAAACAGAACATCCTGATCTGTCTCTGGATGAACTGCGTTTCCTGGCTGAAGTTGAATTCCTGAAACGCTACATCACGGAAATCTTCCCGAAAGGTTTTGTTTCCTACGTAGCAGACAGCTATGACTTCTGGGCGATTATTACTCGTGCGGCACTGATTCTGAAAGAAGATATCATGGCTCGTGACGGTCGTGTTGTATTTCGTCCTGACTCAGGCATTCCAGAGCACATCATTGCTGGTTATCGCAGCCTTGGCGAATTTGATGACTGGTCAGATGCACATACTGCTTTGCAGGAAGACTCGAATTCAGAAGTCGCCAAAATTGAGGGTAAATACTACCGCATTCTTGTAGACGATGAAGATAATGCTTTCTTCGACTTCCAACCTTCAGGTCTGGAAGAGCACGAAGTTAAGGGTGCAGTACAGTGCCTGTGGGAAATCTTTGGTGGTGATATTAACTCCAAGGGCTACAAGGTTCTGGATACCCACGTTGGCCTGATCTACGGTGACTCCATCACGGTTGCTCGTGCAAAAGACATCTTTGAGCGTCTTAAAGATAAAGGTTTTGCATCCAGTAACATTGTGTTTGGTGTTGGTTCTTATACCACCCAGTACACAACCCGTGATTCTCTGGGTATGGCTGTGAAAGCAACTGGTGCGGTGATTGATGGTCAGCAAATCATGGTTGTCAAAGAGCCGAAGACAGACCTCGGTAAGAAATCTGCGAAAGGTTTCCTGAAGGTTGTTCGCAATATGTTTGGTCAGTTAGAACTGATTGACAATTGCCAACTGGAAGAGGTACAGTCTGACGATAACGAACTGCGCCGTGTGTTCTACAACGGCAAGTTGATTGTCGACGAAGACCTGACAACGATTCGTGAACGAGCAGCCGCTCAACTGTAAGATACAAACCCGACCTTTTGGTCGGGTTGCTTTTTTGAGGTTACATTATGAAATGCCCTAAATGTAAAACAAAAATGGGAATACGCACTGGAAAGTTTGGTGATTTTTATTTCTGTCCAAACAGTTCATCCCGTGATATTCATAAAACAATAACTGTACCTGTTAAAGGTCAACCTGTAATCAGGGTTACAAAGTTCAATCCGGCCTATGGTGATTTTGATCTGGATGCCGCCATTCGCAGAGATATCCACTCTCTTGGTTTACCAGATGACCACCTTACTCGTCTTGCAGAGTTTTGCCTTGGTGACCCAAGCGATGTGGCTGATGACGAAGAACACTGGTCTAACTATAGGCCTTATTGAGGTGATATGGAAAATCCATGCAAATGGCATGAAGTGCCAGTACGTGATTGCCTGACGTGCAACAACACACCAACAAACCCGTATTATATTAAGGAGCCTAAGATGTTTGGACCAGTAATGATGGAATGTAAAGTCTGCAAAGAAGAATTTGAGGCAGATCTCGAAGCCCACGGACCGGGTGTTTGCATCATCTCTTTTGATTGTGGACACACAATGCACGCTACAAAAGGAGAAACCCGTTGGGTGAATACAAAAACTGGGAACGTAGACCTGGTTGAAACCGAAAAACAGATCAAGGAGTCAGATTTCAGTGCGTAATTACGTTGCAAAAAACGACTTTAACCGCGCTTCTGTACACACAGACCAGAAGAAAGCGTGGGAACCAGATGTTCTTGACGGCCTTGAGGAACATTTCCTTGAGATTGAGGACCCGAAAGAGGATGAAGAAGAGCTAACGCCAGAGCAAAAACTGGCTATAGCAGAGTATTCAAGGGGTGTCAAGGACTCTGGCATTGTTTGATTGACAAAAATAGTGACCGCTGATAAGATCTAAGTTATCGAAACAACTCGATTTCTTAATTAACTAACGGTAGGTCATTATGTTTAAACTAAAACTTGTACACAAATCTGATAATGGAGAGTATCTTGAGCACGAATCACATCACGCAACCCTTGACGAAGCGACTGAAGAAGCTGATGATATCGCTTTTACTACGACTGGCTACGGCATTGAAACCTGGAAATATGTTGCATCCTTCGGAGAAGAAGGCGGCTTATACTATTTCTACCCCGTTGACGGTGATTCCTCGATCAAGTACGCTCTCCGAATCTTCCGTACAATCTAAAAACCGCAAGCAGCGCCGTGCTGAAGCGGCTATTACACGTTCAAAACGAAAAGGAGCAAAACGATGAAAGACGAATTTGACGGATTTATCGGTTATGGCGAAGGTATTCGTCGTGCTGAGGACGTAGATGTTTTCGTTGGTTTCGGAGAGGGTATTTCCTCTGAGGAAGACTTTGGATTCTGATAACCACTGCATTGCATTCTCTGAAAGAGACTGGCCCCATGAAAGCCTACGTGGAATGTATCACCACATGGCTTGCAAGCAGTGCGGTAAGGAGTATATTGGGCCTAAAAGAGCGACGTTTTGTTTTATTTGCGAAAATGATGAAAAAGACGTTGACAAAGAAAACGACAGTGCGTAATATCCATCTCACCAAGACGAAATGGTTCTGTAGCTTAGCTGGTTAGAGCGCTTCCCTCATAAGGAAGAGGTCGCAGGTTCAATCCCTGCCAGAACTACCAAACGAGGAGAGACCATGAATAAAGTTTATGATTTTTTCGGAATTGGTAAACCCAAGAGCATGTCTTCAAACTGGGACTCCAGAATGGACTCATCTGTAGGGAATAGTAATTCTGTGTACGACCGTTATGATGTTTCACTCGGTCTTCATAAAGAAACGAAAAAAGATTCAAAAAACTATTGACAAAGGAAGTACGAAAGATTAGTATTACCAACGTCAACAAGACATTAGCAAATAGAGGAGAAATACAACATGGCTAAGAAAAACGCAACTAAGAAAGTTTCTGCAATCGACGCAATCAAACAGCCTTTCCAGTTTGAGTCGAAGTCAACGCAGACTCACTCTGCACCACACGATGTTCGTCTGGGCGGTGTTACCAAAACCGTTTCCATCCGCAAGAAGCGTCGTGATGAAGATGGCAACGTTGTATTCGTCTGGGAATCAGTTTCCCGCGTTGAAGGCGGTCAGGTGATTTCTGCCTCACACCGTGTTCGCACTGGCAAGACCAAGCGTGAACGCGCTGGTAAAGCTAAAGACGCTAAGGTTGTTGAAGCCGTAGCGCCGAAAGGTAAGAAGAAGTAATAAAGCTTTACTGAACTGATGGTTTGTGTTGAAATGGCGCTGTCGAAAATTGTCGTCAGGGTCATAGTAAACAGCCGCCCCAGTTCGGTAATTAATTCCTCCGGCATGGGGATAGACGAAGCTGGCTGCGGCGATGCGTCTTAAAATAAAGGGCTGCGGCAACCGTGACGATTCCGTGTAACGTCGTTAAAAACACGGGACTAATTTCGGGGTATTAACTCAGCGGTTAGAGTAGCGGCCTCTTAAGCCGAAGGTCGAAGGTTCGAATCCTTCATGCCCCACCAAACTAAAAGGAGAACAAAATGTTCGGATCTCTGTTACGCATGGCTGGTGATGTTGTTGGAACCGCAGTTGAAGTTACTGCCGCTGTAGCTACACCATTTGTGGAGCTTGCAGGTGAAGCTATCAATGCTGC
>JACCDR011734790.1_pt1 | contig 14492 bp, 16 predicted proteins | sample 7446431 | NCBI WGS metagenome assembly JACCDR01 (sample SAMN15323443, study PRJNA562643) | freshwater metagenome | isolation source: river surface water | place: USA:Blue River Watershed | collected 2017-08-17 | reverse complement strand
CGCAAATATAACAATAATTTTAAAACAAAATTAAAAAGAATATAAAATAAATTTTATGTGTTTGAAAATCAAATAAATAAATTTTAATATCAAATAAATTTTAATTAAATTTGTAAGCATTAATATAAATGTGTATAGTGCAAATCAACCTCGAATATGAGCGGAACTACCGCCAGTTCGTTTACTTTGCAAAGTACATGAATAGCCCAAACCCTACCGACTTGGTGAATGATGTGTACATACGACTATCAGAGTTACCCGAACAAAGGTTAGCTAGTTATTTATCTAAGTACAAACCAAAATCACTTATAATTAACACGATAAAAATAATAGCACACGAACAAAGAAGGGACTTGAATCGCAAAAGAACAATTGACTTTGATTTGAACGTGTTAAAGAATAAAGAGGTTTCTGAATTTGATTTTGATTTAATAAATAAACTAATTGATGAATTGCCGGAACTAGAAAGAAAGCAAGTTAATTTGATTAAAGAGGGAAAGAAAATATACAAAGAGGATACGGGGGTATCAACCGGTAAAGGTTATGCTTTAAGAAAGAAAGGATTAATTAAAATTAAACGAAAATACTTTAACAATGACTAACATAGAATACAATCACTACCTAGCGCATAAGTACGCTATTGACGTTTTTATTGATATGCGAATGGTATTAGAGCCTAACAGCGCATTAATGATACCTATACTTAATTATTGCAACCAACAAGGTAACATCATTGACTCAAAGTGTCCAAACTGCTTAACCGATGCCTTAATTTATTTTAGATATGCAGCCAAGAAGTACACCGAAGCCACCACCGAAAGACAAAGCAAAACCGATAACACCGATACGAAAACGAAACCTACCAAAACAAAGAAGGGATCAGTTAGTTAGTTTCTTTGAGATAATAATTAAAATTGATTAAGACAAAACAAATACACGTTATAAGAATGCTTTGTAAATGTGGTACATTAAATGAATACCATAGCAACAACCCTTTAACAAAGAAATTAGCGTGTTATCTTGTTTGTCCATTTTGCAAACCAAATAATAAAAAACAACAAACCAATATAAAATGAATGAAGAACAATTTTGCGAATTATTTACTAATTGGTACGGAGAAAAAGTAGGTAGTATAAAACAAATACTATGCTCGTTTAACGGAAAGGAATTATTCGAGTTCGTTAACCAAGCTATAAACAAATCAAAAGAATTTAACAATGGGAAAGAAACAGTCTGAAAAAATGTATATCCACCCTAAACGGATATTCAAAACACCCGAAGACCTTTATAAGGCATTCCAAGCCTATAAGGATGACTTAAAAGAACAAGCTAAAGAATGGGTGAAGATTCAATATGTAGGTAAGGACGGAGATAGAGTTACAGACCCGTTTAAATTGCCTTATACATTGGATGGGTTCTATGTTTTTTGTTACGATAGGTATGGTAACGTCGAGCAATATTTTACTAACTACAACGAGCAATATGATGACTTTGTTAGTATCTGTTCACGGGTTAAAAAGGAGATTAGAGATAACCAAATCACCGGAGGCTTGCTAGGAATGTACAACCCGAGTATAACACAGAGATTAAACGGGTTGAAAGAACAAACCGAAACCGAAATAGTAAATAAAGAGATACCATTATTCCCAGATGTTCCAAAGAACAACGGCAATAAATAAAATACTTGCAATGAAAGCCCGTAAAAAGGTTATTCAAGGGGGAACAAGCGCAGGTAAGACTTATGCCATTATCCCTATACTCATTGACAAAGCTTTAAAAGAATCTAGGTTAAAGATTACTGTGGTTGCCGAAACGCTACCAGCTGTTAGGGATGGTGCAATAGATATATTCATGAACACTATGCACGACACTAATAGGTGGGATGATTCGTGCTGGAGGGAGTCACCTCAATTTGTTTACACATTCAAAAGCACAGGAAGCCGAATACAATTTAAGTCATTTGATTCAGTTGGTAAATCTAAATCAGCGGGTAAAAGAGATGTTTTGTTTTTAAATGAAGCCAACAATATACCTTTTGATATTGCAGACGCTTTAATGATTCGTAGTAAAGAAACTTATATTGACTTTAACCCAGATGCTGAGTTTTGGGTACACACCGAAGTTTTAAAAGAACCAAATAGCGATTTTCTTTTGTTGACTTATTAAGATAATGAAGCGTTGCCGCCTGAAACTTTAGAAGATCTTTTAATTAAAAAAGATAAAGCGTTCTTTGATGTTAAGGCTAATGACTTATTTGCTGAGTCAAACATAAAAAACAATTACTGGGCTAATTGGTGGAAGGTGTACGGCTTAGGTATGACAGGCTCATTAAGCGGCACAGTATTTAATAACTGGTCAAAGATTGATAATGTACCACCAGAAGCGGAGTTATTAGCCTATGGTTTAGACTGGGGGTATAGTAATGACCCTACTTGTTTAATCGCTATGTATAAATGGAATGGTAAGCTAATAATTGATGAGTTGATTTACCGTAAAGGTTTAATTAATTCCGAGCTAGCAAACATCATGCGAACGCTTAACCTAAATATGAGGGTTAACATAATTGCAGATAGTGCCGAACCTAAGTCAATAAGCGATTTAAAGATGTTTGGTTTTTACAACGTTATACCAGCCGTTAAAGGTGCTGATAGTGTACGTAACGGAATAAACAAGCTACAAGAGCATGACATACTTATAACCTCACGTTCAACCAACGCAATCAATGAGTTTCAGAATTACACATGGGCAAAAGATAGGAATGGAAAAGAAACGGGAGAACCTATCGATGCCTTTAACCACGCTATTGACCCTGCCAGATACATTGCTTTAACAAAGTTATCCTATCAAGGCTATACGGAATTTTATTAATAAAAAAGTGGTTTAAAATCTTATATTATTGAATGATACCAATTGAGATAGTTATAGATGAATTTGGGAATAAGTTAGTTGAAGACTTGAGAGCATCTCTTAAAAAGAAAGGGGTGATGTATCAAACACAGGAAAGTAAACTAGCTGCTTCAATTCGTTTTAGAACTATTCCAAAAGGTGATTCAATTGTATTTCAGTTGTTAATGCCTGACTATGCCGAAATAAGAGACAAGGGTAGGAAGCCAGCACCAGTTAGCAAAGAGGGTAAAAAGAAAATAGGGGAGTGGGGAAATCGAAAGGGAATGATAGGTAAGTTTAGCGAGAATGAATTGATAAACAGAAAAAGAAAACAAGACGAAGCAAAAGCAAGGAATAAAAATAGAAAGGTTTGGAAAACTCTAAAAAAGCAACCATTCAATAAGGCTAAAGAAGCGTTCGCTTATGTAGTGAGTAGAAAGATAGCTAAGAAAGGCTACAAGGGTAACAACTTCTTTACTGATGTGATAAATGACGGTCGTATTGATGAACTTAAAAAAGACTTAATGGAATATGGATTTAAGAACTTTAAATTTGGATTAGAATAACATGGCAATAACAATTACTAACCGTCCGCAAACAATAGCACCGGGATTTAACCAGTTAATGTTTAGAGCAACCTCTAACCAAACGGCACAGCCTAACTTTAACTATTATGTTACTGTTAACGTGGATGGTGTTGCTTTAACTCCTATGCCATTGCCTGCTCGTCCAACTGGCGACCTTATACTAGACATCAAACCATTGGTTAGGGATTATTTAAAACATTATTTTCCATTCAATTTATCAGGCTGGCAAACTTGCACTAAGTCAATTATTAATGTAACTGTTAACATAGGTGAGCGTTATGGAACTACCCCAGCTATCTATACAGGAACTAATCAATTCTTTAAAATATGGAACGGATCGCTAACGGATAAGGAAAGAATGTCTTATGATAGTGGGGACTACGTGAGTAGTTCAAGGAGTCTAAATAATTTACCAGCTGAAATAAAGGTTAAAAAAGATGGACAGGATGTTGTATTCTATTACTTATTAAATGCTGTCAGTGATGTTAGTTCAGTTGAGGTTAAAACATACGATGCAAGCAACTTATTACAAAGTGACAGTGCTATTGCTAACCCTCACGTTACTGTTACAACACAAAACCAAATGATTTGTATTAACTTAGGTAAAAGCGGATTAAGTGGACTAACAGCTCCGCAAGTAACAGGTGACTATCCAATTGCAACAGGTTCAAGCATAAAAAGAATAAACATTAAGTTTAAAAACGGCAGTACTACCGTTGGAGAATATAATATTAATTATGTAGGATGCAAGGGACGAAACGAAAAAGACTATACACTTTATTACCTTAATCGTAATGGTGCTTTTGATTTTATCAACTTCGTTTCAGTTAATCGAACCAATACTAACACTAAAATAAACTACCGTAAAATTGAACAATATCACAAAGGTAGTTACTTGAATACAGGCGGTTCATTAGTATTAGTTAATAGCCCATTGGAGCAACGGGATAGAGTGTTAGGTAACACCAATCAAGATACATACCGATTAATTACAGATTCATTAAGTGATTCAGATATAGCGATGTTAGAAGATTGTTTTAACTCAAGTGTGTACATATTACATCATAATAGTTCAGGATATTACGAATATGTGAACCAAACAGATACTCAATTTATCGTAAGGGAGAAGATAGTTGATAAAGTAATTCAAGTGCAAATGAACATTAATAGTAATGTAGTTAACGAAAGACAAACGTATTAATGGGTAGGTTATTTATAAGAAATATTGAGGTTGATATGGTTGAGGATGTGAATACGTCCTTAAACTACTCTTTATTGGATATTCAAAATCCAATTAACAAGCAGACTAATTACTGCAAGTCAATTAAGCTACCGGCTACCAATCCAATTAATCAAATATTTGAATACATATTTAATTTGGATGTAACACTATCGACGTTTAACCCAAATAAAAAAGAGCCTGCCATTTACTACTCGAATGAAACCGAAATATTTGCAGGTCATGTAAGGCTTAAGAAAATAGAGCGTAATTTAAATAACCAAGCAAACTTTTACATACTCGAACTGTTTGGCGAGCTATCCTCTTTGTTTAGAGATATTGGCGAAAAGTTGGTAACAGGCAATCCGAATCCTGCCGACGACTTGGACTTTAGTGAATACGATCATGAATTAAACTATACCAATGTAGTTAACAGTTGGGCAACTTCAAACATCGTTAACGGTTCGCCTGTTAGTTTGGGTGGGCTTGGTGCTACCGGATATCGTTACGCTTTAGCTAATTACGGAACGGAAGCAGAATACTTTTTAAACAACTCATCTAATTATAATCCTGACATTGACTTTGCCGTTAATAATATGCGCCCTGTTATATTCAGGTATGAGATACTTAAAAAAATATTTGATAAAGCTGGGTGGGTTTGGGATTCAACATTTTTAAACGGTAATCGATTTGGTAAAATAATTCACCCTTGCAACAATGATGTTTTAAGTTTATCGCAAACACAAATTGATAATAACAGATATTACGTAAATGATAGTGTAGGCATAAGTAACACCGTTGCAATGAATCCAATAGGTGGGGCTAGTGCTACTTTTATACCAACTTTACCGCCTTATAATACGGTGATCTTTAATAACGAATCTGCACCTTTTTACGATACGGGAGCTAACAATAATACAACAACCGGAAAATTTAACACGCCTTTACAATCAACTTATATTATCACATTTCAAACAACCATTAATGCTGAGTTATCAATACCAACAACTCCGGTAGGAAGATTAATGACTTCGTTTACCGGAATAGTTAGACTATCAATTGATAAAGAAGTTTCACCCGGTGTTTGGACAAACATACACTATCAAGACTTTAATTACAATCAAACAAGTACAGGTACAATTGTTTTATCCCAATCATTCCAAACAACTAAAGAGGTTTATGACGTTGTTAACACTAAATATCGTTGCACAGTTGGTTATGGTAGTTTAGTCGGTACAATGACCGGAGCAATAACAGGCGGTAATATCTTTATGAAAATACTAGATAGTTACCTTTATGTGAGGTTAAAGAGTAACAATGTAGTGGAGGGCATGGGTGTTGCTTATTCTTTTAACCAAGTATTACCAAAGAATAAAAAACAAAAAGACTTTTTAATTGATTCAATCCGTGAATTTAATTTATGGATGATTGAGGATAAATTGGTTAAAAAGAAAATGATAATTGAGCCATATGAAAATTGGTTTGACCCTATCAATGTTGAAGATTGGACAGCTTTAAGAGATACCAAACCCGGAGAAAGTTATGAGTTGCTATCCTTATTAGATAATAAAACATTTCACTTCGCTCACAAACCTGACTCAGATTATTGGAGCAAAAAATACACAGAACGAAACCTTTATAATTACGGCGATGCTGTTAAAGATATTGATAATGACTTTCTGAATGGCACTAATAAAATTGAACTTACGACAAGTTCAAGTCCTTTAATCGGCAATGATTCAAACGGCTTATTGATACCTCAAATTTATACAATTGATAACGGGGTTATTAAACCCATTAAACATAATTTACGTTCAATGTTATGGGGTGGGCTCATAAACATGGATGGAGGCTATTGGACATTGTGGAGCTTAGGAACACCAACTAACTTTAGTCAATATCCTTATATAGGACATTTAGATGACCCTTACAATCCTACATTTGACTTTTTATTTGAGAATCCAAGCGAGATATTCTATGAACGTCCTATACTTAACTACACTAATAACAATCTCTACAACGCTTATTGGAAAGGCTACATCGACCAATTAAGTAACCCTAATAGCAAGGTTGTAACACGTAACTATTGGTTAAGTGAGAAAACAATAAAAGAGTTAACATGGCACAAAAGAATATTTGACGATGGACATTACTTTATACTTTATTCAATTGAAAATTACACGCCGGACAGCAACCAGTCAACAACCTGCAAACTATTAAAGCTAAGTGATTACGTTGCATTTATTCCAAGCGGTGAAGCACCGGGTGGAAGTGGCGGAGGTGGTAATGCTTTCGGTAGTTCAAAGGTTGCAGCTTCATTAAGTTCATTCTTGATAGAGTCCGCAACTCCTAGTGGGATGAGGTTGGCCGCCCCGACCTCAACAAAAAAAGTCAGTATTAATTCAGATTCAACTTTACCATTAGGAAAGTTTACAATAATAGAAGCGGATGCAAGTGGGGGTGATATTACAATCACTTTAAATAATGTAGGGTTTGAGTTTATGGTGGTAAGGGTTGACAATACAGTAGGTACAAGTGTATTCTTACAACCCGACGATGCAACTGTATTAATTGACTTTGCTGCGAATTACACACTAACAACTCAAGGGGAATTAGTTAAGGTTATACCGGTTGACGGGGCTTATTATGTACAGAAATAATGAATATAAAAGATATAAATAGTTGCTTTATTGATATGCTTTTGGTTTTGAATCTATACAACCAAAACAATGAGGAATTAAATAAAGATATTAAAACGGCTTGGAAACTTGCCGAAAAAACACATAAAAGAAAATGGAGAAACTATCGTTTGAATTTGAGATAAAAGGAGTCACTAAATCAATTAACTCAATCGCTGAGGCTAAAGATGCTTTAAGCGAATTGCAGGATGTTGTTGAAAATTCCGACTTTGGAAGTGAGGAATTTAGGTCTGCGAGTGCTGAGATTGACAAAGTGCAAGCCAAATTAATTGAAGCAACTAGTAAAGGTGTTGAACCTGCCACAAATGGATTTAAGAAACTAAAGGACGAATTAAAAGCAGCTAAAAATGCGCAAGCTGAAGCGGCTCAAACATTTGGCGAAGGTAGTAAGGAGTATAAAGCAGCAGCTCAACAAGTCGCTAATTTGCAGGATAAATTAGATGATTTAAAGGATAGTTCGGTGTCTTTAAAAGGTACAGGTATTGAACGTTTAAATAGTGGTGTTGGACTTTTAAAAGAAGGTTTTGCTAATTTTGATACTGATAAATTAAAGGTCGGATTCAATGCTTTAGGTAGTGCTATGAAAGCAATACCTATCTTTCTAATTATTGAGGGTTTAAGATTGCTTTATGAAAACTTCGACAAAGTATCTGCCTTTGCTAAAAAGTTCTTTGACTTACAAACCGATGCCGAGAAAGAAGTAATAAAGTTAAACAAGCAAATCAAAGAACAAGAAGAGTTAACTAAAGCATTAGCAGGAAGCTTACAAAGAGAAATTGAATTAATGGAGGCTCAAGGTGCTTCTACTGATATGATTCTCAAAAAGAAAAAAGAATTAGCATTAGCACAATTAAGAGAATTAGAATTACAAGGACGGCTAAGTGTTGCTAAGATTGCAGAGATTGAACAAAACGACTCATTAGCAGAAAGCGCACAGCGTGTTTTAGTTGCTACCTTAAAAGCACAGGGAAATGCACAGGCTGCCGAATTGATTGAAAAGCAAATCAGTCAATCTAAAAAAGAAAGAATGGCTGAGGAATTAAAAGCATTTAATGAAACGAATGAAAAAATAAAGAACATAGGAAACTCATTAAGAGTAGAAGAAGCCAAGATTGAAACTAAGAAACGTGAAGAGGGTAAAAAAATAAGGGAAGAAAAAAAGAAACAAGCGGACGAGGATTTTCAAGCAGCATTAAAACAGCAAACAGATGAGGAAGAGTTAAGAACTAAACGACTTCAAGAAGAAGCGGCTAATCGTGCAAGGATTTTAGAAGAAATGAAAGCCATTGAATTTAAGGTGATGCAAGAAGAAAATGCTGCACAGCTTGAAGCGTGGGCAAAAGAGGATGAGGCACGCAAAAAAGACGTAGAAGCACACCAAGCAGCTGAAGCACAAAAGAGCGCATTAACTTTACAAGGCTTACAAACAATATCACAATTAACTGATGCCTTTGCCGGTAAAAGCGAAGAGTCACAAAAAAGAGCGTTTCAAATAAAGAAAGCGGCAAGTATAGCGCAGGCTACAATTGAAACATATCAAGCGGCTCAAAGTTCTTATGCTAGTCAAATGACTATACCAACACCTGATGCGCCGGTAAGGGCGGCTGTTGCTGCTGGGCTTGCAATCGCTCAGGGTTTGGCAAGGGTGGCAATAATAGCAAGAACTAAATTTAATACAACCGGAGAAAGTGGCGGTGGTAGCGGAGGCTCAACCCCTGCTGTTGGAGGCTCTGCACCTGCCTTTAATTCAATTGCACCAAGTGTTAACCCTGCAAACCAACAACCGCAAACAACACGATTAGATGAGAATGGTAGACCAATAGGACAAAACACATCATTTAGAATAAAAGCGGATGTAGTTGAAAAAGACATGACGGAAAAACAAAAGGAACAAGAAAAAAGAAAATCACTAATAACTTTTTAATATGGCTATAAAAGAAAATGGAGTCTATAAAGGCTTAATAAAAAAGAACGAACAAGGATTAAATATTTTATCAATGGTTGAAAGTCCTGCTATTGAAGTTGAATATATTAAAATGAATAAGGATAATGAGCCTATTCAAATTAAATGCGAAGTATTGAACGAAGAAAAAAGAATTGTTATTGCACCTGCAATGATACCGGATTTAGTTATTCCTAGAGTGAGCAAACAAGGCGTTAAGTTTTCCGTTTATTTTGATAGGGAAACTATTTTTGAAAGTTTGTTTAAATTATCAAGCGAACAGAAAGACCAAAACATTGATATTAATCACAACCAAGAATTGATTAAAGGAGCGACTATTATCGAAAAGTTTATAACTGATGAAAATAGAGTGCAATCGGTTAAAGGTTTTGAAAGTATGCCGTTTGGTACGTTGTTTTTTACAGCTATTGTAACAGATTACCAACTATGGGCAGATATTAAAGCAGGTAAAATAAACGGATGGAGTATTGATGGACAGTACAGCTTCGAGGAAACCGACGTTGAGTTAACTGAGGAAGAGGTAAATTTTTTAGAGGAAACAGATGTTGAATTAACGGAAGAAGAAGTAAATTTTTTAGTTAAGCAAAAAGATTATTAAAAAAAACCACTCAAAAAATCTTATATTATTAAGATATGGAATTAACATTATCAAAAATATTAAATAAAGTTTTAACAAATGACGTAAAACTTGAATTAAAAAAAGAGATTGAAGCCTCAATTAAATTAGAGAAAAACATTCAATTAATGGCAAAAGAATACGCTTTAGCTAATGGCACAAAACTAAAAGTTAACGGTGAGTTAGCTCAAGGCACTAAGGTTGATGTTATGCAAGCCGACGGAACAATGATACCAACTCCAATGACTGGTGATGTTGAAGTAATGAATGAAGATGGCAGCATGACCGTTGTTAAAGTTGTTGAAGGTGTTATTGCCGAATTAAAACCTAAAGAAGTTGAAATGAGTGAAGAAGACAAGGCGAAGAAAGCAATGGAAGACGAAGCTAAGAAAAAAGCTGAAACAGCTATGCAAACACAAATGAGCAAACAACTTAGTGAAATCGAATCTTTGAAGAACGAAAACAAATTTTTAAAAGATACGGTAGAAAAAAACACCAAGTCAATCAACTTACTTTTAAGCGTGTTTAAGACCTTGGAAGAAACTCCGGTTGAGGATATTCAAGCCTCTAAAAAAGAAAAGTCCTTAGATGAAATGACTCCGGAAGAAAGAAATGTTTACATAACCAAACAAAATAGATCAAAATAAAAATGGCAAAAGAAAAAAATAACGAAGTTTCTAATTTCGTAAACCCTTTAAAAGAAGGTGTAAACTATGAAGATTTTAAATCTGCATTAGGCACAAAGTCTGTAAAAGAATATTGTGAAGGTAATTTATCTAAAGGAGAAATTGAATTTATCGAAAAAGATTATCAATTATTCTTAGATAATCCACCGGTTAAAATCAAAAACTAAAAATCAAAAATAAAGCAAAATGGGTATAGTATATACAGGGCTTAAGAACGCCCAATCAGAAATCGAAGAAATCACATCAGAACTTTATGCCGATTGGGGAACGTTCAGAAACCGTGACGTTAAAATAACCGAAAATCATAAATCAGGTGCAAAGGTTTATGAAAGCATTGTGAGTGTTGTGCCTAAAGCGTACACTGGTGCTGCTGTAACTAATACAGTTGGTGCTGAGATGAAAGCTATCGGTTCAGATGTTGTATTAAAGAAAGTTGAATTTTCAGATACATTTAACTATGTTCAAACTTTAGATTCACGTTTTGAAAAAAGTATTAAACGTGGAGCGTTTGAAGTAGTATCTGATGAGTTCGATAAAAAAGTAATGGTAATGATTAAGCCGGCTATTTCTCAATCGGCTGAATCAATGCTATGGGACGGTACAACTACTGGTCATAAAGCTATTGTAGCCGCTATGACTCCGGGTGCATCTCAGGGTTCATTAACCGCAAGTGGTCAAGCTGCTGTTGCTGCTATGCCAACTAATACAAGCGGAATTATTTCCTTTCCTGCTTTTTTAATTAACAATACATCACAGGCTAAAGCCGTTTCACCGGGTGCTAATGGCATTGGTGATTATAGAAAGGTTTTAACTCCTACAACTATTACAAGTTCAAATATTGCGGCTGAATACGCTAAAACGTTTGCAACTATTGACCCTAAAGTGTATGCGACTGGTCGTTTAAAGTGGTATGCTCCATTAGCGCATAAACAATTCGCTTTAATTAGCGACAACGCTATTGGTGCAGCTACTAATAAAAACTTCTCGTTTGTTGGTGATAAAGTTTACTACCAAGGAATTGAAATGATTTTTAAACCAATGTCAAGCGCATTCCATATTGTGTGTGATCCTGATTATTTAAACTTGTTAATGGATTTACAATCTGATTTATCAAAGTTAGAGGTTGGTAAAGATGTTCCAAGTAGTGATGAATACTACTACAAGAATGTGATTGCAATGGACACTTTTGCAACTAACCAAAGATACATTGTACTTTACGGAGGTTAATAAATAAAAAAATTAAAAGAATATGCCTTGTTTAGCAATATCATCAGGTTACACTTACACGGGTTGTAAAGACAATTTATCCGGTGTTGACGAAATAATTTTTACCGAGTACAACAACCTTGACCAAAAAAACATCGCCAAGTTTGCTTTAACAGCAAACGTTGTAACTACCTTAGCATTGAACACAGGTAAGCAAGGATGGAGCTTTGTACTGGATAAAGAAATGGCTACCGCAAATGACCCTCATACGGTTAATAAAGACAGCGATACTGTTATCTATAATCAGTCAATTAAGTTTACTATTAAAGGTTTTTCAACAACTACAAAGATAGCCTTAGATACATTAAGCAGACATAGATTGTTAGCGTTTGTAAAACGTCGTAATGGTACATGGTGGCTGTTTGGATTAGATGGTGGTATTGATGTAACGAATGGAGAAAATCCATTTGGTGAAAAATGGGCAGACTTTAGCGGGCACATTATGAACTTTGCCGGAACATCTGATACACCAGTTCCTGAAGTTAATGCTTCCTTAATCACAGACTTGTTAAGCCCTGCTGTTTAAAATAAAATTGGTTTGTAAAAATAAAGGAGCTACTACATTTGTAGTGGCTTTTTTTGTAAAAAATAATAATGGTTTTAGAAAAAAATACAACAAATAAACTTATCTTTACAGGCACAGAGAAAGGCGCTTTGATTAACCCTAATTACTTAATTGAGTTCATTAAAGACGATACAAAAGAAAAAGTTTACTGCATTGGTATTGATGTTTCAACAAACATATTAGTTTACAATAGATGTGATGTTACAGATGTTAGTGGAACGCCAAACCCGTTGAATAGTGAAGTTAAGTTGAATGAAGGATTTTACATAGTTAACTTTTACGAACAATTAAGTGCTACAAATTTAGATCCTACAGGATTAACAAAAGTTGAAACAAAAATATTAAGAGTAATGAAGTCCAACTATGTAAGCCCTATAAAAGAATACAACAATCCAAATAATAGAACCTACGTTTACAATGGCTAAAAAAGGAAATACAAGCATAGAAAGAATTTTAGCAAGTAAAGTTAATCGCTTAGAACTACGTGAAGACTTAGGTAACGACATTATTAGATGGGGTAAAAAGAATGATTGGGGTAATTACATAAAAGGATTAGCGGAATCACAGTCCGAACACGGAGCAATCCTAAAAACGAAATCAAAATACCTAACAGGTTTAGAAATTCAAAGCGATAATTTAGAAGCACAAAAGTTTTTAAAGTATGCAAATCCTAAAGAGTCATGGTATGACTTATCAAAGAAATTAGATATTGATGATGCTATTTTTGGAGCGGTTGCCGTTAAAGTAATTCCTAATGTGTTCGGAAAACCTTTATACTTTTATCATGTAGACTATGGTAAGTTAAGAGTTTCGAGGTGTGGTAATTATTTGGATTACTCAAATGATTGGCAAGTAAATGAATACATAGAGCCACGTATAAGATACCCACGTTATTACGATGGGATTAAAAAGCCTTCCATATTAATCTTAATGGATTACTTCCCGACTTCAAAAAGGTTTGAAGAATACTACGCAAAGCCTTCTTATAACAGTACGTTAACCGACATTGATACATACGTAAGGATTAGTAATTATTTTAATAATTTAGTCCAAAATAATTTTGGTAAAAGTGCAATTGTAACAGTATTTAAAGATGACCCAACAGACCCTGAGAAACAATACATCAAAGCGAATGTAAAGAATGAAACAGAGGGTGAAGAAAGTGCAGGCGGTTCTTTAGTTGTATTTACTGATAGAAACGGTAAAGGAGCAGAGGTTCAGGAATTAAGTGGTAACAACTTAGATAAACAGTACCAAGAGGTAATGAAAAATTTACGTGAAAAAATTATTATCGCTCACGAAATTAACCCTGCGCTAGCTGGGCTTGCAACAGACGGAAAGCTAGGAATGAGTCACAGTAAAGAGATTCAACAAGCACACGAACTTTATATTAAGAAATGGGCTATACCTGCACAGGCTAAGAAGATTGGGCTACTTGAAAAATTGTTTAGTTTAAAAACTGGACAGCCGGGTAAAGAGTTATTTAAAATTAAACAATTAGATTGGATAGCTGAGGAATTAGATTATACAAATCCAACTATTCAAAATATCTTATCGAAGGACGAAATAAGAGGATTTATTTCAAAGAAATACAATTTAGAACTAACCTTAACGCCTGTAACGCCTGAAAGTCAAGTACAACAAACAGGTAATGAGTTTATGAGTAAATTAACACGTCGCCAAATCAGTAACATGATGCGATTAGTTGATGACTATGAACAAGGTAAGAAAAATTTAAACCAAACAATAATCTTATTAAAAGCATTTGGATTAACGGAAGAACAAGCTAAACAATTCATTAACTTAGATATAAACAACGGTACAACAGAGCCGACTCAAATGAGTAAGTGTGGGTGTAGTGTTAAGCTAAGTAAAGAAAAGCAGGATAAAGAAAATCTATTTATTAAGCTTGCTTATGAGAATGCGCAGGATATTAACGAAGAGGATGAGGTTTTAGAAACGTTTGAAGTTACTCCCTTGACAATGGATATTAACTTAAGAATGT
>JACCDR011126511.1_pt1 | contig 14492 bp, 8 predicted proteins | sample 7446431 | NCBI WGS metagenome assembly JACCDR01 (sample SAMN15323443, study PRJNA562643) | freshwater metagenome | isolation source: river surface water | place: USA:Blue River Watershed | collected 2017-08-17 | reverse complement strand
TGAACTTGACATATTGCCATGATACAGATCGCAGCCACCATTTCTTGTTCAGTTTTCTGAAGACTGAATTGTTGAATGCCACCTCTTCGTTGGTACGGTCCATAACCGCCAGGAAGAAGCCAATGAGCACCAGAAACAGCAGTGAAAGCAGCATGTCGGGCGTTTTAGAAGTGATTGACACCTCCCCAGTAGTACATGGTCCAACCAAGGACTGTGCACACAATCAGGAGTACAAGACCAAATACAGTAGGAGCATTCACACCTCCATGTTTCAAAGGCGGCGCATCTACCGGGTAGAGATATCCATACACGACAGTTACCGCCATGAAGAATACCCCGATGCCTTTTACCCAATCTTTACCGGCGGCTATGCGAGGACCGGAAAAGTCCCCGGTAGTTACCAGGATTACAAAGAGCAGGTGCAGCAGCAGTATCACTGTGCCCGGGATGAATTTGCCGTACTTTTTGACGAAGTTGCTCATAGTTGAAGCGTTTTATTTGTACGAATATACTTGAGAAGTTCCATCTGCGAAAAACACAATGCCGACCAGCCTGGGTGCACCGTCCACTGTCCTCAGGGCCTGCCGTACGGAAGATACTGGGCTGGCGTTACCGTTAGCGGTCACGACCTGCAGGGTATTGTCCTCGTACTTGATGATGGCCTGCAACTGGGTACCCACCAGGCGCTTACTCACATTGGTCACGTAGTACCGGCCACCCACGGGGGGAGGCAGTACGGTAACGTTCACCTCATCGCTGGCGATGGCGCCAGAAGAACCTATTGCATTGAACCTGAACTTATAGGTACCGGCCAGGAGTAGGTCTACCTTGGTCGTAGGGGCGCTCGGGTTCAGGATCCTGGAGGACCTCGGCCCGGAAACTTTCTCCCAGCGGTAGGAAGCTGCGGCACCTCCATCCAGAGTACCGATCAGGGTCACGGAATTCCTGGGCTGGGTAACCGTGGAATCAGTACCGGCGTTGGCGACCGGGTCATCCAGTTGGGGATTGTTCGACTCAGCCAGTACCGTTACCTGGACGTCGTCCTGGGATATGGCCCCGGAGTTGTCCGTAACCTGGAGGCGGTAGAGGTATGTCCCCGGGAGCAGCCCGGTAAGCAATGTGGATATCGTGCCAGGACTCTGGATAGCGCCGCCGGCCGGACCAGAGATCTTCGTCCAGAGGTACGACGCGATGCTACCATCACTGTCAGCGGCTGTACCGGTGAGGGTAGCCGTGGATACCGGTGCCTGGATCGTCTGGTCGTTTCCGGCATTGACAGTCGGCGGTACGTTGGCAGCCGGGGCAGGCGCTACGGTCACGGTACGGCTGGCAGTCGCGGTAAGTCCGCCGTTATCCGTCACCAGTACCTGGAAAACGTAGGTGCCGGCAATGAGCCCGGTAATAGTGGTCGTGGCGGCAGCAGGAGATCCCATACCGGCGGTATTGGGTCCACTGAGCTGAGTCCACAGGTATGTCGCAATGGTACCGTCAGCATCGGTGGCTGCCGCAGTCAGCGATCCGGTATTGGTAGGCAACGTAACGGACGTCGTACCGGTAACGGTTACCACGGGAGCGACGTTGGCGCCACCGGTCGTTACCTGGATCCCGCTGGCAAGTTGATAGCTACCGTCCGCCGTACGGCCGACATTGGCCAGGGGAAGTGGTATGCGGTATCCTTTCTGGTCCACGATCCGTACGAACAGGTTGTAGGTACCGATTGGGATGGTAGTGAGCGTGAAGACATCCGTGATGGCTGTCGGGTTGTTGTCTGGTAAAAACAGGTATGGCTGAAAGTCGGACGTATCGCTCCACACCGTGGTACCACCGCTGTTTCGCAGGCTGATCATCACGTTATACTTGTCGTATGTTGGAGTGAGGCCAGCATTACGCCAGTTCAGCGTCAGGGTAAACGGCGAGCCTGTGATCAGGGTCTGAGTGACGGATCCGCCTTCGATTTGCAGCCGGTGTCCAGCGATCTTGGAAGCCAGGCGTACGCTGTCTTCCGCGAAGCCGTACTGCTGGGGCAACCCATAGCTCCTGGACATGTTACCGTTACCGAAGCTGACATGGCGCCAGAACCGTACCTCCGCGGGAAGATTGGCCATGTCACCACGGGTATCTGCGGTTGTATAACCAGGCGGCTCTCCGGTGATCGGGGCTAATCTCCATCGATTCATTGTTGCTGTATCGATGCCAAATGGCACGAAGGATCCTCCTGATTGCTGGTTATTCACGGTGGGTGCATTGTATCCACGGTTATTCAAGTTCGTGTAGTCGTAGTCGTACACGTTACCAGGAGCATCACCCATGTGGTCTTTTCTCCAGCCGACGAAGCCCGCACTGTTCTGAATAGTGAGTGCGAACCTTGCTACAGCCGGATCATTCCACACATTACCCAGATAGTAGGCGTCAAAGGCGGAGATGATGACAGTGGTCTTGAGATCCGGGTTACCGCGTACAATGTAGCTGATGATTGAGTCCAGGGTAGGTACAGTCGGTTGGCGCCCTGTTGGATAAGCTGACGGAGACGACGCGTAATTCACCGCATGCCATTCGCCCCATTGACCGTAGTGGCGTACCTCGACTACGTCGACGATGTTCTTGTAGAGCACGCCATTATGGCTGCGGGTATGCATCCGGTTGTACAGCGAATCGTACAACGCCTTGGTACGTGCCAGGAAGTTCGGACTGTTCCAGTTGGGTACCCAGAAACTGGTACCGTTGCTGGTATACGTCCAGTCGCGGCTGTTCACGGTCTCAGCCTGCATCAGGTTGTGGAGGTACACCGGGTAGTTCAGCCAGGCCCCACCGACAAACGGCCGACCAGAGCCGGTATTCTCGTTCATGGTCATCACGCCCCAGGATACGGTCTGTCCGTTATTGATGGCGTTGATAAAGAAATTGTCGAACTCCGGCCAGTTGAATACACCCTGGGCAGTCTCCAGCTCGTACCAGTTGAACCTTTTGTACGATGATCTGGGAAGTTGCTTGGTGGCATTGGTCGGGAGACCTACGGTATTCTGTCCGAACCAGTCTTCAGCGCCACCGAGGTGACGCATGATTTCCGGATCTGACAGCGGGATGATCGATGTATTGATGTTGGAGGTGCTTTGTCCTACGGCCAGAGTGATTTCATCGAAGGTACTGCCGACAGTCAGGCGATACACGTAAGTGCCTGTCTGCAGACCAGTAACACCTGTAACCAGCTGGGAGGGGCTGGTGATTGTACCACCAGCCGGTCCGGACTGTTTGGACCAGGAAGCAGAACCTCCAGGACGATTGTTGATCGTGGCTGTAACCATGCGATCTGCGATAACTTTGAAGCCGGCGTAGTCCCAATGTACAGGATCTCCACCGACACCATACCCTTCCCAGGTTGCCCCGGTGGTTTCGATAGCCCAGAGCAGCGGGTCAGCTGCGTCGATGGCATCGATTACTGCGGTGTACGGGTGGCCATTACCCGTGGGAGCAGTCTCTCCGAAGTCCGGGCGGTACCGGTGAAATTGTGTCATGTACATCCGGATGCCGGATCCGTATTTGCTGCGTACAGCTGCAGTGAACCTACCAATCCTCGCCTGGAAGGAGTCAGCTACGGTTCCCTGGAGCGCGTCGTTAAGACCGATGCTGATCCAGAGTGTAATATTCGGGCTGACGACTCCCTGGGCGCTCATCTTGGCCAGCATGTCGTCAGTCTTGCGGACAAACTCGTTCCAGGACGGGTTACCAGTACCATTGAGCCACTGGTCAATCCTGGTACCCGCGCAGGCGATCTTCAACAGGTACGTCGGGTTGTTCAGACGGCCTGCTTCTACCGCGTCGGCGAGACCGATTTCCATACCGTGTGTACTGGGGATACCACAAACGTCAAGATTATTGTTCTGGTCAAGATCCAGGTTTTCGATTGTGGCGTTGAAGTTGTTGTAGATCTTCACCGATGGCCGGGCGAGGCGCTCGATCGATGTCGCGGACGTATTGGGAGCCTGGCCTGATGCATTGGACTCACCGAAGAATATGATCAGGTCATTGGAACTTGCTACCACCGCACTGCCGCTGAGTGTGGCCGTGGTTGTACCCAAAGGCAGTGCCTGGTCGGGACCGGCATTTACCAGGGATTGAGAAGCGCCCGTAACAGAGAATGAGACGTCAGCTGTGGCTGTTGCTCCGCCGTTGTCCGTAACCGTCACGCGGTACGAATAGACACCCGCGTTGGTCAGTCCAGTAATGCCAGTAGACGCAGAAGCGGGGGAAGTAATGCTTCCTCCGCTGGGACCTGAGAGTTTCACCCAAGAATAGGTCGAGATCGTACCGTCAGGATCATTCGCCGACGCGGTCAGCGTATTGGTCGTTACCGGCGAAGTCACTGTACCGTTGGTAGCAGTGGCTGATACCGTAGGCGGAGCGTTACCTCCTCCAGCTCCGGTCTTGTAGATGGAGTTCAGTGAGACGTTGAGGATGAACGCTGAAAAGTATATGTAGTACGAGCCCGATGCCACATTTGCTGAGGTATAGAACGTATTGAACGTAGCTGCATTGTCCGTGGAATACTGGTACTGAATGGACGATCCTGTGTAGTTGATCCGGAACCATTGGTTAATGCTGGCCCTGTACTTGGTACCGACCGTTGTGCCATCTTCAAAGGCGCTGGTACTGTCGTTACCGAACACGCCGAATACCTGTCCGAACTTTACTGTAGCGTCAGACCCCACCCAGGTTCCATTTTCGTTGTTATCAGCGACGATTTGCCCTTTCGGTTTGGAAGAGACCAGGCCAATGTAGAATTGGGAGCCAGGAGCACCAATCTGGAATGTGACCGATTCTCCGCTGGCTATGCTTTGTACGGATTCTACATCTCCCTGATCGTACCCAAAGGTATTACCTGCATTACGCTGGATACCTTGGTTGGAGTTGATCTGGATGTAGTTCCCAAGCGGGGAATCCCAAGTGAGGTACGTTTGTACCTGAGCCTGAGACTCAACGTCGATTCCGAAGAAAGCGAGAAGGATCAGTAGTCGTTTCATATTATCTTGGTTTCAGTCTTTTAATGGATGCGTTTTATGCGTACTCTTTTCTTTGGAGTGAGTATCTGGCTCAGACAGTCCTCCAGTGTATTATCGGCTAAAGTCGTAGACACTCCGGATATAATGAGGTTACCCAATGTTCGACTATAGAAGTTATCGTAGATCTTGTTACGTCGGATAAAGCTGGGCCGCATTGTACCGTTACTATTTACCACACGAATACCCGCTGCGTTACCGCTATTAAGTGTATACGATGAAGGCTGACGGATACAGTTGTCTTCGAATATCAGCAGTAGTCCAGGACCAGGAGACCCGATAGATGCACTCAAGTTGTCATTGACATAGACAGCGGGCTCTGTACCACCCGCAGCAAACCAGCCACAGCTGTCTATATAGGAGTTGGTAATCTTCACAGTGTCAAATCCAAATACTTGGTATCCGGCTGAAGCTGCGTACTTTATCACGTTGTTGTTGGCATATCCGTTGGCATATCCTCCAAGAATTATACCTGCCTGCTGAGAAGAAATCCCGGACAGTCCGGCCCAGTACGATGTATCGTTGTACACAGCATAGTTGTGCGCATTTGCCACCTGTATTCCATCCCAACCTGTACTGTCTGTAATGCAGTTATTGATGGTAAGGCCGTTATAGGCAACAGGACGAATAGTGACATCTCCGAGAGATTCTAAAGCAAATGTATGCCCGATGTACATACCTTCTCCACCAACAGATTGGATCTTGATCTCGCGAAAAATCGCATTTTTGATCCACCAGTTTCCATACCAGGTAAGGGAGTTCGTAGTATCTCTGTTGGTTTTTGCGATGACTCCCGCAGATGCATCTCTCAGATATACTTTTTCAACGGTAAAGTCTGAGATAGTACCTGACATTGCTATCCCGTTACCGTTCTCAGCGACATCCTGTCCATCCAGGTACCATCCGAAACGTGCTCCCGGGATAATGGTGGTCAGTTTAAAGTATCGGGAATTTGTGATAGACAGCATGTTGGCACCGTTTCCATATACGTAAACCGGTGCGTTCTTACTGGCAATGACGATCGGATTACAGCTGTCCCCCTGTACATTGGTAAACTGAATGAACGAGTAAGCTCCTAACGACCCGTCGACAAAAAGCGTATCGCCTCCTTTTAGGTTCGGGTATTGTGTCAAGATATTACTATAGTACAGGTAACCTGCTCCCTGCCCCATATCATAAGGGATATTGTACGATACCTTCGGTGCCGTGTTGCACGCCTGAGAGATCTGATTGTGAACCCGAAGTTCCATTGTATCGTACAGCGTGGTGATACCATCAGTTGCTGCAAGTCGATACTTATAGACTCCAACAGACAAGTTTGACACGATGGAAGTCGCACTTGAAGGAGTTTGAGGATTACCTACCCACGTACGCGCAGAAGGATCTTGAATTTTTGACCAGGTTACACTTGTATATCCGGTACCATATCCTGCGAGCGTATAACTATTAGTGGGCATGTATACATCTACATCCACGCCTGCATTTACAGAAAGTGTTGCAGAGGAGTACGCATAGATAGCGGTATCTCCCTGCTTTATCATCCATTCATATATGTTCAGGCCGTATGGAATTGGGATTGTGTTTACGGCTGAACCGTTTGATAACTGAACGTCAGCATTAGTGAGTGTCCAGTTTCTTTGGTTTGGATTGTAGAAGTCATTGAAGTTACTATGCCCAGAAGATCCAAAGTTGGTCCAGTAAAAGAACGCGCTTCCGGCTAAAGAATCATTCATGTTCTTTGTCAGCCCATCAATGTTACGTCCGTCGAGAACCTGCTCAAAGCCAAGATGCTTGAAGTACCCAGTATACTTGGCCACATTACCCATCTTCTGTGGGTAAAGCAGCGTAGCATCATATTGGTCTTCTGGTCTGACACCTTGAATATTCACCACGGTAGTCAGTTTCAGATAGTACGAGTAGTCATTGGAGGTGGGTTTGTATGAGACAAAAGTGTTCCACATCCAACCTCCCATAGAAAAGCCCATCGCATGCCTGGCTTTTTTCTTAGGGTTGAATCTTGACACCATAGCGGTGTACACCGTATTGAAAGTACTCCAGGGACGCGCATATGCAGTAGTCGGCTGGATGTATACATAGACAGGGTAGTGTATACCGTTTCCAAGTGTGATGGAAGGACTCATTCCGTTGTTGAACCAATAATGAGGTCCATAGTCCTGAGCGTAGTTGATTGACCCACTTACTTGCCCTAAACCATGAGAGATCAGGAACATTTCACAGCTGTCAATCGGGTTATAGTTTGCCGGGTAAGAAATCCGACAAAGCCATCCTGATACAGTTGTGTCTTTGTGAATATACTCTACTACGTCAAGGGTGACTTGAGCACTGGAACTCTGCCCATTACTGTTTGTAACAGTAAGCTGGAACACATATACGCCGGTCTTTAACCCTGTGACTGTGGTGGTGAGCGACATCGGACTGGTTATCGTTTGTCCTGCCGGTCCTGATATTTTTGTCCAGCTGTAGCTTGAGATTGTAAACTCCTGTTGGTGTACTACACCTGTAAGGGTAGCGGTTGATGAGGCAACATACTGATCTATACCCGCACTTACAACAGGTGGAGGATCATCTTGTGCGTTGAAATTAACCAATGTGTAATTGGTCGTCAACGGAAAAACTTTTTTGGGCATCGGTATGTCTTTAGCATTGGGGTAGGTTGCGTAATCTCCTGTACCGCCCCACCCTGCATACGGACCTAAAGACGTACCATTGGCAAGATTGAAGGACTTATTCCTTCCCCAGGAGTACCAATTACCAAAGAGATCTTGTACATAGTTGTAGAACACGATAGTTGTCCCGGCTTCGATATTTTTGAACTTTCCTGGTATTTGTACTGGCGCTTGCATATAAGCGCCATTTTGGGCGATATCAATTCCCCATACACCATCTGAACCTGATGCAGTTTTCATGTTGGGCTTTTCAAAACCAATACCTACATTACCCATCGCATCTGAACCAGAGCCGAACATGTCATTATTGGCATCAATGATGTGTACAGTCCATGTACCACTCCCGATTTCTTTGACAGGAAAATCAAGCCCTGCCGAAGTCCACCGGGATGTGATGTCGGTAACAGAAGCTGAGTGAGAAGCAGCACCAACATAACGAGTATCAAATCCACCACAAGAATAGAGTTTGCTACTTGCGGTAGATGCTATTACTCCATAAAAGCTGGCAATACCGAAATCAAGTACGGTTTCTCCTGTAATTACAATCTGTGTAGGCGTAGTAAGACCAGCGGTTCCTACTTTTTTTCCCCACCTCCACAGCGTACCATCACTGGCAAGCCCAATGATGAAAGTGGTGGCATCCCCAAAACCTATGTTGGTGCCAGCCAGTACTTTTTTCATTTTCTTACCCGAAGGCATTGTAAGCGCAATGGGTTTAGTGATGGGTTCCGTTGCGGAATAGTTCATAGGATCGCTGATACCCCAGTACCATACTGTACTGTCCGGATTACGGATACTGACGTTGCATTGGTAGAATCCCGTGATGTAGAAGTTGTTGTTGAAAGGTACATCGAACTGATCGAGATATGCTTCTTCGTTCCATGTAGGAGACCCCTGGTTTCCCAGTTTATACACCCTACCTCTCTGGTCCAACGCCTCTACGTGGTACTGGCCCCCGGCGAGCATAACGATAGAATCTAGTCCTACGTGGGTCTGGATAGTAGGTGTGATGGAGTTCTGAGAGTAAAACCCCACCGTACCGTCCGATTTCAGGTACGCTGTCACATATTCTCCTGTGCCCACCTGGGTTACAGTCTGCGCCCATCCTGCGAAGAAAAGCAGGAGAGCAAGAACCGATATTGATAGTTTTCTCATCATACGTTCCGTCCTAATGTGGTTAAGAATTTGATGACAATGTTGTACAGTGTAGTTCCTTGGGTAGTGGAGAGTCCCCCGCCCAGCCAGCCGAATGCATACTGATGTGTATTATCCGTTCCAAAGCCAGCAGCTCCATCGTCGTTTCGGGCGCCTATGAATACAGGCACGTTAGGTACTCCAACTGTCACACTTACTGGAGAACTTTGAGTCGCATTCTTCTGCAAGAAAGTAGACGTTGCAGAGGATCTTGAAGCAAAGTACCACCCCCGGCTGTCTGTATTTCCCACGTTAGGACTGACCCCCGTGGTATTTACGTTTCCATAAAAAGTATCCCCGAAGCGGGACCATATCTGAAAGTACTTGGTGCCCGTCGCATTGTACGCTCCCATGTCCACGATTGTGCCACTTATGTTGTTCCGTATGTATATGCCCATCGACATTACGCCGTTGGTATTGTCAATGGCCGACGGCGTAAGATATGTATTTGCATGAGCGGAAGTAGCTCCGTGAGCCATGCCGGTTGAGCTGTGAGTCCAACTCCCAGGTCCTGCAAAAGTCAGTCGGTAAGCTGCATCCAGATCTCTCGGATCTTTTAAGTTCCATTTGTGCGTAGCGGCTGTACCCCCAACTATTGGGTATATGGCATACGCCAGTGTCCAAAGTGAGTTGTTTTTGAGGTCAACTACAAGGATATTAACTGCGTCTTTTATGGCATCATCGGTTATACCAGACGCTGTAAAAAATGCCTGAGCATCTGTATCGTAGTCTTCCTGGGTAATGGTTATACCTGAAATACACGCTACTGCGCCACCGCCTCCACCGGTAATGGTATTTACCCACACGTCGATTATTCCTCCAGCTGAAGGCTGAAGTGTGAAGGTGGCCCCACCGGTAAGATTGGTGATTCCATCTCCTGTATAGTCAGTAGCAGCGGGAGAAGTAAGCCCCGAAACTCTGTATCGTGCCTCATTCAAAAACCCAAGCGTACCGTCCGAGCCGGTCATCTTGAGTGTATAAATTCTGTTTGGGTTTAGACCCGAAATCCGGATTTGAGGCTTTGCTGCATCGTAAGTACCTGGAGATTGCGAAGCTGAGTTACTGTATTGATACCATATAGACTGGTACACTGATGCAGGAATACTAGGTGTTGAGGCGCCAAGATAGGTACCGCCAGTAATCCCGGAAACTGCATCGTTGGACGTACCCCCACTGTAGCCAAGCCAGTTGGTGGTTGAGATGGTGCTGACGTCCCAGGTAGTCGCATTACCATCTTTATCGAGAAGGTTGTCGACTGTTACAAGACTACTGCCAGGAGATCCTGATACTACATTCACTCCAGTAATGCTGGTACTGGTGGCTCTGAAATCAATACGGACTTCAGTAGCTGTACCACCTCCGCCGCCCCCTCCACCAGGAGCTGGTTTATATGCCGAACCTGCACGTACTGCAGTCAGTATCTGAGCTTGCGGAACTACCGCGGTGCACAAAAGAAGCAGCCATATCAAGAGTCTCTTCATATCAGTTGGTTGTGTCTCCTTGGAATACCAGGACGTTTGCGGTGTACTCAACGAGAGTAGCCATTGCGTATTGTCCTGCGAGTTTTGTATGCGCCTGACGGTTCTGTATAGTCACACCTGAAGCTGTCACTGTTACCTGACCCGCTCCCAGCTGTACAATGGTACAGTTGAACCCGGTAGGCAGCGTTGCGGGAACTGTAAGCGTGATGGCGGCGGCATTGCTGAGTGTTATAATCTTGCCGTTGTCTGACGCCTGCAGAGAATAGCTAGTACCAGTTTGTGCATTTACCGCCGCACTGGCATTTGCAACTGTGACTGCATTTAGATCCAGAGGTGAGGAGTTGGTAGACAACAGTGGCTGTTTAGCAGCCAGATCAGTAGTCAAATTAGTCACATCTGCCTGAGCGTGGGTATGCGCTGTATTAGCTTTACCGTTTAATGCAGTTTGAAGATCTGTTTGATCTGGAAGTGAGCCTAGTATATTTCCCCAAGCAACTGAGCTTGATATATTAATGTTGCCAGGGCCCCACAGAGACTGCAGATTAACAGTCTTTAGTGTCATGTCTACGTTGACATAGTCAGAGTTAGAGGCACTGGTATCTGGTCCTACAAATCTGAATCTTCGTAATTTGCTTGTACTGTCGTCTACAGGGCGAAGAAGATCACTTCCAGTAGTACTTGCGTTCTGCAGTACGATTGATTTGTTCAACTCCGTCTGTAACCCGGTAACATCTCCGATCGGGTGAGCATGTGTACTCGCAGCTGCATCAGTAATACCATAGCCCGCGCGTGTAGTGGGAGTTCCTGTAATGGTTGACCAAGGTTGAGTTCCTGTATGGTTAGAGCGCAATGTGGCATTTACGTTCGGTACGTTCTCGAGTCCTACATCAATAGGCAACAGTGCCAGATCAGCCTTAAACTGTGCGGGAGTCCTGAATGTCCAGGCACCTGCTTTTCTTTGGAGAATATCATTGTTGACAGGAGTAAGTCCTGCAATAGTCGATAGATCTGCATCCAAAGGCTGTTTGGCATCCAGTACGTTCTGCAAATCTGTCTGAGCGGACATAAGGCCGGTAAGTCCGCCCCACGCTACTGAAACTGTAAGATCCCCAGGACCCAAAAGAGTTTGGTTATTGACAGACTTTAGATTGATTCCACTGACCAACGTAGATTGCTTATTGTTCAGTACGGTGGCGAGATTTGCATTGTCCAGTGGTTGTCCTAAGATAGAACTGAAGCTTACCGGGCCTCCACCTCCTCCGCCATCCCCGGAGATCGGAATCCAACGCTGGCCTACAAAGGACACTGCCATGTAGATTTTACCTTCATTTGGGCGTGAACGTAGTTCTCCGAGTCGTATCGGTTCAAAGATGGTATCTATCGGAGGTGCAAAGTTTCTCCTGGGAAACAAACGTACGGGCTCACTGAGGCTCTGAGCCCCTACCGTACCGGCTATCAAGAGAAATACGAGTGTGAACAGCTTATTCATAGTAGATGATTAAGGTGGTGGGCGATGTGATTCCACTGAAATACAGTGTTTTTGGGATTTCGCAATATACGTCAACTCTCACGGGAAATGAAACATCCTCATCGATTGCCTGCTCTGACACAACTTCATCTCCTCCATTGGTAGTACCGATTTTGAATGCAGTTAGCGGGCTGCTCGGTATTACCACTACACGGCTGATATAGTCACCAATACTGAACACTTGAGAAGTATTGGCGATTGGGATTATAGTGATCTTTTGGGCTTCTGCAACGTCGTAATATATGACGATTGTTACGGGGTCTGTAATTCCTGTAAAGTACAGAGTCTTGACAACCTCACAGTACTGATCCACAGGAACTGGAAAAGATACCCCGGCGTCTACAGGCTGCTCTGTCATAATCTCATCTCCAGCCGGTGTAAGTCCTATTTTCAGTGCAGTTATAGGAGCACTGGGGATGAGTACGACACGTCGAATATATTCACCGAGCCCAAACACTTGAGATATATCCGTTGAAGGATATAAAGTCATTTTCTTGGCACTGCCTGAAAAGATTCCCTCGGGAATAACATCTCCCCAGAGTGCCCACTCTACGTCCTTGTCAGCGTTGGATTTCTTGGCAAGGATCATACCAGTAGCGCCTCCATCCGGGATATCGCTTACGGGCTCAGTCCATTCGGTATCGTAGTCTGCTGCAGAAATCTTGGTCAATACGTGCCCTACGGCACCGCCCGGTTTTACGCCAGGACCTGCAGGACCAGGACTACCAGCAGCACCAGCAGGTCCGGCAGCGCCTGCAGGACCAACAGGTCCTTGGGGACCGATCGGACCTTGAGCGCCAGCAGGACCAGCGGGGCCGGCCGGACCTTGTGGACCAGCGGGTCCTACGCCTGATGTCTTCAGTATGAGATCCCCGTCACCGGTACCATTCTTGAACCAGTACTCATCATTGGTACCGCCTGTGATGATGCCTGCCGCGAGTACCCCGCCTGTATTGACGATGACGGTAAAGTGCCCTTTGCGGTACTTGGCATTGGACAAATAGCCCAGCACCTCCGCGGTGGAGATATACGGGCGGTAGCGGAAGTTCACCTCATCGTAGAAGTACGTCCTGGCGTCCACCGGGATGTCCTGGGCGATGCCTACTGACTTGTTGAAGGTGGTATGTAACGCGGGATTATACGGCATCAGACAAAGTTTATGGGTTGCGTCGGATTAAGCGTCACACGTACCCGGCTCACGATGTACCGGTATCCGCCAGCGGTGTGTACCGAGTGGAACAGGGTATCCGGAATATCACCATTGTTGAACAGGTCGTGTGTCCACGCAGTTTTCACCGACTCGGTGTCAGGGTACCGTATGACCAGGTATTGGTCAATGGGTATACTGGCAGTCGGGAAAGGTATGAAAGCGCCTACAGGACGCTGTACGGATAGCTGATAGGTCCCGGGTTCCTGGGCCAGGTTTACCAGCGCGCTGTACGGATCACTGTCCCCGTACCAGAGCTCAGCGGTAAACGTATCGACCACGACCGGAGGCGGAGGAGTCACGACTACAGGCAGCTTGCTGTCGACTTTCAGTCGGTGGAACAGTGCGTGCAGTTGTACCTCGGATATGATGTTTACCGGGCCCTTGGCCGGGATATAGCTTTCGACAGCCATCATCCAGAGCAGATCCAGGTTATGGCACTCGTGCCAGTCCATGGCATGCACAATACGCACCATGTCGGCGTAACCCCGCTCCCGGAAGAGCTCCCGAGCCCGGGCAAGTTTGCTATTGTATTCTGTACTCAGCATACCTGGCATGGTGTGTTTACCACCTGGTCAGGCGCCAGAGCGACCGCCAGGTTGTGTGCTTTGATATAGTCCTGCTGGTCGAAGTACGGCTGAATTGACAGGTACATCCGGTACCGTGCCATGAGCAGATCGGTTTCCTTGCTGGTGCACTCGATCGAGCTGCAGGCCAGTTCTCCTATCTGCCGGATCAGTTCCTCGTAGCCCTTCTGCTTCCATAATGTATAGGCAGCAGCTGCGAAGAACCTGAGGGCGGTCGGTGCGGTGTAGTCCTTGGTGAAAGGCGTCAGTACGTACCCTTTGGTACCGGTGAAGGTTTTGGAGTAGTCCAGTGCATACAGATCTCCGTTCAGGGAGATGTGACTGCAGCCGGCCAGGATTACATCGGCTCCGGAGAGATCGAATTCGTAGTTGCCCTCCAAGGCTGTCACCGGGTTTGCCACGGTAAAGCCTACCAGAGCCGTAATCCGGGTCACTCCTTCCAGGAAATTCTGCAAGAAGACGACACCAGCGCCCAGGTAATTGGCGATATCCGGGATGTCGACGGGAGTGGGAGCCTGGGACGTACCCATGTACTCGACCAGTGCCAATACCTTCTGTACGTCGCCCGTTCCCGGGTTTGGAGCTCCATACCCTCCAGGGTTACTGAAGGGGTTGTACGCACCGGTCGTATCCTGGAGCGTAACGCTTCCGTACGTGTCCAGCTCCTGGGCAAGAACGGTGAGTTTCGGTATAAGCGCCATGTGTTAAAGTTACAGTGTTTGGTTTATCTGGCTTGGTTATCAAGTCCTTTCTA